>SXGQ01241337.1_pt1 | contig 50551 bp, 46 predicted proteins | sample 3178371 | NCBI WGS metagenome assembly SXGQ01 (sample SAMN11356859, study PRJNA531348) | freshwater metagenome | isolation source: freshwater sample F1-20 | place: China: Fuxian Lake, Yuxi | collected 2017-12-25 | reverse complement strand
TGTGCAGCGAAGCGATCCGATGCCCGAGATCCGAAACTCCACCCGGTCGCCCGGCGACAGCCGCAGGCCCAGGTCCATGGCGGAGCCCCCGGCGTAGCAGCCTGCGCTGATGACCTGCCCGGGCGCTACCGTTTGTCCCATCGACAGATAGGAGAGCATTTCCGGGAAAGTCCACACCATGCCCTGTGCCGAGGATTCAGATACCTGCTTGCCGTTGATGTGAAGCGACAGATGAAGGCCCCGCGGATCGCCGATTTCATCGCGCGTGACCAGCCACGGCCCCATACCGTTACCGGAATCAAAGTCTTTGCCTTTGGACGGACCCCGCCCGGTCTTCATTTCCTCACGTTGAATATCGCGAACGCTCGCGTCATTAACGATGGTGTAGCCGGCGATGGCACGCTCAGCTGCGTTCAGATCAAAATCTTTACCGCCCGTGCCAACGATGCATACGAGCTCGCACTCGACATCAACCTCAGACGCGTAGGGCGGATATTCAAGGACAGAATCGGTTCCAACATAGGAATCAGGGTTGCCTTTCCAGTAGGGCTTCACGCCGCTTTCTTCGGGCGCGCGGCTGAGATTGAATCCGTGCGCCGCGCCCGTGGCCGTGTGGGCTGGCCAGACACTGAAATTCGCCACCCCTGCCGGGCGCGGCACTGGCGCGAGGAACCGAACTTCGTCAGCGGGATGAACGAGACGCTGCCCGCTGGCGGTATGAGTCACGCCAGCGCCCAGGACGGTTTCGATGGCCTCGCCGATCCAGTCAAACACGCGATCGCCGGACGCGATGAGCGTCACCATATCGGGCGGCACTTCGGCAAGCCCCACCCGCTCGGCTGCGGAGGACGGCAATTGGCGCTCCTGCCAGGCCACACGGACTGCGGTCGCATCGACCACACCGAGCGCGTGGCTCACGCCAATCCGCCGCAATCGGCCCACCGGGGTTGAGAGTTCAATGGTTGCGAGTTTCATGCAAATCCTGGCGGTTTGAAGCGATAGCGGGGGATGGGTTGCGGAAGTGCTGACGGGTCACTCTGCCTTGATGCCGGCTGCTTTGGCCACCTCGCGCCAGGTCTGCGTATCGCGCTCGATAAAGCTGCGGAAGGGCTGCGCGGGCAAGGGGTCGGGCTGTAGCCCGGTGTCGATGAGTTTCGACTGGATGTCCGGCTGTGACAGCGCCTCGGCCAGTGCGGTATACAACCGGTCACGAATCGGGTCGGGAATGCCCGCGGGTCCGACCATGCCAAACCAGGAATTCGCCACGATACCGGGTACGCCCTGTTCAATGGCGGTACCAATGTCGGGAAGCTGTTTCTGCCGCACCTCGGACGTAACAGCGATCGCCTTGAGCCGACCCGATCGGATATGCGGAAGCAAGGCGACCGTATAGATGATCATGGGGACATGCCCGGCCACCGCGTCACTGACTGCCTGGCCCTGGTTGCTGTAGGGAACATGCACGAACGGGGCGCCAGCACGAAGCGCGATCAACTCGCCCGCCAGATGATTGGAGCCACCGTGTCCGCCAGACGAATAGCGAACGCCTCCGGGGACCGTCCGCGACCATGCGATCAGTTCAGGGAGCGTGCTGGCGGGAACCGACGGATGTACAGCCACCACGTTGGTGGCCGTGCATGCTCGTCCGATATGGGTGAAGTCACGCAGGTTGTCGTAGGGCATGGCCGAGCCGCGGATCGCGGGCGCAATGGACAAGGCTGAGACCGCCGACATGGCAATGGTGTAGCCATCAGGCGTGGCCCGGGCGACCTGATCGGCGCCGATCGCACCTGCCGCGCCCACCCGATTTTCGATGACCAGATTCTGACCCAGCGTTTGCGACATTCGGGCAGCCAGGTGCCGGGTCATGATGTCGGTTGCCGATCCGGCAGCAAAGGTGACGATGATGCGGATCGGGCGGCTCGGGTACTCGGCACGCGCCTGGGCCCCGGCCGATGGGGCGATCACACCGAGCGCCGAGGCACCCAGCGCACCCACGATCTGCCTACGGGCCTTTGATTCAGGAACGATTGACATGGTTGACTCCAGTAGGGTTAGAGGTGCGATGAGCATGACCAGGATCGATCGGCCAGCAGGCCAGCCGTCTGGCTCGCAATTGCTCCGCCGAGGTAATGCCCTTTGCGATTAAAAGCGACTCGGCCGCCGCGATCCATTGCTCGCCATAGCTTCGCCGCCGACCATCAGTGACCTCTTTGACGCCTGACTCGGCAATGCTGCACGCCAGAAAATCAACCCACTCCGACCAGGTGAAATGGCCGGCTTCCGATAGCCTGACCACCATGGCGAATGCACGCGCCTCCCAGGGAGTTTGAAACTGCGGTGATTCACCCGCTTCCAGCGCGCGGTCCCAGTTGGATGCAAGCGCCACCGAGCGTGCAGGCTGGTCAGGCGAGGGTTTCATTGGTACCCGAGGCCGTCTGGGCAAGCAGGTAGGACTCCCAGCAGTCGAGATACACGCAGGCCGCCGTGGTGTCGGGTCCCCAGAGCTCCGTAGCCTCGAACCGAACCGCGTACAGCCACTCGGGCTGCTCCCCCTGAAAGATCGCGTTCGTATCAGGAAACACATGAACACCGCGCACGGCGGTGATCGTGCCAGTGCGGCCCCGTGCATAGCGCGGTAGCCGGGTGTGCGTGGCGGGATGTGCATTGATCGTGCGAACCCGTTGACCGACTACAAACCGCGCAGGCGCCGAGGCCTCGCGGGTGGAGGGCCAGCCGCGCGAAAAGAGCGCCTCAACTGACTCACCGGCAAGCTTTCGAAACTGCGCAGGAATCCGGGTATCCGGTTGCGCGTGGCCGGACTCCAATTCGGCGGCACTCAGCAGTCCGCGGGCTTCAATGAGCTGCTGGAGCGCCTCCAGCCAGATCCGGTAATAGCCTCCGCCCAGGTAGACGGAAGGGGGCAGACTTTCGCGCACAAAGCGCGAGGCATCGATATTCCAGCAGCCCCCTGCACCCAGTGCGAGCGTGAGCGCAAACGCCCGACGCTCCCACTCATGGTGAAACAGCGGTTCGCCAGGCTCCTGCTCCACGCGGCCAAAGCACTGCATGCCGCCCATGTCGTGAAGACCGTTCAAGGCAACACCTCGGAATGCGCCGCCGGCGCTCGGACAATATCGGTGCCGATCATTGCGTTACGGCTCACCAGTTCGGCGAGCGCCGACTCCGACAGATGCGCAGTGCCTTCGGGCTGCATGGGGAGAACCAGGTAGCGGACCTCCGCATTGGAGTCCCAGACCTGTATCGGGGTGTCCGCCGGCAGATGGAGCCCGAAATCCGCAAGCACACCACGCGGATCGATCACTGCACGCGATCGGTACGGCGCCGACTTGTACCAGCCCGGGGGGAGCCCCAGAAGCGGCCAGGGATAGCAGGAACAAAGCGTGCAGACGACCAGGTTATGCAGCGTCGGCGTATTTTCAACCACCACCACATGCTCACCCTGACGTCCGGTGTAGCCCATGGATGCGATCGCCTCATCGGGCGCAGCCAGCAGCCGTGCTTTAAACAAGGGATCGAGCCAGGCGCGCGCCACCACCCGCGCCCCATTGCGGGGTCCGATCTGAGTTTCATACAGATCAAGGATGGCCTGTAACGCGTGGCGATCGACCAACGACTTGTCGATCAGCAGGGACTCGAGCGCGTTGACCCGCGCCTCAAGCTCCCGATTGATACGCTCTTGGTCGCTTTCGTGATTCATGGGGTGGCGTAAACCGGCGCGCCTCAGCCCGCAGGCCTGGCACTGGGAAAGTTCGGGACCCGCTTCTCTCGCACAGCCGCCAGTCCTTCACGCGCATCGGGGCCGAGAAACCCCTGCATTTCGAGTGCGAGCGAATGATCAAAAATCGGGCCCGCCATTCGCATCCATTGATTGATGGCTTGTTTGGTGCCCCGAATGGCGCTTTGGCTGCCCATGGCCAGCCGCTCGGCGACGTTGAGCGCACGCGCCAAGACTTCATCTTGCGGGGCGCAGGCGGTGACCAGACCGATCCGCTCTGCCTCGCGGCCGTCGATGAAGTCGGCGGTCATGAGGTAGTACTTCGCCTTGGCCACGCCACACAACAGCGGCCAGATGATGGCGGCATGGTCACCGGCCGCCACACCGAGCCGTACGTGTCCGTCGGAGAGGCGCGCGTTCTCCGCCATGATGCTGATATCGGCCAAGAGCGCGACCGCGAGGCCCGCCCCCACCGCTGTGCCGTTGATGGCAGAGATGATGGGCTTGTCGCAGGCCAGAATGTTATAGACCAGGTCGGCTGCCTCTTTCTGAAGATGTGCGATCTGGTCGGCGTTACCGATCATTTCCTGGATCCAGGCGAGATCGCCCCCCGCGGAAAACGCGCGATCGCCTGCGCCCGTCACGACCACCACCTTCACCGCGGGATCGTCGCCCACCACGCCCCATAGTTTGGACAACTCGAAGTGGAGGCGCGCATCGGTTGCATTCATCGCCTCCGGGCGATTGAGCGTGGCGAGGAGCACGCCACTTGGCCGGTGCTCGAACAGGATGTGCCGGAAATCAGAATAGTTCATAGCTGTCATCGCGACAGAATATCGCGGACCTCGCGGAAGTAAAGCGTCCCGTTCCGAACATCGGTCACCAGCACTTCGTGGCGCACGTAGCGGCGCTCGCGTTTAATGAACTTGTCAATCGCCGTGGCAGTGATGCGAACCGTTGCCCCCACCGGAATCGGTTCGAGAATCTCGGATTCATGGAAGGTATGAATCGATCCGATTGCAAACGGCTTGGTGTGATCAAACTGAACCGACAGCACAAAATGTGACACCAGGAGCGGCGGAACGATCGCCCCGCCAAACGGCGATTCGCCCGGCACATACCAGGTGTTCATCTTCCAACCCTCGTACCAGGGGTTGTAGTCCTCCACCGCATCAGCATAGAGAATCACGAGTTCGGGCGTGATGTGGAGGTCTCGCGACAGCTCGTCTCCGACATTGACCATGTCCCAATAGGTCTGGCATTCGCTCTGCAGACTATCTACGAACTCACGCGTCTGCTGGATCTGGATCTCGGTCATCGGCATCAGCGAGTCGGTTTTAATGGTGTCAACGCTCATGGTGTGTTCCTGTCTGCTTCATCAATTAGGGCCGCGTGGGGGCGGCATCAGACGCCCACGTCTACTTCCACCGTACCTGCAGTCTTTTTCTCGCCCTGTTCGTTATCGGCCCAGACCTCGACCGTGAATCGAAAGCCATTGCCTTTAGGGGCCTTGGCCGCCACCCGACCATGGGTGGTGATGACTTCGTTGGCATGCGTGGAAGCGATGTACTTGCAGACCATCTTCGCGTTCCGGAACATGGCTGCGCCAAAGTGGTTGACGCACATCTCAGCGATGTAGGCCGAGGACATCTCGCCCGTCTGGATCGGCGCACGCAGCCCGGTTTCGGCCGCATACACGGGGTCCCAATGGTTGGGGTTGAAGCGGCCCCAGAGACGCGATCCCATCAACTGGATGGCTGCACGCTTCCTGACACCCACCAGCATATGCCCGACCGGCGTGTCGCGATTGATCAGGCCGTGAACCGCGCGGCCCTGAATGGTGTGCTGCATCGTGATGGCTCCCGTGCCGGATGGCAAATAGTCAGTGGTCTGGTGAAGTTGGAAGACCGAGCCGTTTGGCCGCGATCTCGGACAGCAGAAACTTGCGCGCGCGACCGGAGGGTGTGACCGGTATATCTTCGGCGGCGATCCGGATGACGTGCCGGGGAATCTTGAATCGGGCGAGCCGCTCACGGCAGAGATCGAGCAGTGCCTCGTCCGATACGGCTGGCGACTCGCGTAAGACCACGAACAGGACCCCCACCTCGCCCATTCGCTCGTCTGCAATGGGCACCACGTGCGCCTGGACGACAGCCGGATGCGTAACCAGAAGGTCTTCCACCTCAGTGGGCATCACCAGCTCACCACCACAGCGATACGACTCCTTGCGCCGCCCAACCAGAGTGAGATAGTGATCGGCATCAATCCGCCCAAGGTCACCGGTACGAAACCAGCCGTCAGCGGTGAACGCTTCAGCGGTGGCCTCGGGTTTGTTGTAATACCCCGGGGTCACGCCCGGGCCGCGTGCAAGCAGTTCGCCGACCTCGCCGGGGGCCACCTCCCGATCCGTTTCGGGGTCAACCACGCGATAGTTGACCAGGCGCGCACCGGCGATGCCGGCGGCAGCGGGGCCGACTTCACGCAGGCGTCCATTTGTGGTCAGCAGACGCTCGCGCGGATCATCAGGCCGCGTCACCGTGCTCGAGGCGGTCACTTCAGTCATGCCGTAGCCCGAGGTCAGCTCCACCGGTCCGAGGTAGCGATCGATCTGATCCCAGATCGTTGCCGGCGACCGGCCGCCCGATGAAATCATGGAAAGGAGTGAAGGTAGCGCGCGGCGTTCGCGCTTCTGCTCATCAATGAGGGCGAGCGTCATGGTGGGAATGAGCAGGATGTCGGTTGCACGATGGCGGCGAATGCCCTCCAGCGTGTCCGCAGCATCGAACCTGAGCTGCGCAATGATGGCGCCGCCTGCGAACAGCGCTGCAAGAAGTCCCTCCACATAGCCATAGACGTGGTACATCGGAAGTGAAAACAGAATCCGGCGCCCCGCCTCGAACGCACGCCCCCAGGTGCTGCCAAAGGCTGTCCGCAGCATCATGTCGTGCGTGATCATGACGCCCTTCGGTGACCCCGTGGTGCCCGACGTGTAGATGATGTCGCACAGGCTGTGTGGCGACGAGTACGACACCGACTCGGGCGCTGACGGCCCCTCCCCCATCGAAGTGAGGTCCGGCACCCCGGCAGGTAGCGGTTCATGATCGGTCGAAAAGCCCACCACACCCCTCAGTCGCGGGAAAGTCTGTCCTCCCGCAGCGACCGGCCACCCCGGCGCGAGTTCGTCGAGAAAGCGCAGATAGTCAAGGCCCCTGAAGCGGTTCATGGTGATGAGCAGCACCGCGTCGGACTGTTGCAACACATAGCCCAGCTCGTCACGACGATTCAAAAAATTGATCGGGACAGCCACTGCGCCGGCACGTGCAATAGCGAGCTTGCAGGCGACGAATTCCGGATAGTTTCCCATTAGCAACGCGACATGTTCGCCGGGTCGTACACCGGCAGCGATCAGCCCGGAAGCAAGCCGCTTCGACCAGACCTGAATATCGCGGTAACTGAAGGTTCGTGAGTCGGTCACGACACAGTCGTGATCCGGAATGGTCTCTGCCATAGCGTCAAATGCCTGATCGAGCGAGCGCGCGACCCAGGTCGGATGCCGCCTCAGGAGCGCGGCCTGACGTTGAGAAACACTCTGAAGGCTCATCGGTTTTACCAGCCGCTTGAAATATATACTTGTCAGTAGCATAATGTACTTTTCGGAAGATCTCAATTTATCCGAAGCGCGTGAATCAGCAACGGAACGGTTCATCAACAGGAGCCCTGACAAGTGATCGACAGCATCGACGCCCTGGTGGTCGGCGCAGGCTTTGCGGGCCTTCGAGCCCTTCATACCCTCAGGCAGTCGGGTAAGCGTGTGCAGGTCATTGAAGCCAGTGACGATGTAGGGGGGGTCTGGCTCCACAATGGCTATCCCGGCGCCCGGTGCGACGTTGAAAGCTATGACTACTCCTACAGCTTTTCGCCAGAGCTCGAGCAGTCGTGGCGCTGGAGCGAGCGTTACGCGACGCAGCCGGAAATCCTCCGCTACATCCGCCATGTAGCCGATCGCTTCGACCTCAGGCAAGACATTGCCTTCAACACGCGCATGATCTCGGCGCGGTTCGATGAGCTCACCTCCCGGTGGCTGGTCACCGCGCACAATGCTCGCCAGTGGAGCGCCCGTCATCTGGTTCTCTGCGTCGGACAGCTGTCCACCACGAAATCGCCCAACTACCCCAGCCAGAACGACTTCGGCGGACGCATCATCCATAGCGGTGAGTGGCCGCGCGAGCCCGTGTCGTTTGCCGGCCAGCGCGTGGGAATCATCGGTACCGGCTCATCCGGCATGCAGATGACGCCAGTCATCGCGCGTGAGGCACAGCACGTCACGGTGTTTCAGCGCACACCCAACTACAGCATCCCCGCCGCCAACGCTCCCGTGAGCGAGGCCGAAGACCAGCAGGTCAAGGCGAACTATGCTGAACGTCGGGCGCGGGCTCGCCAATCTCCCACCGGTCTGGGATTCATTCCGAACCGAACCTCCGCGCTACAGGCGAGTGCAGAAGAGCGAGAGCAGGTGTATGAAGCGGCCTGGAACCGATTGGGGTTTGGCTTTGCGCTCGCCTATTACGACATTTTGCTCAACCAGGCGGCCAACGACACTGCAGCCGAATTCATTCGAAAGAAGATCCGCGCCAGGGTCAACGACCCGGTCGTGCGCGAGAAGCTTACGCCCAAGGGACACCCGTTTGCTGCACGACGCCCGTCGGTTGACAGTGGCTACTTCGAGGCTTTCAATCGCCCCAATGTCGAGCTCGCTGACGTGCGTGAATCGCCTATTTTGGAGTTCACGCCCACCGGCGTTCGCACGGCAGTCAAGCATCACGACCTCGACGTCATCATTTTTGCCACGGGTTTTGACGCCTTCACCGGATCGCTTCTGAAGCCCGACATCATCGGGCGTCATGGTGTGACGCTTCGCGAGAAGTGGGCGGCCGGTCCCATTACGCAGCTGGGCGTCTCTGTTAACGGTTTCCCCAACCTGCTCATCGTGGTCGGGCCCGGGAGTCCCTCGCTTCTCAGCAATGTCATGGTCTCAATTGAAGAGCAGATTGACTGGCTGGCGACGCTCCTCAACACCATGGATGATCGGTGCATCGTTGAATATGAAGCGGATGCGCAGGCCGAGATCGATTGGGTCAGGCATGTGAATGAACGTGCACGCGAAACGCTTTACCTCGCAACCGACTCGTACTACAACGGCGCCGAGATCGCCGGTAAGCCGCGGGTATTCATGCCCTACTCCGGCGGCATTCGCGGTTACCGTCGACTGCTCCACCAGTGCGCGGAGAGCGGCTACGCGGGCTTTACCCTGCGCCCGGCCCACGCTGAGGTCGCCGCGAAATGAGTTTCACCTTCAACGGTCAGGTCGCGATCGTCACCGGTGCTGCAACAGGCATCGGACGCGCGGCCGCCCTGGCACTGGCACGCGCCGGCGCACGCGTGCTGGTCGTTGACCTTCAGCCAGAATCCGGGGAAATCACCGCGGCGCAGGCGCGCGACTATGGATCGGAGGCGAGCTTTGTTCAGGCCGATATCAGCCAAGCGGATCAGGTAGCGAACTATGTCCGCAAGGCGGTGGACACCTGGGGTCGAATTGATGTGCTGATGAATAACGCAGGCTGGCAGGGTGACATTACTGCGCTGGTTGACTACACCGACGAGCAGTTCGACCGTGTGATGGCGATCAACGTCCGCGGCACCTATCTCGGGATGAAGCACACGCTTCCGGTCATGATCCGTCAGCAGCGTGGCGCCGTGGTCAACACTGGATCACTCGCCTCCTACACCGGCACCCGCATGCTTGCGCCCTACACGGCGAGCAAACATGCGATTCTGGGGCTCACGCGCGCGACAGCACTCGAAGTGGCGCGTGAGGGTATCCGCATCAACGCCGTTTGCCCGGGCCCGGTTGACACCCCCATGCTGCGGGACATCGAAGCCGCGCAGGCCCCTGGTCAGGCGGATACGCTTCGACAGCGCCGTAGCGCATCGATTCCGGACGGCCGCTATGCGAGTCCCGAAGAAGTGGCCAACCTCATGCTCTATCTCGCCTCCGACCTTGCCTCACACATTACGGGTCAGGGGATTCAGATTAACGGCGGCAGCCATGGTTGACCGCCTGAGTTGGCCTGCCCGCGGGCCCTCACGCCATCGCGCGTCATGCAGCATGCGGCACGCTGCTACCGACATGCCTTATCTGACGATCCCCTATCCTCATGCCCATGACAAAACCTGCCCAGAAGCCCGCCCGCTCGAGAACCCGCGCGGTCATTCCATCGGATCGCCAGGCTACCCCATCAGCCGACGCGCCGGAGAGCCTGCGCGACGCGGTCCAGCGCCTGAAGCGCGAAAGCATCGTCGCGGCTGCGGTCGACTTGTTTTATCACCAGGGTTATGGTCAAACCACCCTCGACCAGGTCGCCCAGCGTCTCAATGTCACCAAACCCTTCATCTATTCCTATTTCGGCTCCAAGAACGAAATTCTTGCCGAGATCTGCTCCCGGGCGATCAAGCTGGCTCACGAGTCGCTCAATCGCGCAAGCTCGAAGGAGGGCTCAGCGACCGATCGCATCAAGGCGATTTCCCGCGACTTCATGGCAGCCGTTTTGCGGCATCAACCCCACGCGGTGATCTACAGCCGCGAGGAAAAGGAGCTCGATCAAGCCGACCGGGATGCCATCAACCGACTTCGCCGCGAGTTCGATCATCGGCTGGTTGCGCTGATTCAGGAAGGCGTCACGACGGGCGAGTTTCAGGTCGACGACGTTCACCTCACGGCCTTGTCGATTGGCGGGATCATCGGCTGGTCGCAAGTCTGGTTCAGGCCGTCGGGTCGCCTCACCATCGAGGAAGCGGCCGATGGCGTGAGCCGGATTGTGCTCGCGATGGTCAAAGCCAATCCGGGGCGTCGCCGAAGAACGCTCGCCGCGGTGCGCTAACCCCTCGCGCGCAGAGCGCGCCGGTCGTTTTGCGCTCGTCCGCCACCCGCAGCTGGCAGGCGAAGGGAGCACTGCGATGACGCCATCGTTGTCTGCGAAGACGATGCGGCAGACGGTTGCCGTGATTGGTGCGGGCACCATGGGCGCCGGCATTGCTTATGTATTTGCCCGCGCGGGCTGGCTCGTCTCGGTGGCGGAACCCTCCCTGGGGCAGCGAACCCGGCTGCTGGAAACCCTCTCCAGCGCGTCCGCCGATGGCGTACGGCGCGGCAAACTCACCGAAGCGCAGTCTGAGATCCTCCTTGCATCAGTGAGCCTGGTGGAGAGTGCGCGCGAGCTGCCCGGCGGGCTCGATCTCGCCATTGAAAGCGTTCCGGAGAATCTTTCCCTCAAGCGAGACGTACTCAGAGAACTCGATGAACGCGCGCCCACACTCATCGGATCCAACACCAGCGGACTGTCGATCGACACCCTCGCGGAATGTCTCACCGACCCCACCCGCCTGATCGGCATGCATTTCTTCAACCCGGTGTGGTCCCTGCCGCTGATCGAACTGATCGTCGGCCGGCAGACCAGCGTCGCCGCGCTTGAAGCAGCACGTCGCCACGCCGATTCCATCGGCAAGCAGACCATCGTCGTGCGGAACCTGCCGGGGTTTGCCACCAGCCGTCTCGACCTCATCGCCTCGCTCGAGGCCATGCGAATGCTGGAAGATGGGGTCGCCAGCGCCGAAGACATCGATCGCGCGGCGGTGCTCGCCTATCGGCACCCAATCGGCCCGCTGCGGTTGAGCGACATCGTCGGCCTCGATGTTCGACTGGATATCGCGCGCCACCTTCGTACTTCGCTGGGCGATCGCTATGCACCGCCCCGGCTGCTCGAAGAGAAAGTTGCGCGAGGCGAATTAGGTCAGAAATCCGGCAAAGGCTTTTACGACTGGCCCGTGCCGCCCCCATCCCTCCCCTCGGTACCCGCAAAACCATGACAGGTATTTTTAGATCAACGCTGGTCGATACCGCCGACCATCACCCGATGCTGCGTGACAGCGTAGCGCGGCTGGTGAGCCGCTTCGGCCGCCGATATTTTCAGGATGTCGTGCAGCGTAAGGCCAAGCCTGTGGCGTTGTGGGAGGCGCTGGGCGAGGCTGGCTATCTGGGGGTGCATATCGCCGAGCAGTACGGTGGCGCCGGGGCGGGTATCGCCGACTATAACGTCGTAGTCGAAGAAACCGCCGCACAGGGCTGCCCCATCCTGTCCCTCGTCATCGGCTCTATCTGCGCGCCCATCATCGAGCAGTACGGCAGCGAGGCGCTCAAAAACGAGTGGCTCCCAGGACTCGCTTCGGGCAAGCGCCGTTTGTCCTTTGCGATTACCGAGCCCGACGCCGGCACGAACACCCATCGCATCACCACGACAGCCACACGACGGGGCGATGGCTGGCGCCTGAACGGCAAGAAATACTGGACCTCCGGCGTTGACGAGGCCGATGCGATTCTGGTGGTCTGCCGGGGCGAACCGGCAGACGCTGATCCGACCGGGCGTCGGCCGTTATCGCTTTTCATTGTGCCCGCCAACGCGCCCGGCATCAGTCGCACCCCGATCGCCACAGCACTCCATGTGCCTGAGACCTCGTTCACCGTTTTTTTCGACGACGTCGACCTTGGGCCCGACGCGCTGGTGGGTCATGCAGGGCAAGGTCTCAAACAGGTTTTTGCCGGACTGAACCCAGAGCGCGTCTGCGCTGCGGCCATCAACAACGGGATCGCCCGTTACGCCCTCGAGCGCGGTGCGCAGCAGGCGCGCGATCGCTCGGTATGGGAGAGCCCGATCGGATCGCATCAAGGCATTGCCCACCCGCTGGCAAAGGCTTTCATTTCGGTTCAGCAGGCGCGCCTGATGACGGCGCGTGCGGCGCAACTCTACGATCAGCATTCAGCCGACGCCGGCGAAGCGGCCAACATGGCCAAGCTCGCTGCGGCGGACGCGTCGCTTGAAGCCCTTGACCAGGCGATTCAGGTCCACGGCGGCAACGGTATGGCGATTGAGTACGGGCTCGCCGACCTGTGGTTCATCGCACGGCTGCACAAGACGGCGCCGGTCAGCCGGGAAATGATCCTCAACTTTGTCGCCCAGCATAGTCTGGGGCTCCCCAAGAGCTACTGAACGGGCTGCTGATCACCATGATCCGAAGCTACGCAGAGATTCTACGATCGCTCGCGGCGGACCGGCCGGAGGCCCCCGCCCTCACCTATGACGATCAGACCTGGACCTTCGCAGAACTCCACGCGCGTAGTTCGCGTACTGCGCAGGCGCTGCGCGCCGCCGGCGCACGCCCGGGGGATCGGGTCGGACTCCTGACCCGCAACTGCGCTGAATGCTTCGAGCTGTTATTTGCCTGCAGCAAGATTGGCGCTGTGTATACCGGACTCAACTGGCGGCTATCAGCGGCTGAGATCTCCGCGATTCTCGACGATGCGACGCCCGCATTGCTGATCGTAGGCGCGACCGAACGCGCGCTGCTGGCCGGTTCAAAGACGCTGCGAACGATCGAGCTCGGCATTGAGTTCACCGGCTGGCGAGACGCTCATCCCGCCTTCGATCCAGGCCATGTGGGCGCGCCCGACGAGCCTGTTTTGCTGCTCTACACCTCTGGCACCACCGGCCTGCCCCAGGGCGCGATCATCACCAACGAAGGCCTGTCGTATACCCCGCGCCTCGCGGCACAAGCCTGGTCGATGGGGCCCGACTCGGTCAACCTGGTGGCCATGCCCATGTTCCATATTGGGGGTTGCGGCTACGGTTCGAGTGTGATGACCGTAGGCGGTCACACCGTTCTGCTTCGCGACGTCATCCCCGCGCAAGTCATCGACTGCATCCGCCGCTACCGGGTCACGCACACGTTTTTCGTTCCTACCGTGGTGCAGTCGCTTCTCAATGTGCCGGGCGTCGAGGCGGCCGACCTGGGCAGCCTGGAACTCCTGATGTATGGCGCCGCTCCCATGGGCGACGTGCTGTTGAAGCGCGCCATCGCGGTGCTTCGCTGCCGCTTCATGCAGGCCTACGGAATGACCGAAACATCAGGCACGGTCACGGTACTCAACCCAGACGATCACGACCCGGAGGGCCCCCGCGCAACCCGACTGAATTCTGTCGGTCGGCCGCTCCCCTGGGTGGAATTGCGGATCGTGGATCCCGACACGCTTGACGACGCCCCGTCGGGCAAGTTGGGCGAGATCTGGATCCGAACTGCCATGAACATGGCGGGCTACTGGAACAAGCCGGAGGAAACCCGCGCGACCATCATGCCTGGGCAATGGTTGCGAACCGGTGACGCGGCCTACCGCGATACCGAGGGCTATGTCTATCTGTTCGATCGATTCAAGGACATGATCATTTCGGGCGGAGAGAACATTTACCCCGCCGAAATCGAAAATGTACTGAATGGCCACCCGGCGGTGCTCGAGGTGGCGGTCATCGGCGTGCCCCATGAGCGCTGGGGTGAGTCGCCCCGCGCGGTCGTTGTACGCCGACCGGATCACACCGCCTCTGCAGAGGAGCTCATTCACTTTACTCGGGAACGTCTCGCGCGCTACAAGTGCCCGACGTCGGTCGTCTTCGCCGACACACTGCCCAGAAACGCCTCGGGCAAGCTGCTCAAGCGCGCGCTCCGCCTCACGCATTCGGGAAATGCCCGGTGATGCAAACTCCGCTTCCGCCGCTCGCTCTGCTCCGACGCTGGGTCGTGGACTACTTCAACGCGCACAACCCCGACGCCGCGCGCGAGTTCATTCACCCTGATTACACGCTTGAGATCGGCGATGTGGCGTTCGCAGGCCGCGATCAGCAGTGGCTGCCGGCGGTTGACGAGCAGATGCGACGGTTCCCCGGACTCGGCATGACGGTGCACGAGGTGGTGACCGCCAGCGACCGAGCGGCGTTATGGTTCAGCCAGCACGGCGCGCAGGACGGCCCGCACGGTCCGGTAGCGGTATGGTCGGGCGTTGCCCTCTACCGGTGCCTGAACGGGCAGATGCTTGGCTGCGTTGCGCAAGAGGACTACCTCACCCGCAGCCGTCAGCTGAAAAGCGGGCGAGCCGACCCGGTCGAGCCCCCCGCACCCGCCCCGTGGGACACTGCCCCCTTGGCCCAGGACCCCGAAGCGGAGGGCGTCGTGCGGCGCTGGCTCACTGCCGGCTGGCCCTCAACGCCGTCTGGCGTGCGGTGTGATGACGAGCATTTAACCGGCGACCGGTTGAGTTTCGAGGTCGACTCGGTCGAAGTGCTGGAGCTCTTTTCGTCCGGCCAGGCGGTCGCTTTCCATGCGCGGCAGCACGGTCGCTATCGAGGGGGCCTCAACGGTGCGCCGACCGGTAACGTCGCCCTGCAGCATCTCGCGTGTAACGGGATCGTCCATGTGGAGAGCGGACAGATCAGTCGCGGGCGGGTCATTCGCGATCGAATCGGGCTACGTACCCGCCTTCGCGCCGGAGCCTCATCATGAGCGCGGCCTCCCCCGTTCTCACCGATCGGACCGGCGCTGTGATGGTGATCACCATCAACCGTTCGCATGCCAGAAACGCCATCGACCACGCGACTTCGGTGGCGCTCGCAGCAGCCTTTGACCAACTGGATTCGGACGCTTCGCTTCGAGCTGCTGTGCTCACCGGCGCAGGCGAACACTTCTGCTCCGGCATGGATCTCAAGGCATTCCTTCGAGGCGAACGAATCGAACTACCCGGACGTGGCCTCGCCGGAATTGTTGAAACGCCCCCCGCCAAGCCGGTCATCGCGGCCGTCGAGGGGTATGCGCTCGCCGGCGGCTTCGAACTCGCGCTCGCCTGCGATCTGATCGTGGCAAGCCAGACCGCATGTTTCGGGCTCCCGGAGGTCTGTCGCGGCCTCATTGCTGGCTCGGGCGGACTGATGCGTCTGCCAGGCCGGATCCCCCGCCAGATCGCCCTCGAATACGCAATGACGGGTGAGATGATGCCAGCGACCGAGGCGCGACAGTGGGGGCTGATCAGCCGGCTCACCGAGCCAGGCAAGGCTCGCACAGTCGCAATCGAGCTCGCAGGCCGAATCGCCGCCAACGCCCCGCTGGCAGTCGCTGCAAGCCGGCAGATTATCAACGACTCCACCGACTGGCCGGCGGCACAGCGGTGGTCGCGTCAGCGCGAGTTGCTGGAGCGAATCATCACGTCGCGCGACGCGCGCGAGGGTGCGCAGGCGTTTGCCGAGAAGCGCACCCCCCGTTGGACCGGTCAATGAGCCCACCCCCTGGAGCCAAGCCATGAACACGACGCGATTTGATGGACGGGTCTACCTGCTGAGCGGTGCGGCACGCGGACTGGGTGGCGCCCAGGCGCGCCGGATCGTCGCGGAAGGCGGCTCCGTCCTGATTGGCGACGTGCTGCACGACCAGGGCGCTGCCCTCGCCGCCGAGTTGGGGGCCCGCGCGCGCTTCCAGCCGCTTGACGTCACGCGCGAAGGAGACTGGCAGGCGGCAGTTGAGCAGGCGCAACGCATGGGTCCGCTTCATGGTCTGGTCAACAATGCGGGGGTATATGCCCCCGTACCGTTGCTGGCGGAGAACGGGGTGGAGGAGTTCGAACGCCACCTGCGGGTCAACCAGACAGGCGTGTTCCTCGGTCTGCGGGCGGTCACCTCCGCGCTGACCGCGTGTGGTCGAGGCTCGATCGTGAACATCTCATCCACGGTGGGGATCCGTAGCGCGCCGAATGCAATCGCCTACACCGCGACCAAGTGGGCGGTACGCGGCATGACCAAGGCGGCTGCGCTCGAACTCGTCGACCGGAACATCCGCGTCAATTCGGTGCATCCAGGACCGATCGATACCGACATGCTGAGTGTTCGCAGCGAAGCGCAAAATCAGGCGCGAATCAATCAGGTTCCGATGAAGCGGCTGGGGACGGCAGCTGAAGTGGCAGGCCTCGTCTGCTTTCTGCTGAGCGATGAGAGTCGCTACATGACCGGGTCTGAACTTGCGATAGACGGGGGCTGCGCTCTGTGAGTCGCGACGGCGTCCCATTTGACGCAATCGTTATCGGCGCAGGCCTCGCCGGCCTCTATGCGCTGCATAGGCTGCGCGGCATGGGCTGCCGCACGGTGGTGCTCGAGGCTGCGTCCGATGTGGGCGGCGTCTGGTACTGGAACCGCTACCCTGGCGCCCGCTGCGACGTTGAGAGCCTCCAGTACTCTTATTCGTTCGACACGGAACTCGAACAGGAATGGCAGTGGACTGAGCGCTATGCCGCTCAGCCCGAGATCCTGCGATACATCGAGCATGTTGCCGAACGCTTCGACCTCCGGCGTGATATTCACTTCAGTACACGCGTGGTCTCGGCGAACTTCAATGAGCAGCAGTCGACCTGGACGGTCGTTACCGACGCGGGCAGCGCCTTCACCGCACAGCACTGCATCATGGCCACTGGCGCGCTGTCGGTGCCCCGTTTACCTGCGATCTCAGGCATTGAAGATTTTCGTGGTGAAGTACACCACACGGGGCGCTGGCCTGAGCGGGCGCCTGATTTCGCCGGCAAGCGGGTCGGTGTCATCGGTACCGGGTCATCCGGCATTCAGGTCATCCCGCAGATTGCCCGACAGGCCACCCATCTCACGGTCTTTCAGCGTACCGCCAATTTTTCGATCCCAGCCTGGAACCGTCCCCTTTCCTCAGAGGACCAGGAATTATTCAAGGCCTCCTACCGGGAGCATCGCGCCCGTGCCCGCGAGGTGGGCACGCTCTATGAATTCAGCGACCGCGGGGCGCTTCAGGTGAGCGCAACCGAGCGCGAGCGTGAATACGCAAGACGCTGGGAAAAGGGCGGCGTGAATTTTGTTCATGCCTTCAATGATCTGCTGGTGAGCAAGCCCGCCAACGACACGATCGCCGATTTTGTCCGCGCGCGAATCCGGTCCATTGTGAAGGACGCGGCCGTTGCCGACTCGCTCTGCCCCAATGACCACCCCCTGGGAACCAAACGGATCTGCGTCGACACCGGCTACTACGAGACCTACAACCGCACCAACGTACGACTGATCGATCTCAAAAAGACGCCGATTGATCACTTTCATGGCACCGGTGTTCGGGTGGCGGGCGAAGACCTGTCCATCGACAGTCTGGTGTGCGCGACAGGCTATGACGCACTGAGCGGCGCGGTGCTGGCGATCGATATCCGCGGGCGGGCCGGGATCCGTCTGCGGGATAAATGGGCCAGCGGCCCGCGGACGCTCCTGGGCATCATGACCGCCGGCTTTCCGAATCTGTTCATCATCACCGGTGCAGGCAGTCCCTCGGTTCTTGTCAACATGATCGTGGGCATCGAACACCATGTTCAGTGGATCGCCGACTGCATTGCGCATCTTCGCGCCCGGCAACTGGTCACGATTGATGCCAGCCGCGAAGCCGAGGATCGCTGGGTCGAGCATGTCAACCGGGCCGCTGCCCGCACCCTGTTGCCACTCGCCAATTCCTGGTTCCTCGGCGCCAACATTCCGGGCAAGCCCAGAGTGTTCATGCCGTACGCGGCCAAGATCGGCGTCTATCGGCGCGAATGCCAGGAAGTAGTCGACCGCGGATATAAAGGTTTTATGTTCACAGAGGCCTCCCATGCCGGTTCATGACCCCGACCTTGCAAGGCTGCTCGAACTGGGACGTCGCGCGGGGCGTCCCCCCTTCGAGTCGCTTACACCCGCAGAAGCCCGCACGGCCTACGCCGCCACTTGGGATATTCTTCAGCCCCCCGCGCAGGAGGTTGCCTCGGTGAGCGACCACGCCGTCGCGATTCCCGGCGGTTCGTTCAAAGTACGGGTGTACCGTGGCCAGAGCACCCCATCGGAAGAAGCCCTTCCTTGCGTGGTCTACCTGCATGGCGGCGGCTGGGTCATTGGAAACCTGGAGAGTCATGACCGCCTGTGCCGGCAGATGGCCAATGAGGCAAGACTCTGTGTGGTGTCGGTCGATTATCGCCTCGCACCTGAGCACCCCTTTCCCGCTGCAATCGACGACTGCGCCCGCGCCTGGCAATGGGTTCACGCCAACGCGGCGCGCCTGAACATCGACGCCCAGCGAATCGGTGTGGCGGGCGACAGCGCAGGCGGCAACCTGGCGGCGGTGCTTGCACTCATGGCCCGCGACGGTGATCTTCCCGGATGCAGGGCGCAGGCCCTCGTTTATCCGGTGACGGACCTGACCGCATCGTCTGCGGGCTACCGGCGCGTCACGTCCGGCGTGCCGCTTACCGATAAGACCATGCATTACTTCATTTCGCACTACACCCCCAATGCCGCCGACCGCGCAGACTGGCGGGCATCGCCCGCGCTCGCACGCAGCCACGTCGGACTGCCCCGGGCGCTGGTACTGACGGTCTCACATGATCCGCTTGCCGAGGAAGGCCGCGCCTACGCGCAGGCGCTCGAGGCGGCCGACGTCCCGGTGACCGCCGTTCATCTCAACGATCACATGCACGGCATGCTCACCCACGGCAAGCTCGTTCGCGCAGGAAACCTCATGTCAGGGTTTGTGTGCCAGTGGATCGGCCATGCACTCCGCCTTGAGTAGCCCAACCCGGTATCCCCAGACCGCTATGACCGCATCAACCCAACCGAGCACCCACTACGATGCCGTCGTCATTGGCGCAGGCTTCGCCGGCCTCTACATGCTGCACCGCCTCAGGGGACTGGGCATGCGCACTCGAGTCTTCGAGGCGGGCGATGGCATAGGCGGTACCTGGTACTGGAACTGTTATCCGGGTGCGCGCTGCGATGTCGACAGCATGCAATATTGCTACTCCTGGTCGGACGAACTGCAGCGGGAATGGCAGTGGACCGAGCGTTATCCGACCCGCGACGAAATCCTGCGGTACGTTAACCACGTGGCCGAGCGCTTCGACCTCAACCGCGACATCAGCCTGAATGCCCGCGTGGTCGCAGGACGGTGGCTCACCGACGCTGGCACCTGGCAGATCGATATCGAGCGCGGGCCAACCGTCAGCGCCCGATTCATCATCACCGCCACGGGGTGTCTGTCGGAGTCGCGTGTGCCGGCCATCAAGGGGCTCGAGCAGTTTAAAGGGCAGACCTATCACACCGGTCGCTGGCCCAAGACCCCGGTCAGCTTCGCTGGCAAGCGCGTTGGCGTGATGGGCACAGGTTCTTCGGGCATTCAGGCGATCCCGGAGATTGCGCGCGAGGCACGCGAACTGGTCGTATTCCAGCGAACCCCCAACTTCAGCATCCCGGCTTGGAACGGTCCGATCGATCCGGCTCACAAGCAGCACTGGATGGCGAACTACCCCGACCTGCGCGAACGCGCGCGTAACACCCGCTCGGGCATCCTTTATGACTACGGCACGCGGTCGGGAGTTTCAATGACTCCAGCCGAGCGGCAGGAGGAAATGGATAGCCGATGGCGCAAGGGGGGTGCCAACTTCGTTCACGCTTTCAATGACACGTTCGTGAACCCCGAGTCGAACCAGTTTCTGGCCGACTACGTTCGCGACAAGATTCGGCAGACCGTGAAGGATCCGGCCACCGCCCACAAGCTTTTGCCGAACGACCACCCCATCGGCACTAAGCGAATCTGCGTTGACAGCAGCTATTTTGAGGCCTTCAATCGCCACAACGTGACCCTGGTCGATCTGCGGAACGACCCCATCACTGGCTTCGAGGAGCATGCCGTTCTCACCCGGTCATCGCGTCATGAACTGGATGCGATGGTATTTGCCACCGGCTATGACGCGGTCACCGGCGCGCTGGAACGTCTGAATCTGCGCGGCGAAACGGGACAAAGCCTGCGCGAAATCTGGAAAGACGGACCCACGTCTTACCTCGGGCTGATGACTGCAGGCTTTCCTAATATCTTCACCATCACCGGACCTGGAAGTCCCTCCATCCTCACGAATGTCATCGTTTCGATCGCGCAGCATCTTGACTGGATCGCCGACTGTCTCCAGCACATGCAGTCAAACCAACTAGAACGCATCGAACCCCAGCCGGCGGCGCAGGACCGCTGGGTCGCCAAGGTTCAGGAAATCGCCACCGGCACGCTGTTTGTGAAGGCGAATTCCTGGTCCATGGGCGCCAACATTCCGGGCAAGCCCCGAGTGTTCCTGCCCTTCATCGGTGGCTTTTCGACCTACGTTGCGATCTGCCGCGATGTGGTGAGCAAAGGCTACGAAGGTTTCGCTTTTTCCGCACTTGCTTCTCAATCATCGTGTTCATAACCGCAGGAGACATCATGCAATCGATTCATCGACTCAACCTTCGCATGCCCGGCAAACATTTGCTGGCGGCGCTCGCAACGCTCGCTCTCACCGCCTCCGCGCAGGCCCAGTTCGAGGCCCGAAACGAGGGGGTCTTTCGCGACCGCGTCGACTGGGGTGTCATGATGGACCTCAGCGGCCCCGCATCCGGGTCGCAGGGCATCTGGACCAATGGCTTCCAGGCTTACATACGAACCCTGAACGAAAAAGGTGGCGTACACGGCAGGCGCGTCAACGTGCTGGCGGAGGACAGTCGCTTCAATCCCGCCCAGGACAAGATCAACTACGAAAAGCTCAGCACCCAGACACCGGTCCTGGCAATTTCGGGCATGGGATCCTCCAGCTCGCAGGTGTCGCTTGCGCCAACCATTCGCGGCGGCAAGATTCCAATCGTTGGCACCTACACCCATACCAAGCCTCTGTCGGAACCCGTATCACCACTGGTCTATGGCGGGTTCTGCACTTATCCTGAAATGGCAAAGGCTGGCGTCGGATACCTCGCTGAGAAGCTCAAGGTGACGAACCCCAAGGTCATGGTGGTCTCGATCGAGAGCGCAGGCGGCGTTGAGTATGCGCAGTTCATTGCTGACGCAGTCAAGAAATACGGTGGGACATCCTCGCTCGTCACGATGAAAATCACCGCGGCTGATGTCACACCCCAGGTGCTTGAGATCATTAAGCAGAAGCCTGACTTCATCACCATTTATGGCGTGGGCAACACGGCCATTCTCACCATGAAGGCGATGCATCAATATGGCCTCAAGATTCCAGCTTTTGGAATTTCCTACTTGATGTCGCCCCAGATCTACGCGGCCATCGGGCCGGAGGCTGGCGCCCAGTACAACGTGATCAGCTGCTTTTCGCCAGGCGGCGCCGATCAATCGGCCGGCAACGTTGAAATGATGGCAGCAGCCGACAAGTACAACCACTCGGCGATGAAGGAAGACATCAACTATGTTGCCGGCTGGGTGGCGGGACAGATGGCGGCGCAGGCCCTTCAACTCGCCGGTCCCCAGCCAACGCGCGCAAAACTGGTTGAAGCCATGAGCAAAGGCTTCACGGTGAATACCAACGGCCTGGCCGCGCCGATTGTGTTCTCGCCTGCCAATCAGTCGGGCCCATCCTCCTTCCGGATGTTCGGCTATGACTATGCTGCGAAGAAGTACGTTGCATTCGGCGAGTTCGCCGACTACGACAAGTACATGAAGTAATCAACCATCCCGGGGCCCCAATCATGCTCATTCAGGTCTTGCTCAGCGGAATCGCACTTGGCAGCATCTATGGTCTGGTGGCCCTGGGATTCGCAGTCATCTTCAAGGCAACCGACGTCTTCAATTTCGCGCAGGGCATGCTGGTCGCGTTCGGCGCGTACTTTGCCGTCACCACCATCAACCTGCTCGGCCTGCCTTTCCCGGTGGCCATACTGGCCATCATTGCCGCCAGCGCGGCACTCGGCGTGATCATTCACGTCGTATTCATTCAGCCGCTTTCCGGGCGGCCGATGCTTGCGGTCATCATGCTCACGATCGCACTCTCCATTGTGATGCGCGCGGTCATCGAGATTCTGTACGGCCTGCAGGGTCGCACGCTCACCACCCCAATCCCCACCGGCATCTTCATGATCGGCGAGGTGCGGGTATCGCAGCTTCATCTGGTGGCAGCGAGCGTGAGCTGGGTCTGTATGGCCGCGTTTTTTGCGTTCTTCCGCTTCACGCCAATCGGGCTCCTGATGCGTGCGACCGCAGATGGATATGAGGCGGCACTGGTATCAGGTATCAATGTCAAGGTGATGAACCGGCTTGCGTGGGGAATCGGCGCGTCGCTCGCAGCAGTCGGCGGGCTCTTTCTGGGGCAGCTGCAGATTGTTTCAACCGAGCTGGAGCACATCGGTCTGCTCGCTTTGCCGGCGGTGGTGATTGGCGGCATGCAAAGCATTCCCGGAGCCATCATCGGGGGACTGCTCGTCGGTCTCATCGAGCAACTGGCTGCCACCTACATTTCCCCCAAGTCCACCGACATTGTGGTCTATGGGTTGCTTCTGATGATTCTCATGGTTCGGCCCTGGGGATTATTCGGGCAGCGCGAGCTGGGCCGGGTCTGAAGGCAAGAGATAACACCATGAGTCAAGACAACGTCTCTTCCTCGCGCACTGGTCTGCCCTGGGCACGTGCCCTCCGCTGGCTGGTTGCGGTTGCCGCGCTCATTTATCTGCCTACGCTGCTCACTGAGCGGCAGATATTCGGTTATGCGCTTTCCAACATGCAGCTCCTCAATATCGGATTAAGTCAGGTCAATCTGATGCTGATCACGATGCTGGGTGCGCTCTCACTCAACTATCTCACCGGATCGGCCGGACTCATCTCGATAGGCCACGCCGCGTTCTACGCAGTGGGCGCAATGAGCGCGGCTATCACGGGATCCCAGTGGGGCTGGCCGTTTCCAGCGGTGCTGGTTGTCGCGGCCTTGAGCGGTGCGCTCGCTGGGCTACTCGCGGGGCTGCCCTCGCTTCGCGTGCGCGGCCTCTATTTTGTGCTGTCCACATTCGCGCTTCACTACATCGTGGTCTTCATTTTCATGGAGTATCAGTTCAAATTTTTTGATGTGGTGGGGGTGCCCTACAAGGCGGCTGAGCTGGGGAGCTGGGCTCTTAACACGCCCATGCGCTGGTACTTCTTCCTCCTGCCGCTGGTTGTCGCGGTGTATTGGCTGCTTCACAACAGCCTCCGTACGCGCGAGGGCCGCGCCATGCAGGCCATGCGCGACCATGAACTTGCGGCGACCGCAAACGGTATCGATGTCCGCATTCTGCGGCTCAAAGCATTTGCGTTCAGCTCATCGATTGCCGCGGTGGGAGGTGCGCTCTATGCCTACTACCTCACCAATGTCACCTCAGAGTTCTTCGGTATCCAGTTCGCCATTCAGTTCATTGCCATGATCATCATTGGAGGGATGGGCTCGCTACCCGGCGCGGTCGTTGGCGCTGCGGTCTGGCTGCTGCTGCCGTCCATCATCAACGGATTTGCTGCACAGGCGAGCGACACCACCGGGTTGGTACGCAGCATGCTGGTCGACCACAAACCGCAACTCGTCCAGGCGATCTTCGGTTCGGTCGTCATCCTGCTGTTGATCTTCGCGCCATGGGGCATCACGGGAATGGTCAGCCGGTTACGAGCAAAGTTTGCCGCGAAGGGGGCGAGACCATGACCCACGCGCTCGAAATTCGTGATCTCTCGGTTCGATACGCCAGCAAAGGACTCGCGCTCGACAACGTGAGCCTGTCCATCCCAAAGTCTGGTGTAGTGGCGCTGCTGGGCGCAAACGGAGCCGGCAAGACCACGCTGATCCGCGCCATTTCGGGGTTGCTGCCGCTTCACGGCGGTCAAATCGTCCAGGGCAGCATTCAGATGGATGGGCAGTCTGTGCTGGGCGTTCCGGCCCACACCTTGGTCAGACGCGGCCTGGGACAGGTCCCGGAAGGCCGGCTGGTCTTCAAGCAGCTGAGCGTGGAGGAAAACCTTAAGGTGGGCGCCGCCGTCCTGCCCCGCGCCACGGAGCGCGAGCGGCTCGATGGGGTCTACGCGCTCTTTCCCAGACTGCTCGAGCGCCGACGCCAGGCGGCCGGCTGGCTCTCGGGAGGCGAGCAGCAAATGCTTGCGCTCGGCAGGGCGCTGATTACTCAGCCCAGACTCCTTCTCGTGGATGAACTGTCGCTGGGGCTCGCGCCGCTGATCGTCAGTGCCATTTACAAACAACTGGATCTGGTTGGTAAGACGCTGGGCGCCTCCATTCTCGTGGTCGAACAGAATGCCCGGCTCGCGCTCAACTTCGCTGCCACCGCATATGTGCTGGAACGCGGCCGCGTCACCCTCAGCGGACCCGCCAATGAAGTCGCGCAGAGCGCCGTGGTGCAGGAGTCCTATCTTGGCGCGAGAAGGAAGGAGCGCGAGGCATGAGTCAACCCCTTTTGCAGGTTCGTGAGTTGCTCATGCAGTTTCAGGGTCTGACCGCGCTCGACCGGGTCAGTTTCGATGTCCACGGAGGAGCCATCACCTCGCTGATGGGTCCGAACGGCGCTGGTAAGACCACGCTCTTCAATTGCGTCACCGGCATGTATCGGCCCACGGCCGGTCGGGTTGAATTCGATGGACAGGACATCACCGCGAGGCGCGCCCACGACATCGCGCGCTGCGGTATCGCTCGTACCTTTCAGAATCTCGCCCTGTTCGGCGGTCTCAGCGTGCTTGATAACCTGCTGGTGGGAACGTATCTGCAGGGGCGATCAGGCCTCCTTCAGGGCGCCTTGCTGTCGCGCGCAGCGCGCCGCGAGCAAGCCGAGGGCGTGGCCGCGGCCCACCAGGTGCTGGACTACCTCGGGCTCACCGACTCGGCACATCTGTTGCCGGGGGAACTGCCCTATGGCCGGCAGAAACAGCTGGAATTCGGGCGCGCCCTCATGCAGAAGTCCCGTCTGATTCTGCTTGATGAGCCCATGGCAGGGATGAGCCAGTCAGAGAAGCAGGCCATGACCCAGTTGATCCTTCGGGTCCGCGCCGAGATGAATGTGAGTTTTCTGCTGGTTGAGCATGATGTGCCGGTCATCATGGAGGTCTCCGACCACATCGTCGTACTCGACTTCGGAAAAAAAATCGCTGAAGGCAGTCCCGCTGCCGTGCAGGCCAACCCCGATGTGATCGCGGCCTATCTCGGGCAGTGACCCAAACGCCGCGCGCTATTGGCGCTCGATCTTGCGACTGTCAATCACCCGCTGCCACTTACGCAACTCTGCGGCCACGAAACGATTGATGTCCTCCACTGAGCCCGCCTGGGGTTCACCCCCGAGGTCGATCAGACGACGGCTCATGTCGGGTTGAGCGACCGCTGCCCGAACCTGACTGTTGAGGTACTGAACGATGGGCTCAGGCGTGCCACCGGTAACACCCAGCGCAATAAAGGACACCACCTCGTAACCCGGCAAAGCCTCGGCCACGGTGGCGAGTTCGGGCATGACGGGATAACGATCGCGGCTGGTTGCTGCGAGCGCACGCAATTTGCCGCTTTTGATGAATTGCAGCGACAAGGTGGGAGCTTCAAAGAGAAAGTCCACCCGCCCGGCGAGTGCCTCGCTCAGTGCCGTGGTGCCGCCACGCGTAGGAATATGGACAGTCTCAATCCCCGCCATAGCGTTCAGGAGTTCAACGGTAAGGTGTCCGATCGAGCCCACTCCCGAACTTGCATAGTTGAGCGCTCCCGGATGACGCCGGGCATGCGCCAGAAAGTCGGAAAAGTTCGCATGCGGCGACTGTGCTGGTACGTTCAGAATGAACGGATAGGAGGTGACCATTGACACCATGGTCATGTCCTTGAGTGGATCGAAAGCGGGTTTGGCAGCCAGCGCGGTCGCCGCAGGATAGGCGCCAGTCACCAGCAGCAGGGTGTACCCGTCGGGCTTCGCGCGCGCGACTGCAGCCGCCCCCACCATGCCCCCTGCGCCCGGCCGGTTTTCCACCACAACGGGCTTGCCGGTCAGATCGGTAAGCTTCTGTGCAAGTAATCGAGCCATGATGTCCGCTGACCCACCGGGCGCGAAAGGACATACCAATGTGAGGGGACGTGCCGGATAAGCGCCAGGCAACGAATCCACGGAGGCGGCTTGAGACCAGGACAGGCCCGGCGCAAGCAAAAGAAGCACGCCTGATAGCGCCGCCGCGCAGGACGTCCGACCCCGAGCGGCGATCGTAATGACTGCCCACAGCGAGCATCGACTCAGAAGTCGAGCAAGCAAACGTAAGGACACGGTCATGGCTTGGGCTCCTGTCGTGGTGAGGCAGGCACCGCCCGCCATCCCCCGGTTTCGGAAGGGTAGGCCCGGCCGCCTGCATCGAAGGCCGGGAGGCGCTAGGATAAAGGATTGCCTATCCGCAGCGATCCCGTCTGCGGTATCGGGCTTCCCGCCGACTCGGTCACCCAACATTTAACCATCTATTTTTCCCATGAACGCACCCGCATCTCATCCCGTAAGCGTTGACGGCGTTCGTCTCCCTCGCCCTTTCCAGATCAGGCGGCTCGGTCACTTTGGCATCAACGTGGCCTCAGTTGATCGCGCGATGGACTTCTACGGACGACTGCTCGGTTTTGAAATTTCCGACCAGCTGGATTTTGGCCCTCGCCTCACGCCCGAGGCCCGCGCCGAGGTAGGCCCCACTATCGGGTTCTTCACACGTCACGGGACCGATCATCATTCCTTTGTCCTCTTTCCCCAGGCGGCGGTCCACGCAAGCAATCCCCACTACCGCGCCTATCCCCGCGTCAATATCAATCAGATCACCTGGCAGGTCGGAAGTCTCCGCGAAGTTGTTCAGGGGCTGGGATGGTTTGAATCCCAGGGCGCGAAGATCATGCGAGCCGGACGCGACACGCCGGGCTCAAACTGGCACTTCTATCCGGCCGATCCGGCTGGCCACATCAACGAGCTTTACTACGGCATCGAGCAGATCGGCTGGTCCGGGCACTCCAAGCCCGCGGCGGTGCATGACATCCGCTACACCCAGCCCCCGCAACTGCCGCACCGATCAGAGTTCGAGGAGGTGAACCAGGCGATCGCGAAGGGCGTGAACCTCGCGAGCGGTTATCGCCGTGCGGCCGGTACGCCGGAAACCCATGATGTGGGCGGCGTGCTGCTACCGCGTCCCTTCAAGGTTGTGAAAATCGGGCCAGTCTGTTTGTTTGTTGACGACATGGTGCAGGCCCTGCGTTTTTATCGCGACCTGATGGGCCTTGCGCTCACCGAAACCGCTGAAGTACTGGGAGAGACTTGCCACTTCCTCCGGGCAAACACCGAGCACCACTCGCTCGCGCTCTATCCAGAGTCGCTGCGCGGCAAGCTTGGCGTCACACACAATCAGAGCCTAGCCGGATTCGGATTACAGGTGGGCTCCTACGATCAGCTGCGCCACGCGGTCGGGTTCCTCGAACAACAAGGCTGCACGCGTCTAAACCTGCCCCAATCGGTTTCCCCAGGGGTTGGCCATCACATCTGGCTGCAAGATCCAGACGGCAACGCAGTGCAGCTTTTTTGGGAAATGGAGCAGATCGGCTGGAGTGGTCTGCCCTGCCCGCCCGAGCAGCGCCGCATCTGGTCAAGCAGACCATCCGACTGGCCCGAGGTGATTGATCCCCGGACCGACAGCTTCATGGGCGAGGTGTTTCTCGGCCCGATCAACTAGCCTGCGAAACGCCGATGAATTGTGACATCCTGATTCGCGGCGGAACAGTCTATGACGGCTCTGGTGCGCCTGGCCGGATCGCCGACGTGGCAGTTGACCAGGGTCGGATCCTGGCTGTGGAAGCGGGGCTGAACGCCCGTGCCTCTCGCGTGATCGACGCCACAGGGTTAGCTGTGGCGCCAGGTTTTATCGATATCAAGACCCACTCCGACTTCACACTTCCGATCAATCCGCGCGCTGAAAGCAAACTCCGCCAGGGCGTCACCACCGAAATCATTGGCCACTGCGGGTTTTCGGTCGCGCCTTGCCTGCCGGGAAAGGTGCAGTTACTTGCCGACTACCTGAACCCGAGCGCGCCGTGGCTGCCGTTTCGCGAAATGGGTTTTGCCGAGTATCTCGACAGCTTTCCGCCCACTTCGGTCAACGCGGGCATGCTGGTGGGCCATAACACGCTCCGGCTCATGGTGATGGGTATGGCCCAGCGTGCCCCCAGCGCAGCCGAGCTGCAGGCCATGATCGCGCTCCTCGATGAGGGGCTCGCGGCTGGAGCCCTTGGCATGTCGAGCGGGCTTTTCACCTCACCCGGTTCCTACGCGCAGCCTGAGGAGATCCTCGCACTCGCCAGGCGACTGGAGCTTGCCCAAGCGGCCTACTTCACCCATCTGCGCGATGAATCCAACGGTGTACTGTCGGCGCTCGACGAAGCTATCGATATTGGGCGCGCCTGCCGGATTCACGTTCAGGTCGTTCACTTCAAGTGCTCGGGCCTCGACAATTGGGGACAGACGCAAACCGCCCTGGCCCGCATGCAGGCCGCGCGCAACGAGGGCATCGATATTGATTGCGACGCCTATCCCTACACGGCCGGCAGCAACCCTCTCAAGAACATCCTGCCTCAGTGGGTTCAGGCAGGCGGTGTCGATGTCATGCTCGAACGCCTGCTACTGCCCGAGACGCGCACACGAATTCGCGAGGAGGTCGCGCGCGACGGGCTCAACAATTGGGGGCGTATCGAGTCCTGGGAGGCCGTTCGCATTTCGATCACTCCGCGGCAGCCTGAACACGCTGGCAAGACCATCGCAGCGCTCGCCGCTCAGCGCGGGCTGGATCCGGTTGATGCGCTTTGCGACTTTCTGATCGATGACCGTGGCGGCACGCGAGTGCTTGTCACCTCGATTTCCGAAGACGACGTTCGCCACCTGATCCGCTCAGATTCTGCGCTGGTGGGCTCCGACGGTAACTGTGTAGCCGACTATGGCGTGGTCAGCCAGGGCATGCCCCACCCGCGCTTTTATGGCACCTTCCCGCGCGTACTCGGCCGCTATGTTCACCGCGAGCGCATCACCAGCCTCGAGCATGCGATCTTCAAGATGACAGGCGCGACAGCCCGCGCCTTACGGCTGCGCGACCGCGGCCTTCTGAAACCGGGACTGGCTGCCGACATCACGCTATTTGAACCGCAAGTGTTCCTGGACCTCTCCACCTATGAGGAGCCGCACCGTTACCCAGCGGGCGAGCGAACCACCGTGCTGGTCAACGGCGAGGTCGTGATCGACGAAGCGCGCCACACCGGCGCTCTGCCAGGAAGGGTCCTGCGTCGGGCGACGGACGGCAGCGTCGGACTAAGCTGACCGGCCACAATCCTTTCAGAAGTTTTTTCATGTCCAGACGCGAGGCGATACGCCGCGACGCTTCGCCCACCTGCCGCATCAGCGCATCGTGATCCACATGGGTAAGGCGGCCGTCTCTGGCGAAACGACGCGGAGAGCGTGAGCCGGCCGTGGTGACGCCCCAGATAGCGTTCGAACAGGGCTTCGGTTTTCTCCAGGCAGGCCTCGGTTGACTCGATCATGCTGGCCGGCAAGAGCCCCATGACCGAGCGCGTCTTGTCGAAGCACGAACAGGCTGCGACCAGCCGCATGCCGGTCGACATAACCGAGGCGATGGTGGCGTCGGGGTGACAGTTGCCAGGATTTGTAAAGCAGGTGACCCCGTGCCGCAGCAGTTCAAGCGCTGCGAAGGCCGAACTGCACCCGGCACTCGGGATCCACACTGATCAGCCAGTCGATATCGGTGACCAGCAGGTCACAGTCTTGGGGAGTGAACATGGAGGCAGGCTCCGGCAGGCGGCTCAGTCAGCCTTGATATTGTTTTCGCGAATGAGTTTTCCCCAACGCTCGTAATCGCGCCGGACCAGTGTTGCGAACGCGTCAGCACCCAGCGCGGAGGGCTCCAAGCCCAGCTCCCGCAGGCGGGTGGCCATGTCAGGGGAGGTCACTGCGGCATTGATCGCTTCTGAAAGCTGGGCGATCACCTCACGCGGCGTTCCCGATGGCGCGAACACCCCGTGCCAGCCCTGCGCGCCCGACCCGGGAAACAGACTGTCCATGGTCGGTACCGCTGGCAAGCTGGCAAGCGGCGCGGGACTGCTGGTAAGAAGCGGGCGCAGCCGCCCAGCCTGAACCATAGGAAGCATGCCCAGTGTGGTGTCGAACAGCAGATCAACCTCGCCAGAGAGCAACGCCTGCATCGCGGGCGCATTGCCCTTGTAGGGGATGTGCTGGATCTGAATGCCGGCGGCCGATCGCAGGAGCTCGACATACATGTGCTGGCCAGAACCCATACCCGCGCTTGCATAGTTCAGTTTGCCGGGGTCTTTACGCGCCAGCTGCACCAGATCCTGCATCGACTGGATACTCGACTTGGCATTGACCGCGAGCACATAGTCGAAGGTGGTGACTCGCGCCACTGGGGTGAGGTCGCGAAAAATATCGTAAGGGGCACTGCTCAGACTCACGACCGTTACCATGGGCGTGGCTGCATTGAGCACCAGCGTGTAGCCGTCGGGACGGCTTTTGGCAACGTGATCAACCCCCACCACACCGCCCGCCCCTGCCCGGTTGTCAACGACCACCGGCTGCTTGAGACTCTCCTGAAGATTGCGCGCCAGAAGCCGCGTGACCACATCGATGGTGCCCCCTGGAACAAAGGGCACGATGATTCGGATCGGACGATTCGGAAACGAGCCAGATATGGTCTGCGCGGCCGCAAGACCAAAGGATGAAATAAGCCCAGCTCCCACCAAAAGGCTACAAAGCAAGTGTCGGTTCAACATGAGAAAAGGCTCCTGAAACTATGCGCCTAGGCACGCACGGGCAGATGCTTATAAAGCCAGGCCGCCACCAGATCTGTGACCATGGCGTTGCCCTCACCGAGAATAAAGTGGTCGGTATTCGCAAACAGATGAAGATCGGTGGGCTGACCCGCATGGGCGAACAGATCGACCGACTGTTCAGTGGGCGTCACCGTGTCGTTAGACGGATGTAGCAAAAGAAGCGGCCGCGGCGCGATGCGCCCCACCACCTCGTTGGCGCGAAAGTTGTACATGCTCTCCACCACCTCGTAGGGGAACTCGGTGATGGAACCCGCCGCGAGCTGGTTGCGCAGGCCTGGCTGGATCGGAACGATGTCGTAGCGCGGCACCATCATGGATTCGCCGAGCGCAAGGCGGCGACGTCCCTCGGACATCATGTCGGTGAACTTCTTCCACGCATCACCCTCATGCTGGCGACGGAATTTTTTCTCGCCATCGCCCCAGCCCCCCGTGGATACGCACACCGCGAAGCGGGGATCGATACCCGCAGCGTAAATCGCAACGGCGGCGCCAAAGCTGTGGCCCATCACGCCGATACGGGAAGGGTCCACCTCATCGCGGGTCAGTAGAAAGTTGAGCGCAGCCTGGGTGTCTTCCACCTGCTCCAGGCAGATGACCCGCCCGCGCACGCCTTCGCTCTGACCACAGCCGCGCATGTCAAAGCGCAGTACAACATAACCGAGCGACGCAAAAAGCTGCCCGGCTGCCTGTGAGATACCACCGTTCTTGTTACTGCCAAAGCCGTGCAGAACAATGAGGGCTGCCCGGCGCTCACCTTGGGCGAGGTCATCGGGGCGGTGAAGAATACCGGCCAGTGTGAGGCCGCCTGACTGGAATTGAACCGGGGTATCCATGGACATCACTCCGACTTGATACCCGCCGCTCGTACCACTTCGGGCCAGCGTTTGAGCTCTTCCTTAATGAAAGCGTCGAACTGCTGAGGCGTACCACCAATGATGTCGGCAGATTGACCCTCGGTGATGGCCGTTCGCACCTGCGGCGATTGGAGCACCTGATTGAATACCGCGTTGATTCGCGCCACAAGCGCCGGATCCATTCCGGCCGGACCGACCACACCATGCCAGACGCTCACGTCAAAGCCGGGCAGTGATCGCGCCGCGGCTGGCACATCGGGCAACTGCCGCATCGGTCGTGCCGCAGCACCCGCAAGCGGTCGAACCTTGCCCTCACGAACCTGGGCGAGTGACGTGGACACAGTAATGACTGCGGTGTCGGCATCACCGCGAAGCAAGGCGGTCAGCATCTCGGCGCCCGACTTGTAAACGATGTTGACCTGATCGATGCCCGCGCGGCTGTTGAAATAGGCCATGTAGAGATGGGTCCAGTTACCCAGACCGGCCGAAGCGAAATTGAATTTACCCGGCTGTTGCTTAGCCGCCGCGATGAACTCGTCAAGTGTTTTATAGGGGAGCGTGGCGCGCACCAGGATCACGGCCGGCAGGTTGGCCACATGAACGATCGGCGTGAACGCGGTATTCGGATCGTAGGGCAGTTTTGCGAGCGTATGCGACACCGCATTGGGACCCACTTCGGCCAGAAACAGCGTGTAGCCATCAGGCTTTTCGCGCGCAACCAGGCTAGCAGCAATCGTGCCGCCTGCACCGGGGCGGTTCTCCACGACCAGCGGCTGACCGTTTGAAAATGACGCAAAGCCATTTGATAGATTGCGCGACAAGGTGTCTGCGGCACCGCCCGCCCCCACCGTGACCACCAGCCTGACCGCGCGATCAGGCCAGGTTGACTGTGCCAGGGCGCTGCCGGCTGTCAAACCAAGGGTCAGAACTGCTGCAGCCAGTTGGGCGAACGTCGGTTGATGTGACAGATGATCAAGCATGAGTGCCTCCTTGTGATTCACAGGTAACCATTCTGTGTGAAGACCGTTATTGTGTGGGGGCGGAAGGGCGACTGCAACCGATAACCGTCCGCGAGCCGGCAATGCCGAATTCGATCAGACCTATTTGACACCACGCCCCCCGCCGCAAATACTCCAAGCGTCAGTGGTTCAAGTTTCTGTGGGGGCGCGTAATGATTCGAACGGCCGAGTGCCTGGTCGACTGCAAAGACGTTCTGGGTGAGTCCCCAGTCTGGCACGCTGCCGAGTCGGCGCTCTATTGGATTGATGTCGCTCGAACGCTCCTGCACCGTCTCGAGTTGCCCAGCGGGCGCCACGATCAGTGGAATGTCGGTAAACCGATCGGATCGTTTGTGCTGCGTTCCAAGGGTGGCTTTCTGGTCGCCTACCGAAACACCCTCGCGTTCATGGATGAGCCTGGCGCTGCGCCGCGTCCCTTCTCGCCCGCCGGGCTGACCCTGGGCGAGTCGCGCTTCAACGATGGCAAATGCGATCGCCAGGGCCGCTTCTGGGTTGGCACCATGGACCGAAACGTAAAGAGTCCGATCGGGCATCTGTACCGACTCGACACCGATCTGAGCCTCCATGACATTGACCACGATTTCATCATTTCAAACGGCCCGTGCTTCAGCCCTGATGGTAGGACGCTCTACTTCAATGATTCGCGACAGCAGGTGACCTGGCGCTACACTATCGATCCCCTCAGTGGCAAAGCAGGCCCTCGCAGCCAACTGATCTCCTGGGAAATTTTTACCGGACGTCCTGACGGCGCCACGGTCGATGCAGAAGGCGGTCTGTGGGTGGCAGAGGTACACGGCCGACGGATCGTGCGGTTTACACCCGACGGAAAGGTAGACCGCGCAATCACGGTTCCGTGCGAGCGGCCGACCAGCGTGTGCTTCGGCGGACCCGACATGAGCACCATGTTCATCACCACTTCAACGCTGACGCTCAACGAACAAGACCTGCAGCGCGAACCGCTCACGGGCGGGCTGTTCGCGGTCGACGCCGGCGTCCGCGGTCTGGCCGAGGCGGCATTTGGTGGGTAGGTCACCCGCTGAAGTGGTGCCAGCAGTGTGTTGGCAGGACGAAACAACCGGCTGAATCCACTTTTCAGCCATCAACAATTTATAGAACCGAGTCAACGGAGACAGACATGCGATTAAAGTTTTTCGCCGCTGCTTTAGCGATGGCAAGCGCGCTCACTGGCGCAGGCGCCCAGACCTTTCCCCAGGATGAGGCCAAGCTGTATGAAGCGGCAAAGGCCGAGGGAAAACTGGTCTGGTATGAAAGCGCACCACTCGAAGCCATGAAGGCGGTGGCGGCCGAGTTCGAAAAGAAGTATCCCGGCGTGAAGGTTGAGGTTCTGCGGATTGTGGGCGTTGCGCAATACCAGCGCTTTCTGCAGGAAGTCCAGGCCAAGCGGCACTCAGCCGATGTGCTCCACATCAGCGACTACCCCAGCATGATGGACCTGATCGAACAGGGTCACATCGCAGATTGGAAGGTGCCGCTGCATGACCGCATTCCCGACATATTTCGGATGAAGCAGCATGCGTATGCCAACTACACCACTGACAACGCCATCATCTACAACGTCAACAAGGTGTCGCCGGAAGAGGTCAAGATTCTCGCCTCCGGTTGGAAGGGCGTTCTGGATCCGCGATTCAAGGGTCGCTTTGCGGTCAGCACCATGAAATGTGGCGCGTGCTACGCGAGCCTGCACATGTTTCTCGACCCCAAATTCTCCAAGGAGTTCGGGCCCGACTTCCTGAAAAAGGTAGCTGAGCAAAAGCCCGTCGTCTATGGCGAGGTCCTGGTCGGTCTTGACCGGGTAATTGCTGGCGAGCATGACTTCACCTTCTGGACGTGGGAAGGCATCGGCGTCACACACTTCCAGCGCGGCGCACCCATCCGTTGGGTCCGGCCGTCACCCACCCCCGAGTTTGGCAACTCCTGGCAGGCGGTATCGCGCTATGCGCCACGCCCGAACGCTGCACGGCTGTTTCAGAACTGGTCGATGAGCGTCGAGGGGGCCGAAGCGCTCCAGGTCAAATACGGCTCGCGCACCACGCTGAGCGGTATCGAGGATAAGCGCTCGGTGGTGAAGGAAAGCTGGTATGAGCCCATCAAGGAGGTCTACCCCGTCGATGTCAAACGCTGGGAGCGAGACTTCTCCAAAGACCTCGACCTCTGGGCCAGGACCCTGCGCGAGCACGGACGCTAGCCGCACGCCCTTTAACCGGATCTGACCCATGGCTGCCAGCGCCACCACCCGATCACCACTTGCCATCGCTGCCTGGGCGGCGCTGGCGCTTGCGGTTGCGCTGGTCGTGGTGGTGCCGCTCATCTACACCTTTGATGCGGCGTTCTACAAGGAAACCAAGATCGGCCTGTCGAGCGAACGTAGCCTGCAGGCCATCATCAACGTCTATACCTCTTGGGAATATCTTGAGACCCTTTGGGAGGCTATCCGGCTCGCGTTGATTGTGACGGCGTTTTCGTTGGTGGTGGGCGTTCTGATGGCCATGCTCGTATGCCGCACCGACCTCCCATTCAAGGGTACGCTCGAGACGCTTATCATCATGCCGCTCTTCCTCTCGCCCTTTACAGGTCTGATCGCCTGGATCGCGCTGGGATCAGAAAAAACCGGCTTTCTGAATGTTGCGTGGCGGGCCGTGGCGGGCACGCTCATCAATCAGCCGCCCGCACTGGCCAATATCTGGACCTACGGCGGTGTGGTGTGGGTCATGACGCTGTTCTTCGCACCGTTCGCCTATCTCTTTACAGCCGGAAGCCTCCGCACGGTGGACTCCTCGCTGGAGGAAGCTGCGAGGGTCTCCGGTGCAACGCCCTGGCAGACGCTTGCCCGAATCACGCTGCCCGTCTCAGCGCCCGCGGTGTTTGCGGCCGGCCTGCTGATCTTCATTCTCTCGGCCGAGCTCTACACCATTCCGGGCATCATCGGAACCACCGCTGGTTTCACCACCATGCCCTGGAAGATCTACCTCGACTCCACCCAATTTCCCGTGCATCGCGCGCATGCCGCAGCATCCGGAACGATTCTGCTGCTGGTCACGATTGCAGGGGTCTGGATGCAGCGCCGGGTCAGCCGGGTGTCGGAGCGTTACGTGACAGTATCGGGTAAAGGCTTCCGCGGCAGCCCCCTTCGACTCGGACGAAGCGGCACCATCATCGCACTGGCGCTGATTGGCTTCTACGTGCTGTGCGCCGACATTCTTCCGTTCGGCGCACTGATCATTTCCTCGTTCATGAAGTTCAGTTCAGGCGTGCTGACACCCGAGGTGCTCACGCTCGATCAATATCGTGATGTGCTCCGAATCGAAAACGTTCGGACCGCCGTCGTCAACACAATCATGTTGGGTCTGATGTCAGGCGCCATTTGCCTGCTCGCCGGGCTCGCCATCAGCTATACAGAAATTCGCGCGCCGGGCCCGGCCACCCGATCGCTCGCCTTCATCGGTGTTCTACCCGTCGCTGTGCCCGGTCTGGTCTTTGGAATTGGTCTCCTCTGGACCTACCTGCAGACGCCGCTCTACGGATCCATCTGGATTCTGCTCCTTGCTTACGTAGCCAAGTTTCTTCCCTACGGAATCATGGTGTCGCACTCAGGGGTCCTTCAGATTCACCAGGACCTGGAGTCGAGCGCCAGAATGTCAGGCGCCGGCCCGATTCAAGCGCTCATGAAAATCACAATTCCACTCATCAAGCCTTCGCTCATTGCTGTGTTTTTCTTTGTCATGCTGATGAGCATCAAGGAGCTCTCGGCTTCAATCCTCCTTTATTCCGATCGCAGCCAGGTACTTTCCGTCTTGACCTGGCACTACATGGACGCGGGCAACTATCAATTCGCCGCCGCGATCGGCGTGGTTCAAACCACGCTGATGCTGCTGCTAGTGATTGGTACACGGTTGGTCTTCAATGTTGGCCTGGAACGGGCGCTCGGCAAGGGAGGCGCCTGACCGTGCTTGCGGCGCAGCCCATCAAAGGAGTTCTTCCCTCTTTCGAGCGATTCACGTTCATTGAAATCGCCGAGGGCGTAGCCGGACCGTTTTGCGGTCTGCACCTTGCCGACCTCGGGTCGCGAGTGATCAAAATCGAGCCACCCGAGGGTGATCGAGCACGCGAGTGGGGCCCACCCATGATCGGTGACACGGCAGCGGTGTTCTGCGGCCTGAACCGTGGCAAGCAGAGCGTGTGTGCAGACCTTCGCGACCCCGCTTCGCACGCCGAACTCGATCGGCTGCTCGCGCGGGCCGATGGCGTGATCTATCATGCAGATCCCGTTGACCGCGCCGAGCACGCACTTAACTGGGAGGCCCTGGCGGCGCGTCACCCCCATCTCGTGATTGTCGATCTGAACGACATGGGTGACAGCGGACCCTTTCAGCACCATGCAGGGTCGGAGCTGGTGGTGCAGGCCATGTCCGGCTTCACGCGTTATGTCGGGCAGCCCGGTGGCAACCCCTGCCGGGTCGGCTATGAAATCGCTGGCGTTGGTGCCGGCATTCATGCCCATCAGGCCATGCTGGCCGGACTCTGGCATCGGCATCAGAGCGGTGAAGGCCAGCACATCCGCGTGTCCATCCTCAAATCGCTGATGTCGCTCAAAACCATCCTGCTGGCTGCGCAGGTTGAACCCGATGCCTGGCAGGGCTTCCATCTTCACGGTCCGCGCTGGCCACCCGACATCGGTTGGAAGACTGCTGACGGACAGGTGACGTATGACTTTCGAAGCGGTGACCGCGAAGGCTGGGTTCGCTTCATCGAGTCGATCGGCTTGGGCCGTCTCGCCACCGATCCCGAATACGCCGATTGGCGTTCAACAATCTACATTGGCGATCGTCGTCATACCGCTGGCAAGGTCTACGAGCCCTGGTTTGCCGGCGTCAGCGCTGAAGAGGCGTCTGCGCGCATTAACGGATTCGGCGGCATCTCCATGAAGTTCAACGACTATGCCGAGGTGCTTGAGCACCAGCAGGTTCAGCTCCTGGAAGTAGTCGCGAAACATGACGACCCCGGCTCGCACCATCCTCCACAAATGAATCGCGCCCAAAAATTTTCCACCTCAACGGCGCGTCCCTTAGGCCCAGTGCCCCGCCTGGGCGAACACAGCGACGCCATACGAGGCGAGTTCTCGGATCGACAGCCATGACGGCGGCAACCCTTCCAGCCGGTCCGCTGCATGGGCTGCGGGTGATTGACGCCAGCCAGGGTGCTGTGGGCCCTTGGGCTGGTGCGCTCCTCGGACAACTGGGGGCTGATGTTTTAAAGCTTGAATCGCCCGAGGGCGATTTCATCCGTGCCGTCAAGCCTGAAAAGCGCGGTCTGTCATCCACCTACATCTCAGTCAATTCATGTAAGCGCGCCATCACCCTCAACCTGAAAGACCCACAACAACTGGCTCAGGCCCACCAGCTGGTCCAACAGGCTGATGTGCTGATCGAGAATTTTCGGCCTGGGGTTGCTGACCGCATCGGCATTGGCTACGGCACGCTCTCAGCGCTTAACCCGCGACTGATTTATGCATCGGCATCGGGCTTCGGCCCCCGCGGCCCGATGGCCACCCTCGGTGCAACCGACCCCCATATCCAGGCGTTTTCCGGTAGCTGCTCAGTCAACGGCGAGCCCGGCGGATTACGTCAGCGTTGGCGCTGGTATGGGCACTTCGACGTGAACACCGCCGTGCACATCGTTCAATCGGTCATGGCGGCCCTCTTCGAACGCGAGCGCACCGGCACAGGGCAGCTCCTTGAAATCACCATGATCGAAGCCGGCCTGGACCTGCAGCGGATTCGGGTGACTGAGCACCTCGCGGGTCAGCCCCCGGTTCCGATGGGGAGCGCCACCACCTATCTCGTTCCTGACCAGAGCTTCGCCACGCAGGACCGGCCGATTGCCGTGTCCGCGACATCGCCCCGACAGTGGCGAGCTTTGTGCGAGGTACTGGGTCTTCACGACCTCATCACCGATCCGCGCTTCGCCCGAAATCCAGACCGCGTGCGTCACCGCAGCGAGCTGATCGACCGACTTCAGGCGGTATTCAAAACTCGCCCCATGCAACATTGGCTCGAGCGACTTCGAGGCGCGCACGTGCCCTGCGCAGCCTTCGCCACCTTCGATGACAACCGCTGGCACCAGCATTACCTCGACAACGGCATGATCCGCAATCACGATTCCGTCTGGGGCACGCTCTGCCTGTGCGATCCGCCCTGGACCTTCAGCCTCACGCCCGCCCACCTCCGCCCGGCGAGCCAGCCTGGCGAGTACACACGCGAAATTCTGGACGGTCACTGGCCGTCTCTTACCGAACCGTCTGGAAGGCAAGCCCGATGACCCGTGTTGTGATCGATCGACTGGTGAAGCAGTTTGGCTCGTTCCGCGCCATCGACGACGTATCCCTCACCATCGAGCCGGGTGAACTGGTGGTGCTGCTGGGCCCAAGCGGCTGCGGCAAGACCACCACATTGCGCTGCGTGGCCGGTCTGGAGGATGTCAGTGGCGGCGAGATCAGGCTGGGCGATGAAGTCGTATCCTCGGCCAGCGGGTCGCTCCCCCCCGAAAAGCGCGCAATCGGCATGGTGTTTCAGAGCTATGCCGTGTGGCCGCACATGACGGTGTTCGAGAATGTGGCTTTCGGGCTGCGCCTCAAGAAAACCTCTCGAAATGACATCCAGGACCGCGTTCATCGGGTGCTTGAACTCGTCGGTCTGAAGGGCTTCGGCGAGCGCGACATTTCCAAGCTCTCGGGCGGCCAGCAGCAGCGGGTTGCACTCGCGCGAGCCATCGTCCTGGAGCCTAAAGTCCTCCTCTTCGATGAACCACTCTCCAACCTCGACGCCAAGCTGCGCGAGCATATGCGCTTTGAGATCCGCGAGCTCCAGCAACGGCTCGGAATTACTTCGCTCTACGTCACGCATGACCAGCAGGAAGCGATGGTGATCGCCGATCGCATCGTGCTGATGGACAGTGGCAAGATCGATCAGATTGGCGGACCCCAAGACATTTACCGTACACCGGCCTCGCGGTTCGGGGCGGAATTTGTCGGGTTGGCCAATGTCGTGGCCGCCACCGTGAAGGCGCCGGGCACGGTCCAAACCAGCGATGGCCTTTTGCTCGAATGCGCCACCTCCAATTTTGAAGTTGGCAGTGCAGTCGACCTCCTGTTTCGACCTGAGGAGGTGGGCGTCTTTGCAGCGCAGCCATCGGGTCAAAACGTTATTGAGGCACAGGTCGATCGTGTCTATTTTTTAGGCAACCTCGCCGATCTGTATGTCCGTGTGGGCCAGGCCGAGTGGCGGCTTCAGCTCTCACCGCCTCATCTCTGGCCGCGTGGTGAAAAGGTATGGCTGCGTCTTGCCCCCCAAGATATCCGGCTGTTTCCCCGGAAGGCCTCCTGATCAGGATTCCGTGGCGTCATGCCTTATCTCCCCGCCGGCTTCGAGGTTCCGCCCTTCCTTCCTCATGAACATGGCTTTGCCGAAGGCTGCCGTCTCCGGGAGCTGCGGCTGCAGCGCTGCACCGACTGTGGTCGCTTCCGCCAGCCGCCGGCGCCGCGCTGCGCGCACTGCCGCTCAAACCGTTCCGACTGGACCGCCGTCTCAGGGCGGGGCGAAATTTACACCTACACCATCGTTCGTCACGCAGCCAACCCGGTTCTGCGCGAAGCCTTGCCCTACAACGTGGTTGTCGTGTTACTCGATGGCACCGAGGGAGTCAGGCTGGTGAGTAATCTCATCGACACAGCGCCTGAGCACATTCGAATTGGCCAGCGGGTTGTGCTCCACTGGGATATCCGCGACGCCATGCCCCTCCCCTGTTTTCGACTCGATCCCGACGCGGAGATCATTCATGGCTGAGGCGGACCCCCCTTTCCAACCGCCGGTGGCAGGCAATTGGGGACGCTGGGGGAAAGACGATGAACGGGGCGCGGCCAACCACATCGGCGCCGATCACGTTCGACAAGCCGCGGGCCTGATTCGCGAAGGTAAGGTCTACAGCCTGTCCATACCGGTGCAGCAGACTGATGTTCCGGTAGCCCCGCGTCGCTCACCCTGTCTGCATTTCATGACCCTGGACGGCGGCGACTATGCCGCGGGCCTGCGGCGCAAAGCCGGCTACCAGGCGGCCGATGACTACATCAGCCTGCCCACGCATGGCACCACCCACATCGATGCCCTATCGCACGTCTGGTATGGCGATCAACTCTATAACGGTTATCTGGGGTCGCTGGTGCGCTCGAGTGGCGCCAAAAAGCTGGGCATTGAGAAGCTGGGCGCCCTGGTCGGGCGCGGAATATTGCTCGATCTGGCGGGCTCAAGCGGCCTGCCTCACCTCGAGGGCGGCGCAGTGATCACCGCAGCCGATCTTCAGCAGTGCGCGGCTCGGCAGGGCACAGAGATCCGACGCGGCGATATCGTTTTGTTTAGAACCGGCTGGCAGCAGGTCTTTCGCGACCATGGCTCGGGCGCATTTTTTCAGTCTGAGCCGGGAATCGGGTTAAACGCCGCGCACTTCCTCGCGGACGTAGGTGTGGCCGCGGTCGGCTCCGACAACTACGGTGTCGAGGTGGTGCCAACCGAGAACGCTGAGCCATCGCCCGTACACCGACTGCTCATTCGTGACTATGGCGTCTACCTGATGGAACTCCTCGCCCTGGACCAGCTCGCCGCCGATCGGTGCTTCGAATTCATGTTCGTTGCTGCGCCACTCAAAATCACGGGTGGAACGGGAAGCCCCATCAATCCGCTGGCCATCACCTGATGTACGGCCATTCAATTCGCCGGGCTTCCTGACCCCGCGCACCGCAACCACCTCATGTCTTCCACCGACCGATCCTTTCCCGATCAGATTGCCATCGTTGGCATTGGCGAAACCGTTTACACGCGCCATGGCGGCGCAACCGACAGCGAGTTCGAGCTGTGCTGTCAGGCGGTTCTCGCCGCTGCCGCTGATGCCGGGATCGATCCCAACGAGATTGATGGTTTCTGCTCCTTTGCCAACGAGAGACAGGAGCCCGTCGTGCTCCAGCAGACACTGGGAATTCCTGCGCTCCGATTCTCCAATATCGTCTGGGGCGCCGGTGGCGGCGGCGCCTGCGGCTCGGTGCTGAACGCGGCGCTCGCGCTGCATGCGGGCATTTGCCGCTATGTCGTGGTTTACCGATCGATCTGTCAGGGACAGTTCGAGCGCTTTGGCCACTACCGTATCCGCCCTTGGGGAAGTCAGTGGATGGCGCCGTATGGGCTGATGTCGCCCGCGCAGATGGTGGCGCTTACCTTCAATCGCTACCTGCATGAAAACGGCGTCAACGCTGATCACCTGGCCGAGGTGGCGCTCACCTTTCGTGCACACGCGCAGCACAACCCACGGGCAGTGACCTTCGGCAACCCGCTTTCGCCTGAGCAGTATCACCGCTCGCGGTTCATCGCAGACCCGTTCCGCGCGCTCGATTGCTGCCTTGAAACCGATGGCGCTTGCGCCATCATTCTGACGACCGCGGATCGCGCACGCGATTCGCGCGCGCGCCCGGTTCGCCTGCTCGCTGCCGCGCAGGCCAGCGGGCCCGGGTGGGGTCAGGGGCCCATGGGCTCCCACAATATGCCGCTTGAAGATTACGCCTCAACCAACTCACGCCTTCTCGGGCGCGACCTCTTCGGCATGGCGGGCATCCGTCCCGCTGACATTGATGTCGCACAGATCTACGACGCATTCACCGGGGTCGTCACCATGGCGCTCGAAGATTTTGGTTTGTGCGAAAAGGGTGAGGCGCCCGATTTCATTGCTCTAGGCAATCTGCGGTGGCCGAACGGCCGCTTACCCACCAACACCTCGGGTGGCCTGCTGTCCGTGAGTTATCTTCAAGGACTCAACCTGGTCATTGAGGGCGTTCGTCAGATGCGAAACGAATCCACCTGCCAGGTCCCCGAGGCAAACACCTGCCTTATCACCAGTGGCGGCGCGAATGCACACAAAAGCGCCATGATTCTCGCTCGTCAGGCAGCGTAGGAGGCCCGCATGAACGGCGATCTGCAACGCCTGAAAAAGCTCAGCGACCAGACCGCGATCGTCGGTGTCGGCGCGTCCAGGCAGGGGCATTTCCCCGACTCCGATCCTTACACCCTCGCCATCCAGGCTCTCCATGCCGCGCTGGATGACGCAGGCCTCACGAAATCCGATATCGACGGCCTGATCGTACAGGGCCCCGGTAATGTGAGTTTCGTACGGATGGGCGAAATGCTGGGCATCAACCCCGTGGCCGGCGCGAATTTCGACGTCGGCGGTTTAGCCACCGGGCCGCTGATCCAGCAGGCGGCGATGATGCTCCACGCCGGCCTCTGCCGCACCGTTGCCCTGGTCTATGGCAACGCATCACACGCAGAAGGAAGAAAATTCGGCGGCGATACGGTGGTAACCCCCGGCCGCGAATATTCCAGTGCGTTTTACTACTACGGTCTCACTTCACCCGGTGCAGCCAGCGCCTTTCAGACACGACTGCACTTCAACACGTATGGCACACGGCCCGAGCAGCTCGCCGAGGTTGCCATCTCACAGCGCCGTCATGCGGGTCTGAATCCCAACGCGCTCAAGCGAGAACCGCTCACTATCGAGCAATACATGAACGCGCGCTTCGTATGCGAGCCTTTGCGCCTCTACGACTATTGCATGATCAACGATGGCGGTGTGGCACTCATCATGACCACCACCGACCGCGCACGCGACCTGGCGAAGCCGCCTGTCCTCATTGCGGGCATTGGAAGGCAGGATAGCTATCGGCAATCGTCCATGCCCAGTTATTCGCTCTGGCGCGACACCATGCCCAAAGCCGCTGAGCAGGTCTATGCCATGGCTGGGATTACGCAACAAGACGTCGACGCGCTGATGATCTACGACAGCTTCTCCATCAACATCTGGCTGTCACTGGAAAACTTCGGCTTTTGTCAGCCGGGTGAGGCGGGCGAGTTTGCCACGGCCAAGCGAATGGGACTGGACGGTGAGCTGCCGGTCAACACCCACGGCGGGCACCTCTCTGACAGTTACATGCAGGGCTGGCTTCACCAGGTCGAGGCGGTCAGGCAGCTGCGGAGCGAAGCGGGTGAGCGTCAGTTGCCCGACGCAAGACATATCCAGTACATCTGTCGCGGCAACCTCTGCAGCACCATCGTTTATCGGAGCGCATGATGAAGCCTCTGCCCAAGGTGCTGCCGCTTGAACGCCCCTACTGGGAGCATGCGAAGGCGCACCGGCTTGCCTTGCAACGCTGCGCCCGCTGTTGTCAGTTTCGCTTCCCGGCTTCGCCGGTCTGCCCGGAGTGCAACAGCGAGCAAAGCGAATGGACCCCCACCAGCGGTCGCGGTGAACTGGTGTCGTGGGTCATTTTCCATAAGAGTTATTTCCGGTCGTTTGATTCAGACCTTCCCTACAACGTCGCCTTGATTCGGCTCGATGAAGGGCCCGTGATGTGCGCGAACGTGGTGGGCATCGACAACCAGGCGCTTGCCATGGGGATGCGCCTGAAGGCCTGTTTTGACGACATCAACGATGAATTTTCAATCCTGAGATTTCAACCCGAATGAACCTCCAGGACATCTACCGCCTGCCACTCGAGCAGCGTGCCATTGGCCCGATCCTGCGCTTACGCGCCGAGCTTGACGGCGCGCGCAACTACCTCACCACGCCCGACGCCACGTTCACGTTCGCACAAGCCGACGAGCTCTCGCGTGCCGTGGCGAGAGGGCTCGCTGCGCGCGGCATCGGCCGGGGCGACCGGGTAGCGATGATGCTGCCCAACTGCGCAGAGTTTGTATGGGTCTGGTATGGCTGCGCACTGCTCGGCGCAACCATGGTGCCCGTGAACAACACCTATGTTGGCGAGATGTTTGACTATGTCCTGCGTGACTCCGGCGCAAGAGGCCTGGTGGTGCATGTCGACCACCAGGAAGCCGTTGCAACCCTGAGCGCCCAGACCCGCGAGCAACTCGAGTGGATCGTTGTGGTTGGCGATGCACCCCGGTCGGCGCCGAGCCCATCCGAAGGCCTCCAGCCGTTTGAGCAACTGCTTCTGCACCATGGCAGCGATCCCGAAGTGCGCTGCGACCATCGTGACATTCAATGCATCATGTACACCTCCGGCACCACCGGGCCATCCAAGGGCGTGATCATGCCCAATGGGCATTTCTTCGCCTCGGCAATGGTGTTTCTGCGCGCGCTTGGCCTCACCGCTGAAGACAATCTGTTCACCCCCCTGCCCCTTTTTCATGGGCTGGCGAGCCGGCTGGGCGTGCTGCCTTGCCTGATGGTGGGCGCCCAGGTCAACATTGCGCCGCGCTTTTCGGCATCCCAGTTTTGGGAGCAGGTCTGTCAGGCTAACGCAACCATCGCGCACACGATCTTCTCGCTTCCCCCCATGCTCAAGGCTCAGCCGGTCAGTCCCTGGGAAACGAAGCACCGGCTGCGTGCCATGTACAACTCCAACTATGACCCGGAGTTCGAGGAGCGATTCAAAGTTCGCGTGGTTGAGGCCTATGGACTCACCGAAACCGGTCTCACCATTTACAGCGACTGGCCGCTTCGAAAGCCAGGTTCATGTGGACAGGTCGACCAGGACTGGGAGGCAAGGATTGTGGGCGAAGATGGCCAGGAACTGCCACCCGGCGAGTCTGGAGAGCTCACGATGCGCCCGCGTCTGCCCTGGATCATGATGCGCGGCTACCTCAATAAGCCGGCAGCCACACTGGAGTCGATTCACGATCTCTGGTTCCACACCGGCGATTACGCCTCGCGTGATACCGATGGCTTCATCTATTTTTCCGGCAGGAAGAAGGAACGGATCCGTCGCCGGGGCGAGAACATCTCGGCCTGGGACATCGAAAAAATCGTCGGAAACCATCCGGACATCGCCGAATGCGCAGCCCTGGGTCACCCCTCCCCGGTTGGCGAAGATGACGTCCGCCTCGTGGTGGTCCCGGCACCTGGCGCCCACATTGACCCACGCACACTGATGCAGTGGCTGGAATCGGCCCTGCCGCAGATGATGGTCCCCCGATACATCGAGCTGCTCGATCAACTGCCACGAACCCCCAGCAACAAGGTGGAGAAGTATCTGCTCATTTCCAAGGGGCTCTCCGCCACCGCATGGGATCGGGAAAAGGAAGGCTATCGGCTGAAAGGCGAGCGTTCCCGCAAGGCGCCCTCTGCAACGTCGTCGCCTGCAGCACCGTGATGTCTGGAATTCAATCGCACACAAGGAGATCCGCACATGCCTGAGCGGTCACTTCGAAACAAGGTTGCCGTAGTCGGCGTTGGCAACACCGACTTCGGTCGGTTGCCCGGGTATTCGCCCTATGATCTGGGCCTCTGGGCGTTCAAGAACGCGCTGAGCGACGCGGGACTTCAGAAATCGCAGATTGATGGTGTGATCGTCAACCGCATCCCCGACTACCAGCGCTTCTGCGAAATCGCCGGCATCAACCCCCGCTTTGCGCTGGTCACACCGGGACAGGGACGAATGTCCGGCAACTCGATTCAGATCGCCGTGGCGGCACTGGCTGCGGGCCTCTGCAAGACCATCGCCCTCGTGTATGGCAATAATGGCCGCAGTGCCGGGGCCCGCTACGGCGGGGACAGCGACACCTACGGCTCAGGCGGCGCCGGAATGTGGTTTCCCTATGGCATGACCTCACCGGGCGCCGTGCACGCCCTGATGATGCAGCGGCATATGGCGCAGTTCGGAACCACGCCTCGACAGCTGGCCGAGATCGCGGTGACGTTTCGCAGTCATGCTGCGCTCACCCCCTGGGCCGTGATGCGTGACCGGATCACCGTCGAGGAGCACATGCACTCGCGCTACATCTGCGAGCCCCTCCATCTGTTCGACTACTGTCTCATCAACGACGGGGGCGTGGCCCTTATCCTGACAACGGCCGACCATGCGCGTGATTGCCAACAACCACCTGTCTATGTTCGCGGCTTCTCGTCTGCCACGCGGCTGGCCGACTCATCGTTCCCCGATAGCGACTACTGGTACGAACCGATGTCCCAGGTTGCGCGCGACGTGTACGACATGGCTGGCGTGAGCCACAACGATCTCGACGGGCTCATGATCTACGACAATTTTTCGCCCACAGTGCTTTTTTCGCTTGAGGGCTTCGGTTTCTGTCCAAGGGGTGAAAGCGGCCGGTTCGTCGAGGGCGGACGTCTCGCGCTGGGCGGCGAATTTCCCTCCAACACCAGCGGCGGCCATATGAGTGAGAGCTACATGCAGGGTTGGGCCCTGAATGCAGAAGCTGTCAGACAACTGCGTGGACAGTGCGGAGAGCGGCAGATCGCCGGTGCGAAGCTCATTCAGTACATGTGCGCCGCACCGCTTGTGACATCGATCATTTACGGAGCCGAGCCATGAGCACCCCTGTCAAGCCTCTTCCCGCGCTCGACGGCGACAACGCCCCGCATTGGGCCGGCGCACGCGAGCGTCAGGTGCGCGTGCAGCAATGCACCACCTGTGGGGCACTCCGCTTTCCGGCAGCGCGCCACTGCCCCACCTGCCTGTCCGACGCCAATGACTGGATCACGCTGTCCGGTGAGGGCGAGGTTTGGTCGCATTGCCGCTTCCATCGTCTTTACTTCAAGGGGTTCGAAGACGACCTCCCCTACACCGTGGTGCTGATCAAACTGCGCGAAGGCCCCTTCCTTTATTCCAACCTGGTCGGTGTCAACGACGCCCAGATCAAGATCGGCATGCCAGTGAGTGCGGTATTCGATGATGTCACCCCAGAGGTCACCCTGATTCGATTTCGCCCTAACCCTGCACAGAACTGACGCACCTGGGAGCCCATGATGCGAGCGATGGTTGTACGTGACCCCGGTGCGCCGGACCACCTGCGGCTGGAGGAGGTCCCGATGCCACCGCTTCGATCCAACGATGTCCGCATACAAGTCGAAGCCTGCGGCGTCTGCTTTCACGATGTCGTCACCCGCAATGGCGTCATGAGGCGCGGCGTGCGCATGCCACTGATACCGGGCCATGAGGTATCTGGCATCGTGGAATCGGTCGGTCCGGCGGTCCGCCACTTCAAGCCCGGGGATCGTGTGTGTACCGCGCAGCGTCGCCATATCTGCGGCGCCTGCCGCTTCTGTCGAAGCGGTCGGGAAACGTCCTGCGACGAGCGAGAGTTTCTCGGCGATGCCGACCTGAACGGCGGCTATGCCGAATACGTCTGCGTGGGCGACGACAATGTCGTTCATGTTCCGGAAGGCGTCGCGCTCGATGAAGCTGCAATCGTTTCTTGCGCAATCGGCACCGAACTCAACGCCATCCGGGATGTGGCACAGGTCCGCCCCGGCGACCGCGTGCTGATCTCGGGAGCGGGCGGTGGGCTTGGCGTGCACGGGCTTCAGCTCGCACGCGGATCGGGGGCTTATGTCTACGCCGTCACGACCTCTCCCGACAAGGCGGAGCGCCTGCGTGCACTCGGCGCCCACGAGGTGATCATTTGCGCACGAGGCGAAGACTTCTCGCCGATGATTCGCGAATCGACCCGGGGCGAGGGGGTAGACGTGGTGATCGACAACGTGGGAAGCGTGCTCTTTGAACCCACTCGAAAAAGCCTGGGTATGGGCGGACGATGGATCTTCGTTGGACAATTAACAGGCGATTTCGTGCGTCTCAATCCTGCCCAGCTTTTCATGCGTGATATTTCAATCAAGAGCGTAAAGAGCACCTCACGCAATCAGCTTCAGGACTCGCTCGAGCTGGTCAAGCAAGGTCTGGTCAAGCCTGTGATCTCGAATGTGCTGCCGCTCGAGCATGCCGCGATCGCCCATGCAGCGGTGGAGTCGGGGCAGTCGTTCGGTCGGATGCTTTTGAAGCCAGGGCTGGCGGCATGAGCTCGGCGGTCGCCCCTCCAGTGTCATCGGAGCGGCCGGCGTCCCGGCTGATCGGTGGGGTGTTTGAGTTTTGGGCTCGTACCCAGCCCCGGCATCCGGCCGTGCTCTACGATGGCACCTCCCTTTCTTACGGCGAGCTCCATGAGCGCTCGCTCGCTATCGCGCGAAGCCTCCTTGCGCTGGGAATCCGTCGCGGCGACCGCGTAGGCGTACTGCTATCGAATCAACCTGAGTGGGTGGCTATGGCGGTTGGCGCCGCCAGCATCGGCGCAATACTCGTCCCACTCAACACCTGGTACAAGCGAACTGAACTCGCCTGGACGGCCCGTCACTGCGGGCTCGCCACCCTGGTCTGCATGGAGCAGTTTCTGAAGCAGGACTTCGCGCAGATGCTGCTTGAAGCATTTCCGGGGCTCGCACAAGGAACCCCCGGCGACCTACGGCTGGCTGATTTGCCCAAGCTTAAGTCCGTTACCGTTCTGGGCCGCCCAGTACCTGGCGCCTTCAGCTGGGAGAAATTCCTTGCGCTTGGTGAGGCCACATCTCGAGAAGCGCTCAATGTTGCAACGGCAAGCGTACAACCCGATGACCTCGCGTTCATTCTGTACACCTCTGGAAGCACGTCAGAGCCGAAGGGCGTCACCCTGTCACACGCAGGCCTGACCGGCAACGGGTGGGATATCGGCACGCGGCGTCACATCGGGCCTCAGGATCGTGTCTGGGTCGGCACCCCGCTTTTCTATGCGCTGGGGTCAGCCAATGCGTGGCCGGCAACCTTCATGCACGGTGCAACCCTGGTGATTCAGGGCGCCTTCGAGCCCGGTCGTACGATCGATGTTGTTGAGCAGACGCAGGCAACGGTCTATTACGGCACCGGCAATATGACCATGGCGATTGTTGGCCATCCCACCTATCGGCAGGCCCGAATCGGAAGCCTCAAAAAGGGCAACGCCGGCATGACCGCCGAATACAAGCGCCTGACGCTGGTGGATATGCGCATGACCGAGGCCTGCGGTGCATATGGGCTGACGGAAACCTATGGTCATGCCACCGTACACGACACCGACACACCGCTTGAAATCAAGCTGCACACACACGGCCGGGCGTTACCCGGCATGGAGATGCGAATCGTTCATCCGGAAACCGGTGAGCCACTTCAAACAGGCGAGACCGGACTGGTTCTGGTGGGCGGGTTCGTCACACCGGGCTACTACCTCAACCCGACCGAGAATGCCAAAGCGCTTCGGGCCGACGGACTGTTCGACACTGGCGATCTGGGATCAATCGATGCAGATGGACAGTTCCATTTTCATTCGAGGATCAAGGAAATCATCAAAACCGGCGGCATCAATGTGTCGCCCGTTGAAGTGGAGAACCTTCTGACCGAGCATCCAGCAATCCTTGACGCTCACGTCGTGCCGCTTCCCGACAGTCG
>SXGQ01072794.1_pt1 | contig 50694 bp, 45 predicted proteins | sample 3178371 | NCBI WGS metagenome assembly SXGQ01 (sample SAMN11356859, study PRJNA531348) | freshwater metagenome | isolation source: freshwater sample F1-20 | place: China: Fuxian Lake, Yuxi | collected 2017-12-25 | reverse complement strand
GCTCGTAGAGGGCGGTGCCGTCGAACCGCCGCAGGCCGTGGCCGTCCTTGGGGAAGTGGGCCGGGACCCAGTCGATGATCACGCCGACACCGGCCCGGTGCAGGGCGTCGATCAGCGACATGAGCGCCTGGGGCGGGCCGAATCGACTGGTGGCGGCGAACAGGCCGATCGTCTGGTAGCCCCAGCTCGCCGAGAGCGGGTGTTCGGTGGGAGGCAGAAACTCGACGTGCGTGAAACCCATCTCGACCACGTAGGGCACGAGTTCGCGTTCGAGGTCGGCATAGCTGAGCCAGCGGTGCGGGTCGTCTCCCGGCCGCCGCCAGCTGCCGAGATGAACCTCGTACATGTTCAGCGGCGCGGAGAGCGAGTTGGCGGCCGAGCGGCCGGCCATCCAGTCGCCGTCGCGCCACTGGTAGCCATCGAGGTCGATCACCTGCGAGGCTGTCCGCGGCGGCACCTCGGCACCGAACCCATGGGGATCGGTCCGGTCGCTCTGGCCTTCGGCCGTGTGAACGCGGTATTTGTAGAGCGTGCCGGCACCGAGGCCGGGAACGAACAGCTCCCAGACGCCGGACGGAATCCGCTTGTGCATCCGGTGGGCCAGGCCGTCCCAGCCGTTGAAGTCGCCGACGACCGAAACGCCTTCGGCATTCGGGGCCCAGACGGCGAAGTTGACCCCCGACACGCCGGCTTGGGTCTCGGGATGGGCCCCGAGTTTCTCGTAGCTGGTCCAGTGCCTGCCTTCGCCGAGGAGGTGAAGGTCGTAGTCGGTGAGCATGGGATGGGCCTGGCGTCGCGGGGGAGGACCGTACAATCGTGACACACGGCAGGGCTTCACGCGACCGCCGGCGGGTCGAACGATGGCGGGCTCGTTGTCGGTCGTGACGGATACGACGGTGGAGGCCGGTGACGATGGGCTATGAACGATTTTCCCCCGTGGAACGCCCAATCGCCGTCGGCGGCATGTCGCTCACGTTCTGGCTCCCCCCGGACCTCGACGCGCTCATCGACGTGGATGCCTTCGAGCGGGACGAACGGATCCCCTACTGGGCCAACGTCTGGGAGTCGGCCGTGGTGCTCGCCGAGGACATCGCCTCCTTGGACGGCGGCGGTCGCCGGTTCCTCGAACTCGGCTGCGGCCTCGCGCTGCCCGCGGTGGTGGCCCAGCGGCGAGGTTTCCGGGTGGTGGCCAGCGATTACGAGGAGGACGCCCTGGAGGGGGTGCGGTTCAACGCCGACCGGAACGGGGCCGGTGGGCTCGAAACGCTCCTGCTGGACTGGCGGTGCCTGCCCGATGACCTGCCCGCGTTCGACCTCGTGGTGGCGGCCGACGTGCTCTACGAAAAACATCACGCCGAGGCGCTGGCGGGCGTTGTGGCCCGGACGCTCGCCCCGCACGGCGTGGCCCTCGTGGCCGACCCGGGCCGCGCCCGCGCGGTCGACTTCGAGCCGGCCATCCGCGCCGCGGGCCTCGGGGTGGTCAAGCAGCGTCCCCGCCGGCCGCGAGGCGTCGAAACAGGCCCCGAGATCGACATCTACCGCGTCACGCACCCGGCCTGACGCCGCCTGGGAGTCTTCCCGAAACCCCGCGGGCCGGGCCGCGAGGCAAAGGCCCTCCCCCGCTTCCCGCCTTTGCCCGTGCCCGCCGGCCCGCAGGCCCGTCCGACACCGTCCCCCGCGGCCCCGGGTGGTGGTCCACCCGAGGGCTGCGGGCCGGACGGATGAACGGTCAGGCGACGAGCCTCATGGCGGGCTGCTCACCGGTGATGCCGATCACGAACTCCTCGAAGATCTTCACGTCGAGCGCCGAGGCGGTCTCGGCCTCGGGGTGGAACTGCACGCCGATCGCGGTCCAGTTCTCGACGGCACTCTCGATCGCCTCGATGACGCCGTCCGGGGCCCGGGCGGTCACGCGGAAGCTCGCAGCCACGTCGTCGATCGCCATGTGATGCATGCTGTTCACACGGATCTCTCCGTCACCGTAGACGCGTTCCATCGCCGAACCCGGCTCGACGACCAGGGCATGGCGGTGACCCAGGTCGGTCGGGTCCTTGTGCGGGATCGCCTTCGGCAGGTCCTCGGGGATGTGCAGGAAGAGCGTGCCCCCTTCGGTGATATTGAGCAGCTGCATGCCGCTGCCGATCGCGAGCACCGGCATGTGCCGGGCACAGATGTGCTTGGCGAGCAGGCGGTCGAAATCCTCGCGGCGGGTGTCCATCGGGCGGACCGAGGGGTGGGGCATGTAGCCGTCGCGGCGGGGGTCGAGGTCGGCCCCGCCCACCATCACCACGCCGTCGAGCAGGTCGAGCAGACGGACCACGTCGTCCTCGTCGGCCAGGGGGGGCAGGATCACCGGGATGCCACCGGAGGCGATGATGCCGTCGTAATAGCCGGCGGCGACGAACGAGAGCGCGGCGTGCTCCTTGCGGGTCGAGCGGTAGTCGGTGTTGATGCCGATGAGGGGCTTTGCTGCCATGGAAACGCAATCCTCCGTGAGGTCCCAGCCGGCTTCCCTGCCGGCACGGGGGCGAAGGTATCGGCCGCAAGGGCAGCTGCAAGGATTTTTGTGATTTTGTGGTGAGGGCGTGGGTGCCACCACAAGATCAAGTGCTAGCACGGTGGGTGCTAGCAGGCGGTGGCCCAACTCATCCACGACCCTTGCCCGGTCGATCGACCGGCGGAAACGCCGCGGGGCTCCGCGGTCGATGGTCTTCGCATCCCGCCCGGACAGACCCGTTCCACCGCTGCCGGTGACGGCGGGTGATCGGTTTTCGGGGCTGGGAGGGCTACGCGGCGATCCAGGTGGCCTGCTTGAAGCTGCGGAGCCACGTCAGTTGCCGTTTGGCGAGCTGCCGGGTGCGCTGCTGCGTGCGGCGCACGGCCTCGTCGTGGTCGATCCGGCCCTCGATCAGGTCGATCGCTTCGGCATAGCCGGCGGCCTGAAGGGCGGTCGGACCGATGCCGCCGGGGAGGAGCATGGCCGCGCGGGTCTCCTCCACGAGCCCTTCGGAAAACATCCGCTCCACACGGCGGTCGATCCGTTCGTTGAGCACGGCCCGGGGCAGATCGAGGATCAGCAGGCGCTCCTCGAAGCGACGACGCTCCTCGCACCGCAGATGTTGCTCGGCGGGCAGGACGGAAGACAGGGGCCGGCCCGCGGTCGAGGCCACTTCGAGCGCCCGGATGATCCGCTTCGCATCCCGGGGATGAATCCGGGCGGCCGAAGCGGGATCGATCCCGGCGAGCCGGCGGTGGAGTGTCTCCGGGCCGTGGGCGTCGGCCTCGGCCACGAGCCGGTCGCGGAGGGCGGGATCGGCCGGCGGCAGGGATGTCAGGCCGTCGCGGAGGGCCCGGAGGTAGAGCGGGGTGCCGCCCACGAAGAGGATGCCGCGGCCGCGGGCCCGGCAGTCGGCCACGGCGCGAGTCGCCTCCTCGAGCCACATCGCCACGCTGTAGGGGGCGGCGGCGGTCGCCACGTCCACGACGTGGTGGGGCACGAGCCGCCGCTGCTCCGGGGTGGGCTTGGCCGTGCCCACGTCGAGGCCCCGGTAGACGGCCATCGAATCGACGCTCACGATCTCCGCCCCGAGCCGGCGGGCCAACCGCACCGCCAGGGCCGATTTTCCGGAGGCGGTGGGACCCGACAGAAACCAGCAATCCTCCCCGAGCGGCGGGGCGGGGTGGCACGAGCCCCCGCCGGGCCATGCTAGAGTTGTGGTCCCCGCGGTCGGCGGCCCGGAGCCATCCGGCCGGCCGGCGGGGGCGTCATCGGGAGTCGTTGGAACTCGTGTCGGATTCTCGAACATCGGCCCGCCGCTCTGGCGAAGTCCTGGAAACGCTGGAGGGGGTGATCGCCTCGCGGAAACGCGACCCGTCCGTGCGATCCTACACCACCAAACTCCTGGCCGGGGGCCCCGCGGCCGCCGGAGCCAAGGTCTCCGAGGAGGCCGCCGAATTCGTCCAGGCAGCCTGCGGCGAGACCGACGAACGGGTCGTCTCCGAGGCGGCCGATCTCATCTACCACACCCTCGTGCTCCTCGCCTGTCGCAACGTGCCCCTGGCGAGCGTCGAAGACGAGCTGGCCCGGCGGTTCGGCGTGTCGGGTCTCGACGAGAAAGCGGCACGGCAGGGCGGCGCCCAGGGAGCCTCGACATGAGCGATGACGTGAGGGAACGGCTGCTGCGGATCGGCATCCCCAGCAAGGGCAGGCTTGCGGAACTCGCCGGGCAACTGCTCGCCGATGCGGGACTCTCGTTTCGCCGCACGGAGCGGAGCCTCTTCGCCCGCTGCAAGGACATGCCGGTGGAGGTGACGTTTCTCCGCACCGACGACATTCCGGTGCTCACCGCCGAGGGGGCCATCGATCTCGGGATCACCGGCGCCGACCTCGTGGCGGAGAGCGGCGCCGACGTGAGGCACCGTCTCGACCTCGGCGTGGGCACCTGCCGGCTGGCGCTCTGCGTCCCCGACGACGCCACCATCGATGATCCGCGGAAACTCGCGGGCCGCCGCGTCGCCACGAGCTTCCCGCGGATCACCCGCCGCTGGCTGGCCGATCGCGGTGTCGAGGCCCACTTCGTCGAACTCTCCGGCAGCGTCGAGGTGATGATCGCCCTGGGGGTCGCCGATGCGATCGTCGATCTCGTCGAGACCGGCAGCACGCTCGCCGCCAACAGGCTCCACGTGCTCGACGAGATCGGCCGCTACGAGACGGTGCTCGTCCAGCACCCGGGCCTCGCCGACACCGCACTCGCCGACCGGATCGTGCGGCGTCTGGAAGGCATCGTGATCGCCCGGAGCTGGTCGCTGCTGGAATACAACGTGCTGCGCACGCGGCTCGCCGAGGCCGAGAAGATCACTCCCGGTTTCAACTCCCCGACGGTGATGTCGCTCGAGGATCAGGCATGGTGCGCGGTGCGGGCCATGGTGAAACGGGGCGATGTCCACGCCGTGATGGAGCGGCTCGAGGCGATCGGCGCCAGCGCCGTGATCGAGACGCGAATCGGCAACTGCCGGCTGTAGCCCCCCGGCTGATGCCGTCATGCCGGAGGATCGGTCGATCAGCCGTCGAGCGTGCCGGCGATGACCCTGCCCGCGCGGAGCGTGGCCAGGATGCGGGTCGCGGGATCGAGCACGGCTCGATGGGGATCTCGATCGACGGTCATCGGCCGGAGAATGACGAAGTCGGCGGGGCGATCCGGGGCGAGCACTCCTGAAGAGCGGTCGAAGCCGAGCGCCCAGGCGGACTGCACCGTGGCCATGCGGAGCGATTCCGCGGGCGAGCAGACGCCGGCGGCGACGAGCGTGCGGCACTCGGCGAGCACGGAGAGGTCGGGGTTCGAGGCGCGGCTGTCGGTGCCGATCGCCACGCGGATGCCGGCCTCCCGGAACACCGCCACCGGCGGCAGCATGCCCGAAAGCGCGAGCGTGGTCCGCGGGCAGACGGCCACGCAGAGCCGATCGCGATGCCTGGCCAGCCGGGCGAGCGCGACCGGGTCGCGGCCGAGGTATGTGCCATGCACGACGACGCCGCGGGGACCGCGGGCGAGTCGCGAAATCCAGTCCGCCGCGGACAGCAGCAGGGGAGGATGCGCGGCATCCCAGGCACCGAGCCCTTCGAGCAACCGACGAAACGGTCCGCTTCCGGAGGCGATGAGTTCCTCTTCCGCCAGGCTCTCGGCAACATGCATCGCCAGCGGAAGCCTCCTCCGGACCGCCTCGGCCACGAGCGCCGCACCCAGCGGCGCGGCGACCGAATACGGGGCGTGGGGCGACAGGCCCGGTGCCACGCCCCGCCCGGCGAGTCGCCCCACGTCGCGGATGCACGATCGCAGCGCCGCGTGCCCCGCCGTGGGAGACAGCCCGAGCACCTCGCGGAAGGCGCGGATTCGCGGACCGCCTCCGGCGAAGGCATCGGCGGGGACCGAGGTGGCGATCTCGCCGATCGCCGTGACCCCGGCGGCGGCACTCTCGCGGAGGCCCGCACGGATGGCAGGCCCGGCCCGGTCGGCAGGGCCCTCTTCAGCCGTCCGCGACCGCCGCAGCGCCACCACCCTGCCGATCCAGCCGGGCAGGCCGCCGGCGGCATCGAGCGGGGCGGGCGTGTCGGAAAACTCGAGATGTGTGTGGGCGTTGACGAGCCCGGGCATCACGATTGCGTCGCCCAGGTCGATCACCCGGGTGCCGGGCCGATCGTGCCGGGCGCCGCCGCCGACCGCGATGATCCTCCCGCGGCGGATCCTCATCCAGCCGTTGGCGATCGCCGGTCCCCGCATCGGGAGGAGGTGCGAGCAGCGGATCGTCAGATCGGATGCGTCCGTCCGGCTCACGGGGCAGTCGAAGCCATCGGGACGGCCGACGTCACCGGAAGGGGCACGAACCCGGCACGCCCTCGCCCGGGATCGGCGGGAGATGCCTGCGGCTCCTCCTCGAAGAGTTCGTAAAACACGTTTCGGCGGCGCGGAATCCAGCCGAGTTCGGAAATGGCCGACCGCATCTCGTCGAGCGTGAGGTGATGGACGGTTCCCGCGGCACTGACCACGTTTTCCTCGATCATCAGGCTGCCCATGTCGTTGGCTCCGAAGAGCAACGCCAGTTGGCCGATCTCACGACCCTGCGTCACCCAGCTCGACTGGATGTTGGCGAAGTTGTCGAGGTAGAGGCGGGCCACCGCCTGCGTTTTCAGGTACTCGAAGGCCCCGGTGGGGGGAATGTCGTCCATTTCGGTGTTGTCGGGCTGGAACGACCAGCAGATGAAGGCGGTGAAGCCGCCGGTCTCGTCCTGCAGTTCCCGCAGGCGATCGAGGTGCTCCACCCGCTCGGCGAGGGTCTCGATGTGACCGAACATCATCGTCGCCGTGCTGCGTCCGCCGAGCTGGTGCCACTGCCGGTGCACTTCGAGCCAGTCGTCGGTCAGCACCTTCCCGCGGGTCATCGCCTCGCGGACGCGATCGACGAGGATCTCGCCGCCGCCACCGGGCAGCGAGCCCAGCCCCGCCCGCGCCAATCGCTCGAGCACCTCGCGGAGCGGCCGCTTGGAAACCGTGGTGAAGTGGTGGATCTCCGGGGGCGAGAAGCCGTGGACGTTGACGGCGGGAAACTCCCGCTTGATGTCGCGGAGGAGGTCTTCATACCACTCGAGGGTGAGCGTGGGATGCAGGCCTCCCTGCATCAGGATCTGATCGCCACCGATCGCGACCATCTCCTCGATCTTCCTGAGAATCGTCCCCCGGTCGAGCACGTAGCCTTCGGGATGCTTCGGCCCACGGTAGAAGGCGCAGAAGTCGCACACCGCCGTGCACACGTTCGTGTAGTTGATGTTGCGGTCGATGTTGTAGGTGCGGTAGGGCTCGGGATGAAGCCTGCGGGAGACGGCGTCGGCGGCCCGGCCGATCGCGGCGAGTTCGTGTGACTCGAGCAGGGTGACGGCGTCGCCCGGTGACAACCGGCCGCCGGCGACGACATCGTCGAGGATCGAGGAAATCCGGCCTGCATTCATCTCGAATCGCTCCTCTCGTGGTCGGCCACCATGATCCCGGCCGGCCGCCTCCCCCGCTTCGACGCCTGAAACGTCTCCCGCTCCGCCGGGGCGAGGTTCAGGCCGACGGCATGCCGCCGGAAAAGGGCGAGCGCCTCGAGTTCGCGGGCCTCCAGGTGATAGTGCAGGTTGTCGTGGAGATAACTCAGGCACTGCGGCACCGTGAGCCCGTGGGCGGCCGCTTCCGCGGCGGCGATCGCGGCAAGATTCGCGATGCCGGAGTCGCGGGCCCGGGCGAGCAACGGCTCGAGGGGGCCGGCATCGACACCATCCCGGGCCGCCCAGACGGCAAACACGAACGGCAGTCCCGTCCAGCGGCACCACTCGTCACCGAGATCCCAGATCACCTGGAAACACCCGGCGGCCCGCTCGGTGGAGCCCCGGGAATCGATCGCCCTGTCACCGATCAGCAGCACGGCATCCGCGGCGGTGTCGGCGAGCCCTGAGCCGATCGGCAGGGTTTCGACCGTCGGAAAGACGCCGTGTCGCTCAGCCAGCAGGATTCGGGCGAGGGTGGCACTGGTTCGAGACCCCTCGTCCACGGCCAGCGTGGTGATCTTTTCGGGGGCCTTCCGAAAAAACAGTTTCACGCTCATCACCGGACCGTGACATCCGATGCAGGCGTTGCTCACCACGGAATGGCCGCCACGGAATACCTCGATCGACGGGATCAAGGCCACATCGAGGATCCCCGATGCGAGCTGATCGGCGAGCCGACTCGGCAGGTCGTACCGCACATCGACACCCGCCGCCGCCAGGCCGTGGACGAGGGGACGGGTGTTGAGATACTGCACGGCTCCCACGCGAAGCCGACGGGGGTCGTTCCGGCGGATTCGGTGCTGGGAGGGCTGGTGGATCATGGGGGTGCCGGCAGATGGATTTTCGTCGGGCTAGCCACCCGGGATCAACCGCATTTTCCGGCACCCGCTAACCGGCCCCTGCTCACGGCCCGGGGGAAAGCCGCCCGGGGGCCGGCAGCCGCGGGGCCGACCCGGGCAATTTCCACCATTTCGACCCCGGGAAACAACGCCCGTCCCCTGCTCGACGGCCGCCGCAGTTCAGCGGCAATCGACACGAGACACCGGCTGCTAGGCCTCCAGCACCCGGAAGGCGCGGATTCCGAGGAACAAGGGCACGAACGTGGTCAGCAGGCCCAGCGCCACGACCAGCCCGAGGCTCGTCGCGGTGCCCCAGGGTCCGCCGGCCCAGGCGAGCATGCCGGCCGGGGCGAGGAATGCCGGTCCGAGCGTGTCCCCCACCATGAAAAGGTAGTTCGGCACGGCCGCCAGAACCACCACGATCATGATGAACAGCGAACTGATCACGAGGCAAAGCGTGCCGCCGAAGCCGGAGGAAATCTTCGCCGGGGACGACTCCCTCAGTTCCGGCATCCGGGCACCGAGCCCCACGGCGATGCCCGAGAGCCCCATGCAGAGAACGACGCAGCAGAGTTCGTGCTGGGCGACGAGCCACCAGGGGATCCCGAGCATGGAGTCGCTGAGCAGCACGAGGCTGCAGCACGGGATCAGTCCGCCGACGAACGAGAAGATGAACTTCGACCAGACGATCTGATCCCGGTGCACCGGGAGCAGTCTCAGGATCCAGAACCGCTGCCCCTCCAGGCTGATCATCGGAAACACGAACCGCGTCGTGAATGTCGAGAGGATGAGGCCCAGGACGGCCAGGTTGAGGAAGCCGATCATCGAGGCGTAGGAGTTTTTGTAGTTGAACGAGCGGAGGTTGACGAAGTAGAGCCCCAGGAGGCCGAAGAAGATGACGAACTGCGACCACTGCGAGACGTCGCGGCGAAAGAGCCGCAGGTCCTTGACGAGCAGGAGCCGCAGCGGCCTCCCGGCGGCGAAGCCCGCGGAGCCGAGAAAGCGGTCGAACCCTCCCTGAGGGCGGCGGCGACGGGCCGGCACCTCGGCGGAGAGCTGGCTGTAGCCGCGCCGGTAGGCCACGCGGGCCAGCCAGCCCGCCAAGAGCTGCAGCACCAGCGCATTGGCGACGAGCAGGCAGAGAAACCTGACCGCCTCGCTCAGGCCCCCGACCGACATCCGGCCGTCACCGTCGATGCGGGCAGCCTCGATCAGGCCGCTCGAGAGCCACCAGCTCGGCAGGAACTTCTGTTCGGTCAGCGCGAGGCGGGCGAACGTCCGTTCGAACCAGGCCGCCGACATCGTGTCGAGCGGGGCCCGCGAGGACATCGACCAGGCCAGCCAGGCCGCGGCCGCGCAGGCGACGACCACGCCCGCCGACAGGGCGTGGAGCCGCAGTCGCGGGAGCCACGCCACGAGCAGGATGCAGCAGATGCTGCCGATGGCCGCCGGGATCACGACGAAGGCGATCATGAACGGCAGCATGAGCAGAAAATAGGGCCAGGCCGAGTGCCGCACCACTCCGTAGGCGGCGAGCATCGGGCTCCCGAGAAGCACGAAGCCCCAGCTGGAAAACCAGACCGCCTCGCGGAAGGTGTGGGCGTGGATCATCTCCGCCCGCGCCGGCAGCGTGAGGAGCAGCCGGGCCTCCGCCGAGCAATACATGCCTCCGTAGGTGAGGATGCCGGCGGAGAAGACGAGCATCACCATGAGCGACGAGAAGAAGGCGTTGAACAGCAGCGAGATCACGTCGGCGTGCAGGTCGTCGAGAAAGGCGAAGGCCTCGACGAAGAGCCCGTACAACGAACCCCAAAACAGTCCGCTGAGCAGCAGGACCAGCGTCACCCGCAGCCGTGAGTCGCGAAACAACGAACGCACCGTCTGCCAGGACAGCGTCGCCCTGAGCCGGAGAAAGAGCCGTGACTCCTCCTCGAAGGGGAGCGGTCGCACGATGTCGTGACCCGGCTCCCGTCCCGTCATGGCCGGCCGATCCGGGCCGAGGTGAGTTCGAGGTAGAGGTGCTCGAGCGTCGTCGCCTCCAGCGCCATCTGGTCGCGAAGCTCCGCCACCGTTCCCAAAAACCGCAACTGTCCGCGGACCATGATCCCCACGCGGTCCGCCATCTCCTCGGCCATCGCCAGCGTGTGCGTGGACATGAAGACGGTCATTCCCTCCCGGGTCCGCGCGGCGAGCAGATCCTTGACGATCCGCACGCTGCGAGGATCGAGCCCGACCATCGGCTCATCGAGCACCAGCACGCTCGGGTCGTGCAGGAATGCCGCCGCGAAGACCAGCCGCTGCTTCATCCCCAGCGAATAGCTCTCGGAGAGGTCGTCGGCGAACTCGCCGAGTTCGAAGTGCTCGATCTCGCGCTCGATCCGCGCGGCCGCCTCCCGGCGGGGCATGCCGAACATTTCGGCGATGAACCAGAGAAACTCCCGGCCGCTGAGTTTGTCGTAGAGGCAGGGCTCGTCGGGCACGTAGCCGAGGTGCAGATGCGCGCCGCGGGCGTCCTTGACCAGATCGTGGCCGCACACCCGCACCGCCCCGCGGGATGGCTGCAGCAGGCCCACGAGCATCCGGATCGTGGTCGTCTTGCCGGCGCCGTTGGGGCCCAGGAGCGCGAAGAGTTCCCCCCTCGGGATCGAAAGCGTGAGGTCCGAAACGGCCGTCTTCGGCCCGAAGGTGCGGCTCGCATGGTCAAACTCGATCATCGGATGCCCGCCTCCGTCGACGGGGCGGCGGCGCCGGCAGCATCGGACGGCAGCATCATCTCCTCGGCCAGCTGGGCCGCCGACTCGTCGGTCCGGCGGACGAACAGCATCCGCGCCCCGGCGATCGCGGTCTCCTGCCTGAGAACCCTGCCCGAGAGATCGACCCACGACCGGCAGCGGGGCTCGCGGTCGCTCGTGGGATCCTCGCGATACGAAACGACGTGCACCCGCGTCAGGGTGTTTTCCCAGTAGAGCGTCTCCTCGCTTCCGACCTCGGCGTGGAGGAGTTCGATCGACGCACGGCCCGGCCGCAGCTGACTGTAGACGGGCACGGTCCAGCAGCGGCCCTCGGAGAGTCCGGGCAGCGTGGCCTGCGGCGACAGCTCGTCGCCGATCATCACATGCGATGGAAGGTGCCTGCTTGCCTCATACTCCATGCCTCCCGCCTTGATGGTCGCCACCACGCGACCGTCGTCGATGGTGCCGTCGAGCGTGATCTCCTCGGCGGTGCCCGGCACCGAGATGCGCGACGAGAAGGACCGCAACGCACCGGCCGCGTCGATGGCCAGGCCGCCGCGGGCGTCGAATCCGACGGTCGTGCCGGCCGGGGCCGTGGATTGAAGCAACCGGCTCACCCAGGCCGGCAGCATCTCGTCGAGCACGAGGTTCTCGACATGCAGGTGGGTGTTGATCCCAAGGCCGCCCGCGGCGGTGCGGCTCGAGGTCGCCAGCGCCCAGCCCACGGGCCGCTCGTTGAGCCACACCGTCCACGCCACGGGAATCGTCCGGTTGCCCGCCGCATACAACGCCTGATGGCCGGGCGGCGGGCCGGGATTGAACGCCGGCAGGATTTTGGTGCCGACCAGCCAGCCGCTGGTCACCAACCAGAAACCGAGGACGATCGGCGTCAGCAGCGGTCTTTGGAGCATGGCCCGGACGACGTGCGGGATGATTGACGCGGTCGTTTCTCCGCCCCTCGGTGCCCGTTCCGAGATTGCGAACGACACCCCCAGAGTCTAGCTGTTCGTGGCCAAAGTCATCCATGATGTTTGTCCAGTGGATCGACCGGCTCAAACGCCGAGGATTTTCGCGGTCGACGATCCTCGCATCCCTGCTCGGGCAGACTTCTTCCACAGTCTGCTCGTTCGGCTTTCCCAGTTTTCGGAGGCATGAGAAGTCGCCCGTCGCGTAGGTCGGGGGTGCCCATGCCCCGTCGCCGGACGTTCGCGGATGCCAGCGTGGCATCCGCTCACTCGATGCCGGCTGCGCTCCCGGCATCCTGCCTTCGCCGGCCGCCAACGCCGGCTTTCAGGGCATGGGCACCCCCTCCCAAGACCACCCTGATTCGGCCAGGAAGCGTGTCACTGAACGACGGGTCGGCCTTGCTGGGATACCAGCGGTGAGTCGGCGGCTGCGAGCCGGGTGACTTCCACTCCGTACACTCCGAAAAACTGCAAAAGTCGAAGCCAGCGGCCCCGGGTGGCCCGGGAAAACCTGCCGCAAGTTGCGGTGTTTGCCGGGGCTCATGCGAATCTCACGCTCCGAACGATTGCCGTCCTGCGGCGGCCCGCGTAAACTTCGCTCTCGGTCGTGCCCCGGGGAGGAAAAGTCATGCCTGAAAAACAAGACATGCCGCGGACCGTCTATTACCACCAGGGATGCCCCGTCTGCGGACGTCGGCTCCAGATCGACGTGAGTCTGCTGGGCAACCGGGTCTACTGCCAGCACTGCGGCGGCGGGTTCATCGCCATGGACGACGCAATGATCGGCGGCCAGGCCTCCCGGAACCCGATCGACGCGGCCCGCAGGGCCGACATCCTCCTGCACCGCGCTGCCATGGCGCTGGAGCAGGCCGGCATCGAAGCCGACGACTCCGATCGTTGAGAGCGGGTCAGCGGCCGTCCGGCCAGCCGGCACCGAAGCCGGCCAGTTCACCAAGGCGGCGCCAGTATCCCGGGAACGTCTTGCCGACGCAGCCGGGATCCTGAATGAGCACCCCGGGTGTCCGCAGGCCCGCGAGCGACAGGCTCATCGCCATGCGATGGTCCTCGTAGGTGCGGATGCTGGCGCCGTGGAGCGGGCCCGGAACGATCGTCAGGCCGTCTGCGTGCTCGCGGGCGTCGGCACCGAGGCTCCGGAGCTCGTGGACGAGGTTGCCGATCCGGTCGGTCTCCTTGTCGCGGATGTGGGCCACGTTTCGGATCGTCGTCGGTGATTCCGCAAAGAGGGCGACCACCGCGAGGGTCGGCACCGTGTCGCTGATCGCGTTCATGTCGATGTCGATCCCGTGGACCACCCGTCCCGTGACGGTGATCGACTCGTCGACTCCGGGGGCGGCGCCCTGGTGCCAGACCACCTCGCATCCCATCCGGGCGAGTGCATCGCAGAAGGCCACGTCACCCTGCATGCTGCGTCTCGACAGGCCCTCGATCCGCATCGAGCCGCCGGTGATGGCGGCGGCCGCAGAAAAGTAACTCGCCGCCGAGGCGTCGGGCTCGATGGCGTAGTCGCGGCCGACGTAGCCGCCGGGAGGGATGCTCCACGTGCGGTCGTCCTCGGTCTCGCAGCGGCCACCGAAATCGGCGATCACCCGGCGCGTCATATCGAGGTAGGGAAGCGAGACGAGCTCGCCGGTGAAGCGGATGCGGACACCCGCTGCGGTGCATGGCGCCGCGAGGGCCAGTCCGCTGGCGAACTGGCTCGATGCGGTGCCGCGGACGGCGGCCGTGCCCCCGGCCAGGCCGCGGGAACGGATCGTCACCGGCGGACACTCGCCGGGGCTGCCCGCCGCCGCGTCGATGCCGAGTTCACGGAGCGCCGCGAGGAGATCGCCGATGGGCCGCTGCCGCATCCGGGGCGTGCCATCGAGCTGGTAATGCCCGTGACCGAGGGCGCAGACGGCCGCGAGGAATCGCATCGTCGTGCCGCTCGCCGCACAGTCGAGCGTCGCCTCCGCGGCCGGAATCGAGCCCCCCGATCCCTCGACGAGGACCTCGCCTCTCGGCCAGTCGGCCTGGAGTCGCAGGCCCAGAGAGGCCAGCGCCGCCACCATGACGCGGGTATCCTGGCTGTCGAGCACGCCGGTCAGCCGGCTCGTCCCCCGGGCCAGCGCGGCGCAGACCAGGGCGCGATTGGTGATGCTCTTCGAACCCGGCGGGCGGATGCGACCCTCGATCGGCCCGGAGCAGACGGGGATGGTCAGGGAGTCGTCCATGGATGGAAATGCAGTTGCACGCCGCGATGCGGCCGGGGAAAAAGGAGCGGGAGCCCAAGGGTAGGTCACCGGCCGCCCGCGGTCCATGCCTCGCGACCCAGATCGGTCACCATCGTCATGCCCCTTCCGCCACCGCCAGGCCCGCCCGCCATCGCCGCGTATGATTTCGTGGCGCCGGCAACGATCCTGTTCGGCCCGGGCCGGCTGTCGGAGTTGGGGCTCTTGGCCGCACGACTCGGCGGGGTCGCCTGGATCGTGGCCGGCCGGCGCAGCCTCGCCGGATGTGGTGGGCGGGGCGTCGTGGAGGGAATCCTCCACGACGCGGGGCTCGAGACGACGTGGATCGCAGCCACCGGCGGTGAGCCGACGGTGGCCGAAGTGGCAGACGCCGTCCGTGGGCTGCCTGCGCGGGATGGTGTCTTGCCGGTGGTGATCGCGATCGGCGGCGGTTCCACGATCGACCTCGCCAAGGCCGTCGCCGCCCTGGCGACCAACGCCGATTCCAGGGAGGCCGACATCGAGCAGCAGGTGATCGATCATCTCGAGGGGCTGGGCCGCGGGCTGCAGATCCGAGTCGCCCCCCTGCCGGTGATCGCCGTGCCGACGACGGCCGGAACGGGTGCCGAGGCGACCCGCAACGCCGTCATCTCGTGCCCCCGTCGCCGCTTCAAGAAAAGCATGCGGAGCCCGTTCATGGTGCCGCGGGCCGCCATCGTCGATCCCGCGGTCACCGTCTCGTGTGAGCGCGGCGTCACGGCGGCCTCGGGGCTCGACTGCGTGACACAGTTGATCGAGTCTTTCGTCTGCCGCTTTCGCGCGCCGCTGCCGCGGGCGCTGGTGATCGACGCGTTGCCGCGGGCGGTCGCCGCCCTGCCACGGGCGCTCGCATCCCCGGCCGATCTCGACGCCCGCGGGGCGATGAGCCACGCCGCCCTCGTGTCCGGCATCGCGCTGACCAACTCGGGGCTGGGCATGGCGCACGGCGTGGCGGCGGCGCTCGGCGTGGAATGCGGCGCCCCGCATGGGCTCGCCTGTGCCCTGATGCTGCCCGTCGCGTTGCGGGTCAATCAGGCCGCGTGCCGGGACGATTTCGCCATGCTCGAGCGTGCCATCGATCCCGGGGCCTCCGCCGATGCGGAGAGGGCGGCCGATGCGTTCGTCGGCCGCATCGACGCCCTCTGCGAAGTCGCGGGCACGCCGCGTCGGCTCAGGGATCTGGGGCTTGATCGAGCGCGGATCGGCTGGCTCGCCGAAAACTCCGGCGGAGCGAGCATGCGGGGCAACCCCGTCGAACTCACCCCGGGCACGCTCCGCGGGATCCTGGCGGCGGCGTGGTGATCGTCACCGGTTCCCGTTCAGGATCGGATCGTCGAGCAGGGGCATGATCGACTTTGTCGCCGGCTCGCCGGCCAGGGCGATGAGCCACTCCGCTCGGACCCGATCCAGATTCGGCGTGTCTTCCAGGAGGTCATACACACCGAGGAAGATGTGGTTCGCCGCACGCTTGTCGCCCTCGAACCACTGCGCGAGGATCGCCCGCTCGATGGGCCGCGGCATTTTCGCCCTCGGTCCGCGTTTGATCTGGCCGGCCTCCTTGTAGGAGAACGTCGTGGCGTTGATCTCGATGATCGCGATCGTCCGTTTGCCGATCGTGTACTCGCGGCCCTCGTTTGCAGAACCGATCGCCCGCTGCTGCATTTCTTCGAGTTGCGAGGCGTAGTCCACGAGCAACGCCCAGCGATCGACGCGGGTCGCCAGGGCACCGTCGTCGCCGGCCTCCCGGCTGGCCACCTCCAGAGATTGGCGGGCGGCCCTGAAGTCGCGCTGCCGGAACGCCCCGTGGGCTTCGCCGAGGGAACGATCGACCGCGGACCGGGCCTGGGCGAGTTTTTCCACCTCGAGCCGCCGCATCTCGGCTGCACTTGCCTCAGCCTCAGCCTCGTCGTTGCGTTGCTGTTGCTGTTGCTGTGAGGCCACGAGGCGTTCGCGTTCCCTGGCCTCCCGCTCGGCGGCCTGCTGCCGCCGACGGCTCGCCCGCATTTCCGCGGTCGACTCGGCGTCTGGCGACGGGGCCGGGACGGGCTTCTGCTCGGGCGGCTTGCTCTCGTGTTCGCCATGAGTGTCGTGGGGGTGTGGCACCGCATGAGATGAGCTCAAACGGCGGGAAAACCTATGGGCCAGTTCCGGAAACCAGTTGATCCACGCGTAGGCGCCGACCGCGGCAGACACCGCTAGCAACAGCAGCAACGCCGAGAACACGGTGCCGGCGATCGAAGGTCGCTTCCGCGCAGCGGGCTTGAGCACGACCGGTTCATGGATCAACGGCGCAGGATCAGGCTCAGCGACAAAGCTGACCGCCGCCGGCGGTCCCTCGGGCGGCGGCTCCGGAACGAAGGGCGTCGATCGATGGGCATGGGATCGGGGAGGTGGGGGCGAGGAGAACCCCGCCGTCGGCCTCCCGACGCCGCTGTCCGCGGGTCCCCGCGAGTCGTTCAGAAGGGCGTCCCTCGCCTCCATCACGCGGGCCATGATGGCCGCGTGAGCCTTGCGAAACGGGCCGGGGTCGATGGCCCGCAGTGCCGCGAGGCGAGCCTCGGCCGCCCGCGTGATGGCGATCTCTCCCGCCTCGTCAACCCCGAGGCCGAGGGCCTTACGGGGCGAGGCCAGGTCGACACTGTCGATGCCGAGCCACTCGCGGCAAGGGTCGAAGGGCATGGCGTGTAAAAAAACGGGAGGACTCACTCGTCGCGGGCGACGCCCGGAGAGCCTCAGATGGTAGCAGACGGCACGTCGGCACGCCTCCAGACGGACATCTCGGCGATCGTATGCTGGTGCTTCCGGGCCGTTTCGCGGATCACGAACGGTATGTCCTGCCGGTGCACGAGCGAGAACCCCGGGTCGAGGCGACGCGACAGGCCCTCGAAGGTCGAAAGCGGTTCGCCATGCTCCCGGCGGCCGCCCAGCCACTTCGGCTTCTCGGTGTATTCCTCCAGCCAGGTGTAGGGCGACGTGATCACGAGGAACCCGCCCGGTTTCACCCGTGACCCGATCTCGTCGAGAAAGAGCGAGGGATTGTAGAGCCGGTCGATCAGGTTGCCGGCGAAGACGAGATCGTAGTCGCAATAGAGCGGCTTCAGATTGCAGGCGTCGCCCTGCATGAACAGCACCCGCTTCCCCGCATCGGTGAGGCCGAGCGTGGCGAGCGAGACGACCCGGCGGGCGGTGAGCTCGCCTTCCGTCGGCACCTCGTAGTGCACCTCGCTCCCCTGTTGCAGCCGCACGCCCGCCTGGATGAAACGCGTCGAGAAATCGACGGCGTCCACGTGCCGGAAGAAGCGTGCAAACTCGAACGCCGACCGGCCCACGGAGCAGCCGATGTCAAGGCAGCGTTCCCGGCGGGCGACAGGCACGTGCGGCATCGCCGCCTCGACGCAGGCCTGGGGAAAATTCGGCACGCCGAGGACCGTGGCGGGCCTGCCCGACGCGGCGTCTGAATAGTGGAAGTCAAGGTATTGCGCGACGAGCTGGTCGGTCTCATAGAGCCGCGAGCCGGCCGTCACGGCCTCGTTGCCCCGCTCCTCGATGACCGTGCGAAAGCCGGCGTGCTGGAAGAAGTGCCGTCGGAAGGCGTAGCGGGCGCTCGCCAGCGCCTCGTTGCCCGTCGAAATCCACGAACCGCCCTTGATGAGGTTGTGTCGGCCGTCGAAGGTCGGCACCGAAAAGTCATCGTAGAGCGGATGGACCTCGAAACCCTTGAGCGGCATGATGGGTGAGCGGGTCCACTGCCAGACGTTGCCGACGATGTCGGTGAAATCGCCCTGCGGAAAGGCGTCAACCGGACAGCTGGAGGCGAAGTGCTCGAGATTGATGTTGCCCGGCGCGGTCGTCCACGTCGGCTGATCGCCCGCCACCGTCTCGCGGAGCGCCTGCCAGTGGGCCTCCGTGGGCAGGAGAACGTTCTCGCCCGTCCGTGCGGCGAGCCATGAGCAATAGGCCTGGGCTTCGAGGCAGTTCACCTCGACGGGCCAGTTCATCGGGAGCGGAATCTCGTCGAGCAGATTTCGCTGCAGGTAGGAGTCGCCCTGCTTGCTCCAGAACTTCGGATGCTCGGCGCGGGTGTAATGGAGCCAGCCGCGGCCCTCCTCCGTCCACCAGGCCGGGTCGCGATAACCGCCGTCGGCCACGAACTCCAGGAACTCGGCGTTCGACACCAGTCGCTTCCCGGCACGGAACGCCGGCAGGTCGATGTCGTCGCCGCCGTATTCGTTGTCCCAGCCGTAGGTGCGGTCGTCGGCCCGCTTGCCGAGCCGGACATGGGTCGCGGCAACCGGCAGCCATTCATTGGGGCCTGCACGACCGACGGTCGGGCACGTCTTCCAGAGCTCACGCTCGTCCGCCGAGAGTTCATCGCCGTGCCGCAACTCATCGAGCGGCATCTGCCGCATGATCACGCTCGACGTCTCGAGATGAATCCGCTCGTGCTCGATGCCCATCAGGACCAGCCAGGCCGGTGAGTTCCAATGGATCGGCAGTTCCAGCGGCATCTCCTGGATGAAACCGTCCACCAGGCTCCGCATCTCGGCTCGGTACCGGCGGACGGCGGTGACCGAGGGCCACTCGTAGTGGGCCGTGTTGAGATCGTCCCAGGACATCTCATCGACGCCCACGGCCATCATCGCCTCGAGCCCGGGATCGAGCCGCTCGGGCACGTGGCGGCCGGCGGTCAGCTTGTTGAGGTAGAAGACGGCCGGATGGGCGAAGTAGAAGATCAGCGGGTGCCGGAGAGGCTCGTGTCGCTCATAGAGGGAGGCGTCGTCGCGGACGAGCGCGAACAGCCGGTCGTAGAGTTCGCAGGTCTGGTGAAAGTAACGGCGGATTTCGGCCCGCTTCGCGGCCACGGGATCGGCGGCGGCCGGATCGGCGTCGAGCAGGACGGTGCGTGTCGGAACGAGCGGATCGACGGGGACGACAGACGCCCCGGCAGGGGCGGACGGATCGCGGGACGGACCGGCGGACGGCTTCATGAACGGCCTCGGGGCATGATCTCAAGAACCCGTGATTCTAGCACCGCTGGCGAGGCCGGCCAGCAGCGGGCCCGGGATGGCCGCGGTCGCCCCGAGCAGCGATCCCAACACCGCGCCGCGATGGCAGTTGTCGCCGCCGCAGGTGGCGTTGGCACGCACGCCGCCCATGAAATCACCCGCATGGCGATGGGCCAGCGCCAGTGCCGCCGGAAACGCCTCGTCGATGTAGCAGGCCGAGCTGAGCGTGCCCCCCACGAGCTGGCGGTCGGAGAGTTCCGCCCAATCCCGGAGTTTCGCGGCCGAGATCCAGTCGCGGCCGTGCTGCAGGATCGCTTCCCTGAGCGTCGCGGCCGCCTCGTCGCCGGAGGGTGTCGGCGCCTCCGGCCGGGGGATCACGTCGGCGAGCATTCGCACGAGGGCATCGGCGGCCGCGAGGACGTCGTCATCCTTGTGGGTGAGGCTCACGTGCAGGCGGACGATCCGCCGCAGATCGGGGTGCCCTGGCCCCAACGCCGCCACCAGCGCGGGCACGGGCACGAGGCCGCCGATGTGCACGTCGCGGACGCCGCAGTTGATCGGCTTGCGGCCCGCCGCGAGGTTGGTGAAGAAGTGGCGGTGATACTCCTCGAGATAGGTGTCCCGGTGGCGGCCCGGCTCGAGCATGAATGCCACGTACCGATCCAGCCATCGCTCAGGGTCGTAGCCGCGATCGCGGCGGACGAGATCGTAGAGCTCGACGGCCAGTTGGGAGTTGAGCGTGTTCTCGCCGGCGGCGAGGAACTGGTGGTAGTGGACGCCGCGTTTGCCCCAGAATGCCGCCTGCTCGCGGAGGATATCGAACTTCGCCGAGGGGGGCGTCCAGCTCGACCGCCAGAGAATGCTGTCGGGATGCGGATTTCGTGGGGCGAGGTAGCCCTCGATCGTGCCGTAGTCACGGTCGAGCGCCCGCTGGTCGTAATACCAGTGGACGGGCATCGCCACCGCATCGGCGATCAGCGCACCGAGAAAGGCCGAGCGGGCTGCGTCGGGGGCCGGGTCGGCAATGGATGTCATGCGTGGAGCGTCCTCTGGAGAAACAGGCGAATCCGCGGATCGGTGCAGCGGTCGAAGAAGCCGGCGGCCGGGGCGTGGCCGCCGACCCTGCCGTCGGCGATGAAGGCGATCTCGTCGGCGACCTTTCTCGCGAAGCCCATCTCGTGCGTCACGAGCACGAACTGCGTGCCCAGCGACTTCAGTTCCCCGATCATCTCCAGCACCTCGCCGGCCATTTCCGGATCGAGAGCCGACGTCGGTTCGTCGAGAAACAGGCGGCGCGGCTGCACGACGAGGGCCCGCAGGATCGCGATCCGCTGCTTCTGACCACCGGAGAGTTCGGCCGGCCGCTTGTGGGCGTGGTCGGTGAGGCCGAATCGCTCGAGCGGCTCGCGGACCCGCTCCCGGGCCAGTTGCTCGGTGAGCCCCTTGACCTGCACCAGCGGCAGCAGCAGATTTTGCATCGCCGTCAGGTGGGGGAAGAGGTTGTAGGCCTGGAAGACGGTGCCGACCGTCCTCCGGTACGCCCGCAGGCCGCGTTCGTCGCGGGGCAGCGGAACACCATCGAACGACACCGTGCCCGCCGTCGGCACATCGAGCCCCGCGAGGATCCGCAGCAGCGTCGATTTGCCGCCGCCTGACGGGCCCACCAGCACGAGGGCCTGGATGTCGCCGGTCGCGAGGCTCAGCCCGTCGAGGACGGTGGCCGGCGGCCGCCTCGCGTCCGGATCGGCGAACTGTTGCACGAGTCCGTGGATGGCGAGGTTCACGCTGCCTCGTAGCGAAAGCGCCGCTCGAGCCAGCGGGAGAGACCCGAGAGCGGAAGGGTCAGGGCGAGGTAGCCGACGGCGAGCGGGAGATAGCTCTCGAGCGTCGAATAGGTCGCGGAGTTGACGTTGCGGGCGCTGAACGTGAACTCGCCGATCGAGATCACGGACAGCAGCGACGAATCCTTGACGAGCGACACGAGTTGACCCGCCACCGCGGGCAGCACGATCCGCACCGCCTGCGGCAACACCACGAACCGGAGCGTCTGCCAGGGAGTCAGCCCGATGGCGCGGGCGCTGTCGAGCTGCGTGCGCGGGATCGCATCGAGTCCCCCCCGGAAAATCTCCGCCATGTAGGCGCCGCTGAACAGCGAGAGCACCAGGACCCCGACGAGATACCGCTGGTCGGTGCCCATGTGGAAGGCCGCCGCGACCACGTACCAGCCGATCAGGAGCTGCACGAGCAGGGGCGTGCCGCGGATCAGTTCCACGTATATGCGGGCTGCCGCCTCGGCGAGTGTGAACCGCGACCGCAGCATGACGGCCGCGACGATCCCGAACAGGCTGCTGGTCACCAGCGACGCCACGCTCAGGGCCACCGTCATCCACCAGCCCTGCCAGAAGACTCCGCGGTATTCCCAGACCAGGTCCCAGTTCCAGTTCATGTCGAGGCTCGCAAACGCCCACGCCCCGCCGGCGGCGAGCAGGGCGAGAACGAGCGTGTAGGCGCGGATTTTGGCGAGCCAGCGGGGCATGGGGGAAGTGTAGCGGGCTGAGGAACGGGAGCGAGTCGGAGCGGAATGTCTTGGACGCGATGGCGGCCGGGTGGCGACCGTCTGCGGTGGCCCTTTAAAAGTAGAAGGGGATGTCGTGCGCTTTGAAATACGCCTTCTGCTCGGCGAGGAACTCGTCGCCGAGCTTCTCGAAGCCCCCCTGCTCACGGAACGTCCGCAGGAACTCGTTGACCTGCCGCCGCAGCTCGTCGTCTCCCTGCCGGAGCCCGACGGCCCAGGCCTCCTCCCGGAACGGAGCGAGCGCGGCCCGGGTCTTGGCCCGATGCCGGGCATGGTTCTTGTAGACCGACATCGAGTCGTAGATGAAGGCATCGGCCTTTCCCTGGAGCACCTCGAGCACGGCGGCCGCCTCGCTGTCGAGCACCAGCAGCCGCGCCTTCGTGAGCGACTTCGCCGCCCACTGCTGGCCCGTCGTCCCCTGCTTCACGGCGACGGATCGCCCTGCGACGTCGAGATCGGCCGCCGACTGCACGGGCGAGTCTGCGGCGATCAGGAGCGCGAGGCCCGTCTTCAGGTAGGGTTCGGAGAAGGCGATCGATTTCGCCCGCTCCGGGGTCGCGGTCATCGACGAGATCACGCAGTCGATCGTCCGCGACTTGAGCGCGGGGATCAGGCCGTCGAAGGCGATGTTCTCGATCACCAGCCGCCGGCCGAGGTGGGCGGCGAGCGCCTCGGCGAGCTTCACGCTCACTCCGGCCGGTCGGCCCTGCGGATCGGTCATCTCGAAGGGTGGATACGAGAGCTCCATACCCACGCGGAGCGGCTCCGCGGCCCGGGTGGTCGCCGGCATGCCGGCCGCGATCAGGAGGGCCGCCGCGACGATTCCGCCAATGAGTCGAGTGGAGGGCATGCAACGAACTCCTGTGCCTGGAAATGGTGCAGCCGCTTCATGCGGCTCCGCGCCCGACAGCAGTTGTACGATGTTCGGCCCCTTTCGCGGGCCGTTGACGCGTGCGAGGTGACGCCCCATGCCAGATCGCCGCCTTTTCAACGCCGCCGCGATCCTCCTGGCCGCGGTTGGCGGCTCCGCTGCGGCGGCCGATCGCGAGGCCCGGTGCGTGGTGGTCGAGGTCTTCGCCCGCGGCCGTGACGACGGCGACTCGCAGCTGCTCGCCGCACTGGAGCGGTTCACCGCGACCCGCAAGGGCGTGAGCCTCCTGCCGAGGTTCGTCGATGCGTCGGTCGAAGATCGGGCGGCGCTCGACGTGCTCGCCGCGAAGCGGGGGCTCGATCCGGCGAACCTGCCGATCATACGGGCCTGCGATGCCACGATCTCCGGAGCCGGTGAGCCCGGTGCCGCGGTCGCGCGGCTGCGGACGGCGCTGCAAATCGAGGTCTACGTGCGGCGGGGATGCGGTCGCTGCGACGCCGCCAAGGCATGGCTGCCCACGCTCCAGGCGGCCTATCCTGGGCTCGAGATCGCGACGTGCGACATCGCGGCGGATCGCCGGGGCCGCGAGGCCCTCGCCGAACTCGTCCGCGTGCACCGCACCGCCGCCGCGACCGTTCCCGTGTTCCATCTCTGCAACCGGCTCGTCGTCGGCTTCGAGCGGCCGGAGACGACGGGGCAGCGGGTCGAGCAGCTGCTCCTGCCGTGGACACGGCAGTGTCGCGTGCCGGTCGGCACGGAGGCGGAGGCCGACCTCGACGCGGCGGGAGGCGGGGGCATCGACGTGCCCTGGCTGGGCCGGCTCGATCCTGCGCGGCTGGGAATGCCGCTGTTCACCGTCGCGATCGGACTCGTCGATGGATTCAACCCGTGTGCCATGTGGGTTTTGCTCCTGCTGCTTTCGATTCTCGTCAACCTCCGGAGCCGTTGGCGGATCCTCGCCGTGGCCGGCACCTTCGTGCTGGTCAGCGGAGCCGCCTACTTCGCGTTCATGGCGGCGTGGCTGAGCGTCTTCGAGTGGGTGGGCATGCTGCGGCCGGTCCAGCTGGTGCTCGGCACGCTGGCCATCATGATCGGGAGCGTGCACCTGAAGGATTGCCTCGCGCCGGGGCACGGCCCGTCGCTGTCGATCCCCGAGGCGGCGAAGCCCGGCATCTATTCCCGCATCAGGGCGATCGTGACCGCCGAAAACCTCCCCGCCGCCGTGGCGGGGGCGTTCGTACTCGCCGTGTTGGTGAATGTCGTCGAGTTGCTGTGCACCGCGGGGCTTCCCGCCCTCTACACCGAGGTGCTGTCGCAGCGGGGCTATCCGATGGCGTCCCGCTACGGCTACCTGGGGCTGTACATCGCCGCCTACATGTTCGACGACACCGTGATGGTGGCGGGCGTCGTCGCGACGCTCTCGCGGTGCAAACTGCAGGAGACCGGCGGCCGTTTGCTGAAGCTCGTGAGCGGCCTCGTGATCCTCGCCCTCGGGCTCACGATGATCATGCGGCCCGAATGGCTCGAGGGCTGAGCCGCGCGGCCGCGGCCGGGCGAGCTCAGCCGCGACGGCTGGGGGGGAGCCCGAGCTTGATCCGCCGCTCCTCGATGGCCCGGCGGTATTCCGCCCTCTGGGCCCGCTGCTCGGGAGTCGTCCGGTCGATCAGCCGCTTGCCCCACTGATTGCGGCTCTCTTCGGTGCCACCGCCGCGCCGGCCGGAACCATTCCCCCCCGGCTGCGGCCCGCCCTGACCGCCCCCTGCGGCTTGCCGTCCGCCGGCCGTCGCGTCGCCGCCGGACGTCGCGGCGTTGCCGCCCGCCTCGCTCCGCTGTTGATCGCGACGGGCCCGCTCAGACTCCCAAGCCTTGCGACGGTCTTCGTCCGCCTTGATCCGGCGGTCGAGCTCGGTCTGCCGTTGATCGGGAGGAAGGGCGAAATAGGAGTCCATCTCAGCCCTGTCCCGGGCCGCGAACAGCCGGCCGAGGTCGCGGCCCGCCTGCTCCCTGTATTGCTCGGGAATCGCCCGCATGGTTTCCCGAATGTCCTGGGAACCGGCGACCCGGTCGGGGGGCGTGCCGGCGTGGGCGGCCGTCTCGAGCTGCGCGACCTGCTCATCGACGAGCCTGCGGAACTCGGCGACCTCCCGCGGCGTGGAAAAAAAACCGAGGAACCACATCGTGACGGGAATGAGCAAGGCCAGCATGGTGGCCGCGACGGCCATGCGTTTCCAGAAGGAGCCCGAAGCTCCGTCGCCGCGGCCGCCGCCGCGTTGTGCGGCGAGCGCCGCCAGGGCCTGCCGTTTGTCCGCTCTCGATGCCGTCGCCATCATGCCTCCTTCGCGCCCCCGATACTACCGTCAAAGCCGCCTCCGGCGAACCTCCCCGGCACCGGTTCGGGAAGGGGCGATCGGGTGGTGACCGGGCCTGAACCATCGATCGCCACGTCTGGAACGGCCGGCCGACCGCGTTTCGCCCGTTCCGGTCAGAGCCCGCGGAAGGCCGTGTCGAGCACGTCCAGCATGAAGTCGGCGTCAGCCTCGGTCAGGCACATCGGAGGCTTGATCCGCAGGACATTTCCGTGGAGGCCCCCCTTGCCGATCAGGAGCCCGAGTTCCCGGCAGGCCTCGAAGACCCGGATGCAGGCCTCCTTGGCCGGTTCCTTCGTACCCCGGTCCTTCACCAACTCGATGCCGAGCATCAGGCCGAGACCCCGGACGTCGCCGATCACGTCGTGCCTCCGCGCCAGGGCCTCGAAGCCCGCTTTCAGTCTGCCGCCGACACGGGCCGCATTGGCCTGGATGCCGTCCTCTTCGATCACCCGGAGCACCGCCCGGCCCTGCACGCAGGTGACGGGATTGCCGCCGAAGGTGTTGAAGTGAATCCGCGACGTGAGGGCCTGCGCGATCTCTGGCGTGGTGACGACGGCGGCCAGCGCCGCACCGTTGCCGATGCCCTTGGCCATGGTGACGATGTCCGGGATCACGCCCTGGGTCTCGAAGCCCCAGAAATGGGAGCCCGTCCGCCCGAACCCCGACTGCACCTCGTCGGCGATGCAGAGTCCGCCGGCGGCGCGGACATGCTCGTAGGCCGCCTTCAGGTAGCCGTCGGGAAACACGACCGCGCCGCCGACGCCCTGAACGGACTCCGCGATGAACGCCGCCACCCTGCCCGGCGTGCCGAACTCGATCAGGTTCTTCAGGTCGGCGGCATATTTCGGGCCGGCCGCGGGATCGTCGTAGCCATGGGGTCCGCGAAGCCGGTCGGGGAAGATCGCGTGGTGCACGCCGAAGCTGTGCGGCACGTTGAACTTCCAGGTGTGGTGGCTCGTGAGCCCCATCGTCTGCTGACTGCCGCCGTGGTAGCCGTTTCGCAGCGCGAGCACGTCGAAGTTGCCGGTGAAGGCCCGGGCCATCAGGATCGCGAGGTCATTCGCCTCCGAGCCCGAGTTGACGAAGTAGCAGACCTCGAGGCCGCCGGGCATCCGGGCGGCGAGATCCCGGGCGTACTCGGCGATGCACGGGTTGAGATAGATGGTGGTGGTGTGCTGGAGGATCTCATTCTGTCGGTTGACGGCGGCGACGATCTTCGGGTGGCAATGCCCCACGCTCACCGTCACGATCCCGCCGAAACCGTCGAGGTAGCGGCGGCCGGTCTCGTCGTAGAGATACTGCATGTGCCCCTCGACGATCATCAGGGGCTGCGCGTAGTAGGTGAAGATCGTCGGATTGACGAACTGCCTGCGGAGCGAGATCACCTCCTCTTTCGACGGACCCGCATAGGCCCGGGGTCGATGGCCGCAGGGCGGAAGCGCGGGCACGGCATGGGGAGCGTCGGCCATGGCAGAAAGCCCTCTCGAGCGATGGGGAAAGAGCGGCCGCGGGGTTTGCGGCCGGAGTTCGCCGTCATGGTTCATCAGCGGCGTCACGCTCCGCTCGGCGGCGTTCGGGCGAGGAATCGTCCCCTGCCGACCGTGCCGCAGAACCTGCCGTCGCGTACCGCCACCTCGCCGCGGACCGTAACCACGGCGGGCCGGCCCTCGATCGCGAAGCCCTCGAAGGCGTTGTAATCCACGTTTTGCATCTGCGTCCCGGCCGAGAGCGTGCCGCGGTAGGACGGGTCGTAGATCACGAGGTCGGCGTCGGCCCCGGGCTGGATCACGCCCTTGCGGGGGAAGATGCCGAAGATCTTCGCAGCGTTGGTGCTCGCGACGGCGACGAACTGCTGCAGGGAGAGCCGGCCCGTCTTCACGCCGTGGGTCCAGAGGAGGTTGATCCGGTCCTCGATCGACGGGATGCCGTTGGGGATCTTCGTGAAGTCGTCCCTGCCCATCGTCTTCTGGGTCAAGAAGTCGAACGGGGCATGATCGGTGCCGACCGTGTTCACGAGGCCGCTCCGCAGGCCGTCCCAGAGCACGGCCTGATTCGCGGCATCCCGAAGCGGCGGAGACATCACGTACTTCGCCCCCTCGAAGCCGGGCTTCTCGGCCCAGGTCTTGTCGAGGACGAGATATTGGATGAGCGTCTCGACGGAGACGTCGACCCCCCGCTCCCGTGCGGCGACGGCCTCGTCGAGCGCCTCGCGGCACGAGAGGTGGACGATGTAGACACGGGCACCGGTGAGGTGGGCGAAGGTCGTGAAATGGTGCACGCCCTCGGCCTCGACCCGAGGCGGGCGGCTGTCGTGATGGGCGTCGGGGCCGGTGCGGCCGGCGGCGAGCAGCTGCTTCTGGAGCGCCGCCACCAGGGTTTCGTTCTCGCAGTGCGCGGTGACGACCACGCCCAGCTCCCGGGCGAGCGAGAGCGTCTGCCAGAGTTCGGCGTCGTCCACGCCGAAGGCCCCCTTGTAGGCGAGAAACACCTTGAAGCTGCCGACGCCCTGCCGGACGATCTCGCGGAGCTGGTCGGCCGCAGCGGCGTCGAACCGGGTCACGCCCATGTGAAACGAGTAGTCGCAGCAGGCCTTACCCTCAGCCTGCGATTTCCACAGGGCGAAGCCCTCCGCGGCGGGCATGTCGCGAGCCGGGCAGACCATCTCGAAGATCGTGGTCGTGCCCCCCACGAGTGCCGCCCTCGTGCCCGTCTCGTAGTCGTCCTTCGAGAACGTGCCCATGAAGGGGAGGTAGATGTGGGTGTGGGGGTCGATGAATCCCGGGAAGACATGCCTCCCCGTCGCGTCGATCACCTCGGCTCCCGGGGGCGGGGTGATCCCCCGCTCGATCCGGGCGATCGTGTCGCCCTCGCAGAGGATGTCCGCCGTGGAGCGGGTGTCGGCGTTGACGATGTCGGCGTTCTTGATGAGCAGTGCCATGCGTGCCCTCGGGGGATCAGCGATCGGCCCAGATCGAACCCTCGCCGTCATTGAACCAGCGGGTCGTCGTCACCTTCTGCTGCGTGTAGAAGGCCACGCTCTCGCGGCCCTGCAGGTGGAGGTCACCGAAGAACGACGCATGCCAGCCGCTGAACGGGAAGAAGGCCATCGGCGCGGGAACCCCGACGTTGATTCCGACCATGCCCGCCTGCACGCGGTGGCGAAACTCGCGTGCCGCCTTTCCGCTGCGGGTGAAGATGGCCGCGCCGTTGCCATGGGCCGACGCGTTCGCCAGTTCGATCGCGGCGTCGAGGTCGTCCATCCGGACGACGTTGAGCACGGGGCCGAAGACCTCTTCCTGCATCGTGATCATGTCGGGCCGCACGTGGTCGAGCACGGTGGGGCCCACGAAGAAGCCGCCGGGGGCCGCCGTCACCCGCGTCGTGCGGCCATCGGTGAGCGGCCGCGCGCCCTGGCCGACGGCCCGGGAAATCAGGCCGCACACCCGGTCGGCATGCTGCCGGGTGATCACCGGTCCCATCTCGGCCTCGACATCCCGGTCGGTGGGGCCCACCTTGATCCTCGAGACCGTGTCGATGAGTTGCGGCAGCACCGTCTCGGCCGCCCTGCCGATCGCCACGGCGGTCGATCCCGCCATGCACCGCTCACCGGCGCAGCCGAAGGCGGCCTCGAGAATGCCCTTCGATGCGTGCGTGACGTCGGCGTCGGGCATCACGAGCACGAAATTCCGCGCGCCGCCGGCGGCCTGCACCCGCTTGCCGTGCAGCGTGCCGATGCGGTGGATCTCGCGGGCGATCGGCGTCGAGCCGACGAAGGAGACCGCCTTCACCGCAGGATGCTCGAGGAGAGCCGTCACCGCCTCCCGGCCGCCATGCACCACGTTGAGCACTCCCGGCGGCAGGCCGGCCTGCTGGGCGAGTTCGGCGATCCGGTTGGCCGTCAGCGGCACCTTCTCGCTCGGCTTGGGCACGAAGGTGTTGCCGCAGGCGATGGCGATCGGCCACATCCAGAGCGGCACCATGGCGGGAAAGTTGAAGGGGGTGATTCCGGCCACGACCCCGAGCGGCTGACGGATCGAGTCGCAGTCGATGCCCCGGGCGATGTTCTCGGCCGACTCTCCCATCAGAAGGCTCGGCGCGCCGCAGGCAAACTCGATGTTCTCGAGGCCGCGGCGGACGTCACCCCGCGATTCCGCGAGCGTCTTGCCGTGTTCGGTGGTCACGCCCCGCGCGAGTTGGTCAAAGTCGTCCTCCAGGAGGACCTTGAGTCGGAAGAGGATCCGGGCCCGCTCGACGGGCGGCGTCTCCATCCACTTCGGAAACGCCGCCGCCGCCTGCACCGCCTCGGCGACGACATCGCCGCCGCACATCGGCGTCTCGGCGATCACCTCGCCGACCGACGGGTTGTGGACGGGGCTGGTGGGCACCCCGGAGACGGTGATCCATTCGCCGCCGATCAACAGCCGGCAGGGGAGGACTTTCGACATGGGCCGGACTTCACGGGGTTGGATCGACCGCCAAGAGTCTAACGCAGGGCCCTGGCGGTCGTCATGGCCGCGGGCCCGACCGATCCGACGAGTGGGTCAGCTCTCGCCGTCGCCCGCGTCGGCCGCCCTGGTCGGGTCATTGCCGTCGCCGATCGCGGAGTACCACTGCAGCACCGTGGCATCGACATCGAACGCGATGGGTTCGACATGGCCGTCGAGAAACACGAACTGGCAGACGCTGAAGTGGCCGCTGCCGTACTTCCGCTTGTCGGGATCGCCCGGTCCGACGGCCAGTCCATCGGACGGGTCGCGGAACAACGTGAACGGATTGTCGGACGCGAAGAAGGCCGTGTCGCCCCGGGCCCATTGCACCATGTTGGCCGCGACGACCGCGGTATCGACTCGGGGGAAGTGCCGCTCGCCGACCGCGAACGTCTTGGTGAGCCCGTCGGTCACCTGGGCCGCGCGAATCTTCGAAAAAGTGAAGATCGGCCCCGCCCGCTTGGGATCGAGGCCCGTGGTTCCCGTGGCGTAGTTGAAATAGGTTCCGGCGTTCGCCGCATAGTCGCCCCCCGCGGCGACCCCCTCCTTCACCGGCGGCTGGTCGTTGTTGTCGAAGTTGCGATCGGCGGCGGGGCTGCGGCGGGTTGGGCAGAAGAAACTGGAGACCGGCGTGCGCATGGCGATCGCGTTGCGGTCGTCCCACATCGGCACCGTCTTGGGGGTCGCCCTGTCGACGTGGAGCGCGTCGAAGACGGCCTGCGACTCCATCAACGGCAGCAGCCGAAACGCCCAGGACTGGCCGAACTGGTCCCGCGTGTCGCGGCCGGTGGGGTACGACCGCTGTGCCTCGTGGGCCAGCACGATGGCGAGCCCGATCTGGTTCAGTTGGCCGGCGCATTTGGTCCGGCGTGCCGACTCCCGCGCCGCCTGCAGCGACGGCACGAGCAGCCCGATGAGCATGCCGACGACCGCGATGACGACGAGAAGTTCGACGAGCGTGAAGGCGGGGCGGGGACGGGAGGTGGGCAAGGGTCTGTGCGAGCGTCAGGGGTGGGGTGGGATCGGCGGCAGTATGCCCGCTGCCAGGCCGGCTTGGTAGTCGTACCACGTCATCGCCGGGCGGGGCGTGTCAACGGGCGTCATCGTGATGCAGCCGTCCACCGGACAGACGATCGAGCAGAGGTTGCAGCCCACGCAGTCGCCCTCGCGAACCTTCGGCACCGGCTTGCCGGGCACGCGGCCGGGACCGAGGCCGTAGGGCGTGGCATCGACGAGATCGATGCACTGATGGGCGCCGTCCTCGCAGGCAATGTGGCAGAGGTTGCAGCCGATGCACTTCTCGTGGTCGATCCGGGCCACACGCCTGTAGTTGAGGTCGAGCTGCTGCCAGTCGCCCACCTGCGGCACGGCCCTCCCTCTCAGGTCGGTCAGTGACGCCATCCCCTTGGAGTCGAGGTATGCCGAGAGGCCGTCCTTCATGTCCTCGACGATCCGGAAACCGTGGTGCATGATCGCGGTGCAGACCTGCAGGCTCGTCGAGCCGAGGGCCACAAACTCGGCCGCGTCACGCCAGGTGCCGATGCCGCCGATCCCGGAGATCGGCAGGTCCACCTGCCGGTCCGCCGCGCAGGCGTGCACCATGTTGAGCGCGATCGGCTTCACCGCCGGACCGCAGTAACCGCCGTGCGAGCTGCGGCCGGCGACGAAGGGCTCGGGCACGAGCGTGTCGAGGTCGACGTTGGTGATGCTGTTGATCGTGTTGATCAGCGAGATCGCGTCGGCACCGGCCTTCTTCGCAGCGCGGGCGGCGTAAACGACGTTGGTGATGTTGGGGGTGAGCTTCACGATCACGGGGAGCGTCGTCGCCTCCATCACCCAGCCCACGATCGTCTCGGCGACGTCGGGATTCTGACCCACGGCCGATCCCATCCCCCGCTCGCACATGCCGTGCGGGCAGCCGAAGTTGAGTTCGATGCCGTCGGCGCCACAGTCGGCCGATCGCCTCACGAACTCGTGCCACCGCTCCCGGGTGTCGACCATCAGCGAGGCGATGACGGGGTGCGCTGGCCACCGCTTCTTGACCTCGGCGATCTCGCGGAAGTTGGTCTCCGGCGAGCGGTCGCTGATCAGTTCGATGTTGTTGAATCCCGCCATCCGCATGCCGCCGAGCGTCAGCCCTGAATAGCGGGAGGAGACGTTGACGATCGGCTCGCCGATCGTCTTCCAGACCACGCCCCCCCAGCCGGCTTCGAAGGCGCGGTGAGCCTGGTAGGCGGTGTTGGACGGCGGCCCGCTCGCCACCCAGAAGGGGTTGGGGCTCTTGATGCCGGCGAAGTCGATGGAGAGGTCGGCCATGGTCGGGTGATCGTCAGCCCTTGTTCGGGGCGGCCTCCAGTTCGTGAACGCGGATCGGATGGTTGAAGCCGGAACCGGCGGCGCCGTCCGCCGCGCCGTAGCGCGACGGCTGCACCGGGCCGGTCACCGCGTTGCCGGAGAGCGCGGCGTGGATGCCCCGCGCGGCCTTCTTGCCCTCCGCCACGGCGTTGACGACCTCACGGCCCCCGCTGGCGGCATCCCCGCCGACGAACACGTTGGGAAGGCTCGTCCGCATCGTCGCGGGATCGTGCTCCACCCGGCCCCGGCGGTCGAGCGTCAGTCCCGGGAAGAGCCGCTGGAGCAGGCGGACCTGCTTCTCCTGCCCGACCGCCTTGAGCACGAGATCGCAGGGCTGCGTCCATTCACTGCCGGGCACGATCTCGACGCGGCCGTCGTGGACCATCGTGCGGGCGAGCCTGAGGGCCGAGGTGTGGCCGTCGGTCGCCACCACCTCGACGGGCACGGTGTCGAAGAGAAACGTGGCCCCGTCGGCCTTGGCGAGGTCGTATTCGAAGGGGTAGGCCGACATCTCGGCCGCTCCACGGCGGTAGATGATCGTGGCCTCCTCGGCGCCGAGCCGCTTCGCCTGGGTGACCGCATCGATCGCCGTGTTGCCGCAGCCGACCACGGCCACGCGGCGGCCCACCGGCACCTGCTCCAGCGGCCGGGTGTGGATCCACTCGATGAACTCGAGGGCATCGACCACCTCGGGCAGATCCTCGCCGGGGATGCCGAGCCGATTCCCGCCGCCGAGGCCGATGCCGATGAAGATCGCATCGCAATCATGCTGGAGGTCGGCGAGGGACATGTCGCGGCCGAGCTCGACGCCGTAGCGGAACGTGACGCCGAGCCGCTCGATCATCCGCACCTCTTCGAGGCTGACCTCCGGCTGCATCTTGTAGACGGCGATGCCGAAGGTGTTGAGGCCGCCGCCCGCGGGCTTCTTCTCGTAGACGGTGACGGCATGGCCGAGCCGGGCGAGTTCCGCGGCGCAGCCGAGGCCCGCCGGCCCGGCGCCGAGCACCGCCACGCGGCCCATGTCCTTGATCCGGGGCGCCGTCAGCACGTCGATCCGGTTCGCCGCCACGTGATCCGTCGCGAATCGCTGCAGCCGTCCGATCTGGATGGGGTCCTTCTCCAGGTCGAGCATCACGCAGGCACCCTCGCAGAGCATCTGTGTCGGGCAGACGCGGGCACAGCTCGCGCCGAGCACGTTGGCCTCGAGGATCGTGCGTGCCGCTCCGGTCACGTTGTCGGTCGTGATCTTGCGGATGAAGGTGGGAACGTCGATGCCCGTGGGGCAGGCCATGATGCAGGGGGCGTCGAAGCAGAACAGGCAGCGGCCTGCCTCGACCCTCGCCTCCTGGGGCGAGAACGGCGGCTTGATGTCGGCCATCGCCGCTGCCGCTGTCGCCTCATCGATCAGGGGTCGGATCGGCATCGCTGGACGTGTCTCCTGATGCGGTCGTCTGCTGGGCCGCATCGTTCCATCGGTTTCCCCGAGCGGTCTCCGTAAGCGGCCTTCTTAAGATAGGCCGGGGACGTTCACTCCGGAAATGGCGACGGGTCCGGACCGCCGGCCACCCGTCGTTGTGCCGCGGCCTCCGTCACCCGGGTTGCCCTCGTATACCGGGGCGCGTCACGATACCGCCATGCTCTTCACGGCCGACTCCTCGCGAACGATCCGTGAACTCGAGGAGTTGCGGACGCTGACCGCCGATGACGAAGGCGCCCAGCGGGTGGCCTTCACGCCGGTGTGGGTCGAGGCCCGGCGGTGGTTTCGCGAGCGGTTCGCCGGTCTCCCCGTCGAGATTCACGACGACACCGCCGGCAATCGCTGGACCACGCTGCGGGGAGCCAGCGACCGCGCCGTCGTGATCGGCGGCCATCTCGACTCCGTGCCCAACGGCGGCTGGCTCGACGGCTGCCTCGGCCTGCTCGCCGGCGTCGAGGTGCTCCGCCGGATCTGCGTTCAGCACGCCGGGAAACCACCCGTCACCGTCCGCGTCGTCGATTGGGCCGATGAAGAGGGAGCCCGGTTCGGCAAGAGCCTGTTCGGCTCCGCGGCCTGCTGCGGCAGTCTCGACCTCGACGAGGCGCGGAGGCTCGTGGACGCTCAGGGCATCGGCCTGCCCGACGCCCTGCGGCGCGTCGGCATCGAGTTTGAGCGGGTCAAGGAGAGCGGCTGCGAGCTCGCCTCGGCGGCGGCCTACCTCGAACTCCACATCGAGCAGGGGCCGGTGCTCCTCGATCTCGGACTGCCACTGGGCGCCGTGCTCGGGACGTTCGGCGTCGAACGGCACGCGCTGACGTTTCGCGGACAGGCGGCGCACTCGGGCAGCACGCCCATGAACCGCCGCCGTGACGCGTTTCTCGCCGCCGCAAAAATGGCCCAGGAGATCTACGCGATCGCCGCCCGCAGTCACGGCGGCGTGTGCACGATCGGCTCCTGCACCACGCTTCCGGGGATCGTGACGAGCGTGGTGGAGGAATGCAGGATCACGCTCGATCAGCGGCACCTCGACGCGGCGGCGCTGGCCGCGATGCATGCCGAGGCCCGCGATGCGGCGGCGCGGTTCGCGGCCGAGGGGGGCGTGGACGTCGCGTGGGAGCGCCTCTGTCACATTCCTCCGGCACCGTTCCATCCCGATCTGATCGCCTTCGCCGACGACGTGGTTCGCGAGACCTGCGGCACGTCGCACCGCCTCCCGTCGGGCCCGCTGCACGACGCGGCGGAGATGGCGAGGGCCGGCGTGCCCACGGCGATGCTCTTCGTGCAGAGCCTCCGGGGCATCAGCCACAGCAAAATCGAGGACACGCGACGCGACCACCTCGAGCTGGCGGTGGCGGCGCTCGACCGCCTCGCGGAGAAGACGATGCACTGGGTCGCGACTCGTTCAGGGAGCTGCTGACATGCAACACAGGACCACGCACGCCCGCAAGGAATACGAGCGGGGCGAACTCGACGAGGCGACGGTCGATCGCGATCCGATCGGCCAGTTCTCGGCCTGGTACGACGACGCCGTCGCGGCGGGCTTGCCGGAGCCGGAGGCGATGACGCTCTCCACCGCGACGCCCGACGGCCGCCCCTCGGCCCGGATCGTGCTGCTGCGGGGCTTCGACTCCCGCGGCTTCTCCTTTTTCACGAACTACGACAGCCAGAAGGGCCGCGAACTCGCCGCCAATCCCCGGGCCGCGCTGACCTTCCACTGGGCCGAGCTCGAACGGCAGGTGCGGATCGAGGGCCCCGTGGAGCGGAAGACCGCGGCCGAGTCTGACGAGTATTTCCGGACGCGGCCGACCGCTTCACGGATCGGCGCGCTGAGTTCGCCGCAGAGCCGGGTGATTCCCGACCGGGAAGCGCTCGAGTCGCTCTTCGCACGGTTTCGCGCGGAGCACCCGGACGATGCGGAGATCCCGCGACCGGCCAACTGGGGCGGCTTTCGCCTGCTGCCCGAGCGGATCGAGTTTTGGCAGGGGCGGCCGAGCCGACTGCACGATCGGCTCGTCTTTCACCGCGACGCCGCCGGAAACTGGAAGCTCGAACGGCTCGCCCCGTAGGCCGCGACGACACGCCTCGCCCGATCAGGAGGTGTGATCAGGAGGCCCGATCAGGGCGGAGGGGCGGTGTCAGCGCGGTGTCCGGGCGAGGGCCACGGCGAGGTCGGCCGCGACGTGGGCGTTGTTGAGAAGGAGGGCCTCGTTGGTCTTCACGCTCGCGTTGCCGGTGAGGGCCCGCATGCGGTCGAGCAGGTAGGGCGTGACCTCGCGACCGCTCACCTCGATCGCCTCCACGAGTGCCGTGCCCAGCGCCGAATCGTGGAGTTCCCTCGGCAGGGCGTCCGCCTCGGGCACCGGATTGGCGATCACGAGCCCCGATGTGAAGCCGAGGTCGAAGTGCGTGCGGACCGCGGCAGCCACCTCGGCGATCGTGTCGCAGCGGCGATCCACCCGGAGGCCGCTTTCCCGGCGATAGAAGGCCGGAAACTCGGCCGTGGCCATGCCCAGGATCGGCACGCCGAGGGTTTCGAGCATCTCGAGGGTTCGTGGCAGGTCGAGGATCGCCTTCGCCCCGGCGCAGACCACGGCCACGGGATACCTCGACAGCGCCGTGAGGTCCGCCGAGACGTCGCCCGTCTCGGTCGCGCCGCGATGGACGCCGCCGATGCCCCCGGTGGCGAACACGCGGATTCCCGCCCTCCAGGCGGCAAACATCGTCGCCGCCACGGTCGTGGAACAAGAGCCTCCGGCCGCCAACTCCGCCGCGAAGTTGCCGAGGTTGACCTTCACCGGATGGGGAGTCGCCGCGAGCCTCGCGAGGTCGTCGCGCGTGAGCCCGACGCGGACAGAGCCGTCGAGAATGCCGATCGTGGCCGGGGTCGCCCCCCGCGCGCGGACAACCTCCTCGAGCGCGGCCGCCACCCGCTCGCCATCGGGCTGCGGGAGGCCGTGCGTCACGAGCGTGGTTTCGAGCGCCACCACGGCACGGCCGCCCGCGACCGCCGCGGTGACGTCTGGCGAGACGTGAAAGAGGTCGCTCATGCGGATGGCTCCACGGCGGCTGTCCCAAACCAGTCGAAGTGACGCTGCGGGGCGATCGCGGAACTGACGGCCGTCGAACCCCGGTTCCCCCGGTCTTCGATCGTGACACCTGCCGACACGACGCCCCGCTCGATCGTGCCCGGTGGCACGCCGAAGGCTCTCGCGACGGCTGGCTTGGCGATCATGTCCCCCGGTGTAGCAGACGGTTGACGCGATGGGGAGCGGCGGGGTTTGCATCCCGGGGCCGTAGCATCGACAGTTGCAGGAAGGTCACCCCGTCGTCGAGGCCTCGATGCCCACGTCCCCACCTGCCGTCGGCTCCTTCCACAGGCTCGACCGAACCGGCCTTCAGTCCGTGATCGACGTGCTCTGGCGGACCGGTCATCGCGTGGTGGGGCCGCAGGTGTCCGACGGGGCGATTGTGATCCGTGACCTTCGCGGCGTGGCCGAGCTGCCCACCGGCTGGCTCGACGAGCAGGACGGCGGCATGTATCGGCTCAGGCACGATCCCGCCGCCGGTACGTTCGACCACGTCGTCGGCCCCCACTCGCTCAAGAACTTCCTTTTCCCCGCGCGGGAAACGATCGCGTCGTTCGTCCAGGCATCCGGCTCGTGGAGCCAGTCACCTCCCCCCGCGGCGGCGGTTCCCTTGGCGGTGCTGGGCGTGCGCGGCTGCGATCTGGCCGCGCTCGCGGTCCAAGACCGGGTCTTCCTCGGCAGCGGCTGGGTTGACGAGGCCTACAAGTCGCGGCGCGAGCGGCTCTTTCTCGTCGCGGTCAACTGTCGGCGGGCGGCGGCCACCTGCTTCTGCCACTCGATGGGCAGCGGCCCGGCCGCGGGACCGGGGTTCGACCTGGCGCTCACGGAGCTCGATGCCGACTTCACCTGCGAGGTGGGCAGCGACCGCGGGGCGGCCGTGCTCGCCGGGGCGATGGCGACGGGGGCGATCATCCCCGGCTGCTCGATGGAGGAGGTCGAAAAGACGCGGGGTGTCTCGCGTGCGCTTGCCGCGGGGATGCACGCCCGGCGGCCGGTCGACGGCGAGCCCCGGCCCCGCAGCCTCGACACCCACGGCATCCGCGACCTGCTGATGACGAACCTCGAGCATCCCCGCTGGGAGGAGGTGGCCACGCGGTGCCTCTCCTGCACCAACTGCACGCTCGTCTGTCCGACCTGCTTTTGTTCGTCGGTGCAGGAGGTTGCCGATCTTTCCGGTGATCATGTCGATCGCGAGCGGCAGTGGGCGAGCTGCTTCTCGCTCGATCACGCCAGGATTCACGGCCACAGCGTGCGGAGCGCGACGGCCGCCCGGTATCGCCAGTGGCTGACGCACAAGTTCGCCGGCTGGATCGACCAGTTCGACACGTCGGGCTGCACCGGCTGCGGGCGCTGCATCACCTGGTGTCCCGTCGGCATCGATGTCACCGAGGAGATCGCCGCGATCCGGACGACCCCCGATGGCGGATCGCCGTCCGGCACGTCACCGACCGGCGGGACTGCGTCATGAGCGGGCACTTGTCAGGCCCCGCCTCGCGGGAGAGTCCCTGGCGATCGCACGCCGCGCGGATCCGCGGGATCACGCCCGAGACGCCCGGGGTACGGACCTATGAACTCGAGCTCGAGGACGTGCTCGCCCGCGATCAGTACCGATTCGTCGCCGGCCAGTTCAACATGCTCTACCTGCCCGGGATCGGCGAGGCGGCGATCTCGGTGAGCTCTGATCCTGCCGGCCGGAAAACGCTCGCCCATACCGTCCGCGCCGTGGGCAACGTCACCGACGCGCTCGCCCGGCTCGGCGTCGGCGATCAGGTATTTGTCCGCGGTCCCTTCGGAACACCCTGGCCCGTGGCCGAGGTGGCCGGGCGTGACGTCATCATCGTCGCCGGCGGCCTGGGCCTCGCCTCGCAGCGGGCAGCGATCCTGTGTCTGGCGGCCGGGCGGGCCTGCCGCTCCGTCACGGTGCTCCACGGGGCGAGGCAGCCGGAAGGTCTGCTCTATGCGCGCGAGTACGACGGCTGGCGGGCGGCCGGGATCGATGTCCGCACGATCGTGAACGACCCTGGGGGGGCGTGGAGCGGTCCGATCGGTCTGGTCACCGATCTGCTTGCACCCGCGATCCGCGATCCATCCGCAACGACGATCCTCTGCTGCGGACCCGATCCGATGATGGTGGGCGTGGCCGAGGCGGCGACCACAGGTGGCGTGGCAGCGGACGATGTCTTTCTCTCGCTCGAGCGGAACATGGCCTGTGCGGTGGCCCACTGCGGCCTCTGCCAGTTCGGCCCGCTCTTCATCTGCCGCGACGGCCCCGTGCTCCCCTACCGGAGGATGGCGGCACTCCTGCGGATCCCGCAGGTATGAACCGGCGGTGGTGACGTCCTCCCCTTTTTCTTGATCCATCCTGAGTGTTCGGTTTATTGACCTTGGCGTCACCAGAGAGAGTGGGTTTTCGATGGGCAGAAAGCAGCCTGCCGTTCGGCGTTGCCGAGGTGTGACGGCTTCGGACTTTGGAGGAAAAGAATCGACGGCTCAAGCAGCGTTTTCTCCGGTCGATCAAGTGGACAATGTTCATGGATGACTTTGTCCACGCTATCCTTGGGTGGAACCGCACGGGGAGCGACGTCGAGAGTCGCCAAAGCCGTTCTCTCGGCAGGAAAACCGATGCCACGATTTCTCGCGTCCGCAGTCGTTTTCAGCATCGTGGCTGCCGGAGGTCTCGCGGCCGATCCGGCACCACGGAAGGCCCCCGACGTCGAGCCGGCCGGCGGGGGCGCGGCGCTGAAGCCCGATCAACCGGGCTCGCGGTCACCGCAGTCGCTCGAGGGCTTCACGATTCTCGTTGATGACGCCTTGCTTCCCGGAGGCCCCGACGAATCCCTCGGGCGTGAGGCCCTGGCGTTTCTCGCCGCCAAGCTGGCGGAGATCCGCATCGTCCTGCCCCCGGCGAAAGTCGATGCCCTGCGAAACGTGACGATCGTGCTCGATCGCGAGTGCGGAACGCTCGCCAGCATGCAGTATCACCCCAGCGCCGAATGGCTCGCCTCCAACGGCTATCCACCGATGCTCGAAAAGTGCGTGCACCTCCCTCGGGCCCGCGACGTCGCCACCCGGCGGAATATCAACGAACAGCCCTGGGTCATCCTGCATGAACTGGCCCACGCCTACCACGATCAGGTGCTTGGCTTCGAGGATCCACGGATCGTGGCGGCCTGGGAGGAGTTCCAAAGGAGCGGCCAGGGCGACGACACCCTCCTCTTCAACGGGGCCCGCGCGCGGCACTACGGCCTCACCGATCACAAGGAGTTTTTCGCTGAGATGACCGAGGCCTACGTCGGCTCGAACGACTTTCATCCGTTCAACCGGGCCGAGCTCGAGACGGAGTTTCCCGGGATCTTCCAGCTTCTGGCCGAGATCTGGGGGCCGATGCGCTGAACGTTTCAGCTCTTCCTGCCCCGGAGGTCATTGTTCTTGCCGGGGATGACCCTCGATAATGGGGCGAGGAGCCGCGGTGTTCCCGCGGGGGAGATCGCGACTCGCGCGGCCACGAGACCCCGATGCCTGCCAAGCCCCGAATCGCCGTGTTCAAGTTCGCCTCGTGCGACGGCTGCCAGCTGCAGCTGCTCGATGCGGAGGACCGGCTCCTCGAGATCGCCGAGAAGGTCGAGATCGACCACTTTCTCGAGGCCCGATCGCAGGTCGTGCCCGGCCCCTACGACGTCGGGCTCGTGGAGGGCTCGATCTCGACGGCCGAGGATGCCGCGCGGATCCGGGAGATCCGCCGCCAGTGCCGGTTTCTCGTCACGATCGGCGCTTGCGCCACGGCCGGAGGGATTCAGGCTCTGCGCAACTGGGGTCGGATCGACGACTTCGTGTCGAGCGTCTACGCCACGCCGGCGTTCATCGACACGCTCGCCACGAGCACGTCGATCGCCGTCCATGTGTCCGTAGACTTCGAACTCCGCGGCTGCCCGATCGATCGCGGGCAGCTTGTCGACCTGATCACGGCACTGGTTCTCGGCCGCAAGCCCCGCGTGCCGGGGCACAGCGTGTGTGTGGAGTGCAAGGCCCGTGGGACGGTCTGCGTGGCCGTGGCCCGCGGGATCGCCTGCCTCGGGCCGGTCACCCAGGCGGGCTGCGGCGGGATCTGCCCGGCCCACGATCGCGAGTGCTTCGGCTGCTTCGGACCGAGCGAGTCGCCAAACCTTGTGAGCCTCACCGGCTTCTACGGGCAGCGGGGCACGCCCCGCGACGCGCTCGTGCGGCTCGTGCGCTCGTTCAACGGCCATGCCCCCGCGTTTCGCGCGGAAAGCGACCGGCTGGAGGCGAAGCCGACATGAGCGTGGTGCGTCGGTTCAACGTCAAGTCGCTCACCCGCGTGGAGGGGGAGGGCTCGCTTCGGGTTCGCGTGGTCGATGGAGCGGTCGAGATCGCCGAGTTCTCGATCTACGAGCCGCCCCGCTTCTTCGAGCGGCTCGTCCGCGGCCGGGAGGTCCGCGAGGTGCCCGACATCGTGGCGAGAATCTGCGGCATCTGTCCGGTGGCCTATCAGATGACGGCCTGCGCGGCGCTCGAGAAGGCTCTGGGGATCACGGTGACCCCCGACATCCACCGGCTCCGCCGCCTGCTCTACTGTGGCGAGTGGATCCAGAGCCACGCGCTCCACGTGCACCTGCTGCATGCCCCCGATTTTCTCGGAGCCGAGAGCGGATTCACGCTCGCCGCGACGCATCCGGATCTGGTCAACCGCGGTCTGCGGCTCAAGAGCGTCGGCACGCGGCTGATGGAGGTGATCGGCGGCCGCGCGGTGCATCCGATCAACGTCACCGTCGGGGGCTTCTACCGCAGTCCGGCGGTGGCCGATGTCCGCGGCCTCGTGCCCGAACTCGAGTGGGGGCTCGCCGCGTCGCTCGAGATGATCGCCGAAGTGAGCCGGTTCGACTTTCCGGGCAGGCCGCACGATTACGACTGCGTGTCGCTCCGTCCGGCCGCGGGCTATCCGCTCGACGACGGGCGGATCGTGTCGAGCCGCGGGCTCGACATCGACGTGGCCGATTACGAACGCCACTTCGCGGAACGGCAGGTGCCTTGGAGCACCGCGCTGCACAGCCTGACCGTGCCCGACTCTCAGCCCTACCTCGTGGGACCGCTCGCCCGGGTCAACCTCTGCCGGGACCTTCTGCCGCCCCTGGCCCGCCGGGCCGCTGAGGCGTGCGGACTGGAGTTTCCGCTGCGGCTTTCGGCGCAGAGCATCGTGGCCCGGGCCATCGAGATCGCGGCCGCCTTCGAGGAGGCGCTGGCGATCGCGCGGGAGGCCGTGGCCGAGGTCGCGGCCTGCCGCATCGACTACGAGCCGCGGGCGGGGGTCGGCTGCCATGCCACCGAGGCGCCGCGCGGGCTTCTCTATCATCGCTACGAGATCGGCGATGACGGGCTCGTCGCGCACGCGGTGATCGTGCCGCCGACGTCGCAGAACCAGGCGCAGATCGAGGCCGATCTCAAGGCGATGCTGCCCGCCGCGCTCGCGCTCGACGACGCGGCGGCCACGCATGCCTGCGAGCGGCTGATCCGCGACTACGATCCCTGCATCAGCTGCGCCACGCATTTCCTCAGGCTCGACGTGTCGCGATAGCGACCGCGGGCCGTCGCCGGGCGGAGGGGCTTCATCGCGATCAGCAGATGCGCGGCAGCTGCTCGCCGAGGGGCATCGGGATCACCCGAGTGCCGCCGATGGCCGTTCGCATCACCACCATCCCGGGGTGCCCCTCCACCACCCGGCCAATGGGGACGGCGTCGCGGCCGTGCTCGAGCCGCCGCATCGCGGCCAGAATCCGGTCGGCGGATTCCCCCGGCACGACGGCGAGGAGCTTGCCCTCGTTGGCCACCTGGAGCGGGTCGAGCCCGAGGATCTCGCAGGCCGCGGCCACCTGACGACGCACCGGGATCGCCTGCTCGTCGATCTCGATGCCGACGCCGGCCAGGCCGGCGATCTCGACGAGACTCGTCGCCGCGCCGCCGCGGGTTGGGTCGCGGAGGAGCCGGATCGCCGGGCAGGCCGCCAGCATCGCGGCGACGAGGCCGTGGAGCGGCGCCGAGTCGCTGACGATCGCGGCCTCGAACGCCAGCCCCTCGCGCACGCTCATGATCGCCATGCCGTGATCGCCGAGCGTGCCGCTCGCGAGCACCACGTCGCCCGGCCGGACGGGCTCCACGCCAAGCCCGAGCCCGGGCGGCACGACGCCGACCCCGGCGGTGTTGATGTAGACGCCATCGCCGTGGCCGCGCTCGACCACCTTCGTGTCGCCCGTCACGATCCGCACGCCCGCGGCCACGGCGGCCGCCGCCATGCGCCGCGCCACCTCGGCCAGTTCACCGATCGCGAGCCCCTCCTCGATGATGAAGCCGGCCGTGAGGTAGAGCGGCCGGCCGCCGCTCATCGCGAGATCGTTGACGGTGCCGTTGACGGCGAGGTCGCCGATCGAGCCGCCGGGAAAGAAGAGCGGCCGCACCACGTAGGAATCGGTCGAGAGCACCAGCCGTCCGCCGCCGGCGAGATCGGCGGCGACGTCGATCACGGTCGAGTCGCCGAGCCGTTCGAGCAGGGGATTGGAGAAGGCGGACAGAAAGACATGCTCGATCAGGTCTCGGGAAAGCGCGCCGCCGCCGCCGTGTCCCATGACCACGTGCGGGTAGTCGCGGAGCGGCAGCGGGCAGACGAAGGCGGGGAGGTCGGGCCCATCGCTCATGAAGAGTGGTCTCCGACACCCGCGGGCCCCCGTCCGAGCATCGTTTCCGGCAGGTCTGCACATGCCGCCCCGGAGTCGGACCACCGGCCGGCATTGTAGTAGGCCGCGCAGGCGCCCTCGCCCGACACCATCGTCGCGCCGAGCGGCGTCCGCGGCGTGCACTCCTTGCCGAAGGCTGGGCACTGGTTGGGCTTGAGCGTGCCCCGCAGGACCTCGCCGGCCTTGCAGAGGGGCGACTCGACGGCGGTGATGCCACCGACCGCGAAGCGGATCTCGGCGTCGTAGTCGCGGTAGGCGTCGGCCAGCCGCCAGCCGCTCGCGGGAATCGTGCCGATCCCCCGCCAGGCCCGATCGACCGGCGCGAACACCTCCGCGACGACTCCCTGCGCCGGCTCGTTGCCCCGCTCGCTCACGACGCGGGCATAGGCATTCTCCAGTTCGTGGCGGCCCTGCTCGAGCTGCAGGACGGTCCGCCGGATGCCTTCCAGGAGGTCGAGCGGCTCGAAGCCCGTGACCACGATCGGCACCCGAAACCGCGCGGCGAGCGGCGGATACTGCCAGGTGCCCATCACGCTGCACACATGCCCCGCCGCGAGGAACGCGTTCACGCGGTTGCCCGGGCTCCGCATGATCGCCTCGATGGCCGGCGGCACGAGGACGTGCGACACGAGCATCGAGAAGTTCTTCAGCCCCTGCCGCTTCGCGAGCGTGACGGCCATCGCGTTGGCCGGCGCCGTGGTCTCGAAGCCGATCGCCAGGAAGACCACCTCGCGGTCGGGATGGGCCCGGGCGATCTGCACGGCGTCGAGCGGCGAGTAGACGACGCGGACATCCCCGCCGCGGCCCTTGACCGAGAAGAGATTCTCCCGCGACCCCGGCACGCGGAGCATGTCGCCGAACGAGCAGAGGATCACCCCCGGCGTGGCGGCGATCGCCAGGGCGCGGTCGATCGTCTCCAGCGGTGTGACGCAGACGGGGCAGCCCGGCCCGTGGATCAACTCCACCTCGGCGGGCAGGAGCTGATCGACGCCGTTGCGGATGATGGAGTGGGTCTGCCCGCCGCAGACCTCCATGATGGCCCACGGCCGCGTCACGATCCGGCCGATCTCGGCGGCCAGTCGCCGGGCCGTGTCCGCGTCGCGGTATTCCGTGAGGTGCTTCATGGCGTGGCCGTGGCATCGTCGCCGCGGAGCTCCTCGAGGCTCTCCTCCAGGAGGCCGAGGTCTTCGAACGTCCGGAGCGTGGCCAGGGCCGAGGCCTCGTCGATCTTCGAGATCGCGAAGCCCACGTGGACGATCGTGTAGTCGCCGACGGTGATCTCGGGCAGGTAGGCGAGGCAGACGTCCTTGACGACGCCCCCGAAGTTCACGCGGCCCATCCGCGTGCCCGCTTCCTCGCGGATCGATTCGACGAGTCCCGGCACGGCAAGACACATCAGCCACCTCCCCGCTGCCAGAGCATCACGCGATTGTTGCCCGAGTCGGCCCCGGCCAGCCAGAGCCGCGCTACCGCCTCCGGTGGTTCGCTCGATCCATTTTGGACCGATCCCTGGTGAAGTGATCCCTCGTGAAGACAGATTCCATACGGCCAGCAGAGCGTGTCGGCGGTGACCGCCTGCCAACGATTTTCGCCGCTGGCGTCGAAGTTTTCCTGCCCGATGACCTCCGCGGCCGCCGGACCGCACAGCATTCCGCCGGACAGTGGCCAGAACAGGACCCGGTTGTTGGCCGTGTCGGCGACGGCAAGGGTGTCGTGGGCCAGGGCGATCCCGTACGGAAACCGCAGCCGGTGCGGGCCCTGTGGCCGGTGGGGCAGCTCGGCGGCGGTGGCGAAGTCGGGCTGGCCGAGCACCATGTCGGCTGGGCGGTCGCCGTCGGGTCGGCCATGCCAGCCGAGCACGCGGTGGTTGCCCGCGTCGGCCACGAACAGCATGCTGTCATCGCCGGCCAGCGCGTGCGGCCAGCGAAACGAGGCCGGGCCCGGCGGTCCGCCGCGATTCTCGTCGGCCGAGCGCATGTCGCCCTGGCCGAGCACGACATCGGCCGGCGCGTCGCGGTCGGGCAGGCCGTTCCAGATCAGCACGCGGCGGTTGCCGGTGTCGGCCACGTGGAGCCGGCCCGCGATCCAGGCGAGGCCGTAGGGCCAGGAGAGGGTGTCGGCCGCCGGTCCAGCGCCGCGATTGCGTGCGACGTCGGCGAGCGATGGCTGACCGAGACACCAGTCGGGCGGCGTATCGCTCGAGTCGGGCACGCGGTCCCAGACGAGGATCCGGTGATGCCAGGAGTCGGCGATCAGGAGTTTCCCTCCGGTCACGATCACGCCCGTCGGCAGATGGAGGCCGTTGGCCGGCCCGCGGCCATGGGCGGCCGGGCCCTCCTCGGTGAACGACGACTGGCCGAGCACGACGTCGGCGCCGGCGTGCGACTCCGCGGGCACGCCCCGCCAGATCAGCACGCGGTGGTTGCCCGAATCGCAGACCACGAGCCGCTCGTCGTCGAGCCACACGCCGCGGGGCGCGTAGAGTTGATCGGCCGTGGGCTCTGCAGCGGGAAGCGCCAGGCCGCCGGGGGAGGGTGCGCCGAGCCAGCAGGCCGGCGACCAGCCCGCATGCACGGCCGGTGCGGGCGTCATGACGGCTTCACCCACACGACGCCCGCCGTGACCCGCAGTTGAAATGGCTCGAGCCCGCAGGCCGGCGCCGAGAGGCACGCACCGGTGTCGGCATCAAACCGAAACCCGTGCCACGGGCAGGTGATCGTGCCGGCCTCGGCGTCGCACATTCCCCGGTCGAGCGGCAGGCCGACGTGGCCGCAGGCGTTGCGGAAGGCGCGGAGCTCGTCCTTCACCCGGAGCACGACAATCTTCGCTCCGCCTCCCTCGAACGTCACCGGCTTTTCATGCGTCACGTCGGCCTGCCTCGGGCCCTCGTACCAGCCGCTCGTGTCTCCAGGCAGTTGCAACTGAACCAGTTCCATCGGCGGCTCCGGCGGGGTGGGGGGCGGGGGCGGGCGGATGATGCCGTGCATCGCGAGCAGGGCCCGCACGCCCGGATCATCCACCAGTTCGAAGAGCAGCTGCTTGCCCCGGGGATCAGCCTTGAGCCGCTGCACGATCGTCGTCAGCCCCGACCGATGAAAGGCCTCGATCGCCTCCTTGAGGGCGAACGCCCTCCCGCGGGCCTCCGGCTCGAGCGACTCGGCATCGTTCACCAAGCGGTCAACCCGCCCGGCGAGCGATTCGAGCCCGGCATCGGCCGATTCGGGCGGCCGCGCATCAGGATCGGTGGTCATGGGGCCCCCGGGACGACGGCCTGATAGCCGCCGCGTTGTTCGAGCGACTCGAGCGTCTTCGTGAGCAGCACCTCGGCGAACAGGCCGCGGGCGAGCGTGATCAGCAGGTCCTCGGTGGTCGTCGCCGCAGCGACCACGGTGCGGTGGGCCGCGATCGACCGCTTCGGCAGCGACCGGAGAATGAACGCCGCGCCATCGGCATTCCCGAGAAGGAAGTCCTCGAAGATCGCCACCACAAACTCGGCGACCCGCGCGGTCGCCACCGCGGGATCGTCCCGCAGGGCCGCGAGGGCCGGTTCGGTGCCCCGATGCCGTTCCTCGAGCCGGACGACGAACCGCTCGGTCGCCGCCTGAAGGAGCACGTCGAACTGCTGACGCTGATGAAGATCCATGACGCCCCATGGTATACGGCCTCTGCCGTGGACTCACGGCCCGCGGCTCTCGGTGGTCGTCGTGTCGGGGGTCTCGTTCATGCGGGCATGGATTCCGTCGAGCATCTCCCGTGCGGTCGCGGCCTCATCGCCGCATTCGTGCCAGGAGAAGAGCCGGAGCGCCTTGGCGAGCTTTTCGATCGCCGGCTTGAAGATGCCGAGGTGGGCCAGGGCGTTTGCCTGATTGAGGAGCACCCGGGCATGGGCCACCGGATCCCGGGCCTCCGTCCGCACCTCGAGCACCTGCTCGTAGGCCTCGACGGCCTGCACGAGATTCTCATCGGGGTGCGTCGAGGGGAGATACTGCAGCGCGCTGGCGAGATTCATCGTCACGCTCGCCCACATGTCGGGATCGCTGTCGCGGTCATACACCTGCAGGGCCTTGCGAAACGACTGCACCGCGATTCCCGTGCGGAGGCGGTCGCCGGCCTCCCGGGTCGGCATGCAGAGGTAGGCCAGGCCGAGATTGTTCTGCAGCTGGCCGTAGGACGCCGGGGCGGAGTCTTGCTCGATCCCGTCCGCCAGCGCTTTCTGGTAGCAGTTCACCGCCTCGACGAGCGGTCCGCGGCTGCCGTCGGCACCGAGCCCCTGGTGGAGCGTGCCCAACCGCATCCAGATGTCGGACCGGAGGTGCGGGAGCCGGGCTGCGGCCGCGAGCTTCTCCGCCCGCCGGAGGTGTTCGAGCGCCAGCGGGGCCGCCTCGGCGGGCAACGATGCGGCGATCTGCATCTCGAGAAGCGCCGCGAACACGGGCGACGCCGCCTCGGCGGCCGCCGACGCCTCCACCAGCAGCGACCGCGCCGCCCGGGCGTCGCCCCGCTCGAAGAGTCCCGCCGCGGCCGTCATCAGCACGACCCCCCGCAACTCGCCGTCGAGCGATCCCGGCTCGGGCAGGTCGTCGATCAGCCCGTGGGCGAAGGCCGCCGCACGGGCGAGGATCGTGAAGGTGTCGTCCCCCGCCGCCTCGATGGCCGCGAGCGCCTCCGGTGAGGGGGCGAGGACAAAGGCGTTGTAGCGGTCGAGCCGCGATGTGCCGGCCGCATCCGCCGGCGATCGAGGCAGCACGGCTTCGCCCGCGGTCTCGTCGCCGTGGAGGGCCGCCGTCCGCAGGGCCGGATCGGACGCCGGCGGCGCGAGCAGATGCGACCGCGGAAACGGGAACACACCCACGGGCTGCGGCCGGGGGAGCGGGGGCTCGGCCACCTGCGGCCCGGCGGCGAGCTTCGCGAGCAGGAGATCGACGAGCCGCTCGACCGCGGCATCGACCGCCGGCGAGAGACCTTCCCCGAGCTCGTACCGCTCACCCTCGATCAGGTAGGCGGTGACATTCGCGGGATAGTCGTCCTTGAGGAGCCAGTGGCCGAAGGCGATCGCATGGTCCCAGCGGAAGGCGTGGAGGTTGATGCCCGTGGGCGGCGGCAGCTTTTCGACCTCGTGGCCCGGCACCTCGAAGATCGCCCCGGGCTCGCTGCCCGACGAGCAGGCATCCACGAGAATCACCTCCGGCACGCCCCGCATCTGGAAGGCCACATCCATGCCCCCCGTGCCGCCGTCGGCGCACCGCACCCCCTCGGGCAGACCGCGTTCCCACATCCGGCGCACGAGCACCGGCCCCGCGGCATCGTCGCCGCGGAGGAGATTGCCGCAGCCTATGATCAGCGTCCGCACGACTCACCCCGTTTCGCCGATGCGGAACGACGCCAGCTCCCGGCCCGTTTTGCCGTCGTAGGTGTGCACGGTGCAGACGAGACAGGAGTCGTAGGAGCGGGCCACGTGCCCCATCTCGACCGGATCGGACGGATCGTGGATCGGCGCGCCGATGAACGACTGCTCCATCGGCCCGTGCACCATCGTTGCGTCCTGCGGGCCGATGTTCCAGGCCGTGGGGGTGACGACCTGATAGTTGGCGATCTTGCCCTGCTCGATCACGATCCAGTCGGAGAGCGACCCGCGGGCCGCCTCCGTGGAGCCGAACCCCTTGCCCGACGCATGCTCCACCGGCTTGGTGTAGAAGCTGTCATGCAGCTCGATCTCGGAGAGCCACTGCCGCGCGAGCTTGTAATACTTGCAGGCTTCGTGCATGCGGGCCATCACCCGGACGAGCACGCTCGGGCCGACCTTCCGGACGGCGTCGAGGAAGAGCGGGTCGTGATCCTGATGCCGGGCGGCGCCGGGGCGGCCGGCGATCACCTGCCGGGCCAGCGGCCCCGCCTCGAGCGGCATCGAGCCCTGGCCGGGCAGTTCGTACCGCGGGCTCTTGGCCCAGCTGTATTTGCCCTGCTTGTGTCCCGCGGCGGGGTCGATGGGCTCGGTCCGTCCCTCCCACGGGTGCAGGTAGGTGTCGCCCGCATAGAAACTGTGCGCCGTGCTCTCGCGGACATGGAGGTGATCGAAGTCGTGGAAGTCGGCGCCGTCATAGACGCCCGAGCGGTTGACGAGGGCCGCGTTTCGCCCGTCGATCGTGGGCCGCTCGTAGAGCTCCGGCCTGAAGTAGGTGCCGGTGGCCAGGAATTTCCCGCAGCCGAACCCGTAGCGGTCGAGGCCCGCCCGCTTCGCGAACCGGAGGAACAGGCCGCAGTCGCTGTTTCGCTGGGATTCGTTCTCGTCGGCCCAGGCCCAGACGTCGTCCCAGGTCTTCAGCTCCATCCAGCGGTCGATCGAGCAGCCGAGCCACGACTTCTCCAGCCACTCCCGTTTCCAGGAGTCGAGGATCGCGATCGAGCGGGTCACTTCGGCGAGATTCGGGGCGCACATCACGCCGCCGGGAATCATGAAGCTGGAGTGGGGCCACTGGCCGCCGAAGATCGCGTAGACCTCCACGGGCCTGCCCGAGAACGTGACGCCCTTCTCGTAGCTCGTTCCCACGAACGGCGCGAATCGCCGCACCACCTCGTCGTACTCGGGCAAATGGGCGTACTTCTTGTTGGTGAGGTCGATCACGAACAGCGCGTAGAACCAGCGGGGGATGGACTGCAGCGTCTCGCAGCTCTGGGCGATGTTCCGGATGAGCGTGGCGTTTCTGGGCACGTGTGTCCGCCAGGCGGTGTCGAGGGCGTAGCAGGCCTTGTAGAGGTGGCTGCCGCCGCAGATGCCGCAGATCCGGGGCGTGACGATCAGCCCGGCCTGCGGGTCCTTGCCCCTGAGGATGATCTCGAAGCCGCGAAACATGCTGGCTTCGGTCCAGGCGTCGGTGACGAGGCCGTCGGTGACCTCGATGCGGAGGTCGAGATCGCCCTCGACGCGGCCCAGCGGGCTGATCCGCATCGGCTTCGGCTCGGCGACGGTGGCCATGATGCTCTCCTTCTCGTGAACTGCCTTTGATCCCGGCATCGCCGGACGCGATGCCCATCGGCCGTGGGAACCCTTGGCTTTCCCGCCGGCCGAAACAAGCCTGCACGGGCCGGGAATGGCCGCGCAGCCGCGAAAACTACACCACGAACATGTCCTCCTTGGTCCACTGCGGCGCGGCCATCTTGGCCGCGACGGCATGGGCGAGATACGTGAGCTGCCCGGTGCCGGTCTGGTGATCCCTCGGGATCACGCCCGCGATTTTCTGCGTCTTGAAGACCGTGCCGGGCATCAGGTCATAGAAGGGAAACTCCGGCTCCGTGCAGCCGGTGCAGGGCATGCCCGCCCGCGTCTTCGACGACTGCCGGTTCCAGAG
>SXGQ01219160.1_pt1 | contig 50698 bp, 51 predicted proteins | sample 3178371 | NCBI WGS metagenome assembly SXGQ01 (sample SAMN11356859, study PRJNA531348) | freshwater metagenome | isolation source: freshwater sample F1-20 | place: China: Fuxian Lake, Yuxi | collected 2017-12-25 | reverse complement strand
ATTTGTGCTTGTTGCTCTGCTTCTTGTTGTGCTCTCATTTGTGCTTGTTGTTGCTCTGCTTCTTGTTGTGCTCTCATTTGTGCTTGTTGTTGCTCTGCTTCTTGTTGTGCTCTCATTTGTGCTTGTTGTTGCTCTGCTTCTTGTTGTGCTCTCATTTGTGCTTCTTTTTGTTGTTCTTGTTGTGCTCTCATTTGTTGTTGTTCTTGTTGTTGTCTCAATTCTTGTTCTCTCAATTGTTGTTCTCTCATTTCTTCTTGCATTTTTTGTCTATTAAATGGAGCACCACCACGCCTATTATAAAAGCTCTTTAACGACCTATTTGCTAAATTAAGACCTTTAGTTTTTCTAAATGTCCTATTTCTACCTGTTTTCCCTTTACCATTTTTTTTTCTTCGAACACTTTGTTTATTCTTCTTGTACAATTTAGATATTTTACCTTTAGTTAATTTCATTTCTATATAAATAAAATAATATTTTTATTTATATAGTTATATTAATGACAACAAATAATAATAATATTGATATATCAAAATATACCGCCGGAAATAATATTTGTGATTTAAAATGTGCTTATAATTTCGATTATCCTGAAACAAATTTAGTAGCAACTAATAGAGGAATGTTAATTGCATTTGCTTTTGATAATAATACTGCAACACCTGTTGTTTACAATCAACAAAAATATTCTGTTGCTTCAATGATGATAGTTTCACCGTCATTACATTTTTTTAATGGTAACCAAACAAATCCCACAGGCAGTCAAACAAATGCTGAAATAATTATTAATCATACACCAACTGTCAGCGGAAGTCCATTAGCAGTTTGTATTCCAATTATTCAATCAAACTACACAAATGACGCATCTAATTTAATAACCAATCTTATTCAAAGTGTTTCGAATAATGCCAACCAAGAAAGACAACAAGTAAATATAAATACAACTATTACATTAAATACAATTGTACCAAAAAAACCATTCTATTCTTATACATCATCAGATGGAACTAATACAGACTATATTGTTTTCGACATTGCGGATGCAATTGCTTTAAATAGTAGTACTATAACCAGTTTACAAGGAATGATAACCCCGTTTCCACTTCCAACACCAGGAAATAGCCTATTTTACAATAAAAATGGTCCAAATAATAGCAATATAGGAGATGGAATCTATATTAAATGTAATCCAGTAGGCGCATCAAAAGACAAGGTGCCTGTAGAATATTCAAAAAATAGTTCATCATATGATATATTTTCTGGTAAAGGTGAAACAGCTGTTAAAATAATACTACAGATTTTATTTGTTATATTTATTTTCGGAGTATTAGTTTTTATTTTTATGTGGTTTAGAAAAGCAAAAAATGCGACACAAGTAGCAGCTGCAGTAGGCAAAACTGAGTAAAGTAATTTATTTTTATTAATAATTATTAACTGATTTTAATAATTATTTTTCTTTAAGTAGTTAATTTTGATTAATTGGCGAAGCATCATAAAGATTGTCTAATAGTGGTTTGTACGATGCTTTAGTCATTGAAGATCCAGATTGAACAATTGGTGCCATTTTTTTGACAACTTCTTGTTCTAAAGTATAAGGAAACTGATTAAATGCCGAAAATTGTGATGATTTTTTCTCCTCGGTAGGAGCATATCTTTTTAAAGCATCGATTCCCGTGGATATTGATGAACGACGCATTAAATCAAAAGCAACAAACAATGCTAAAATGGCTAAAATAGGATTATTATGCATAAACATATAAATTACTATAAGAATTATTACTATTTTACCAATCATGGTATCAACCATGTTCGCGACAGGTTCGGGAGTTTTATATCCCATTATCAAATAAATAATAAATAATATAGCTAATATTAATTCACCCATATGTTCTTTTTTAAATAAACTAGAAAAACTGTCCATATATCATATTGATAGATTTTATTTATCGTAAATAAGAAAAAGAACACTAAAACTTTAACTATTTTGTAAACTACATAAAAAGTTTATTCTAAATAATATAGCTTATAATGGAAATTATTAATAAAATGGAAAATACTAAAATAAATACATATCTGGGGCAAAAAGGATATACTATACCTAAAAATGAAATAAGTATTGAAAATCAAAAACAGATTCGAACTGACTTAACAATCAAACCGGTTTCACATGGAGCGCCGCCTGGTGGAAATATGATGGTTTCGTTTCCCGCATATAGAGAATCATCTAATAAATTTTATGTACCACATTATTACGGTGTGGAAAAATATGGATCACCAAAAGAATATAAGATTAGCGAAGGTCTTAATGTAGACCTTGAATTCGCAGGTAAACTACGTGAAAATCAAGAAATCGTAGTTGATACTTATTTTAATCATGTTAAAAAGGTGGGATATGGTGGCGGCTTGTTAGAGCTTCCTTGCGCTTATGGCAAGACTGTTCTTTCACTTAATATCATTTCTCGTCTTAAAAAGAAAACCTTTATAATTGTTCACAAAGAATTTTTAATGAATCAATGGATAGAACGCATCCAGCAATTTTTGCCAAAGGCGCGAATTGGGAAAATACAAGGACAAATTATAGACATTGATGATAAAGATATTGTTATTGGAATGCTGCAGAGTTTATCAATGAAAGAATACCCGGCGTCTGTATTTGAAAGTTTCGGTTTAACTATTATAGATGAGGTACACCATATATCAAGTGAGGTTTTTTCTAATTCTCTCTTTAAACTTGTAACAAAATATATGCTCGGATTATCGGCAACAATGAATCGCAAAGACGGCACCACACATGTATTCAAAATGTTTTTAGGTGATGTAATATTTAAAGGGAAAAGGGATGAGGAACGCGAGGTGACAGTACGGGCTATTGAATATCAAGTCGACGATGATGAATTCAACGAGGTAAAATTGGATTATAGAGGCAATGTCGCCTATAGCACAATGATAAGCAAATTGTGCGAATATAACCGTCGAAGTGAGTTTATTTTAAAAGTCCTCGGAGATATGCTTCAAGAGAATCCGGCGCAGCAAATAATGATTTTAGCTCACAATAAAAATATATTGAAATATTTACATGATGCTATTCAACACCGTAATATTGCCACTGTCGGTTATTATATTGGCGGAATGAAGGAACAAGCATTGAAGGAAACCGAAGGTAGAAAGGTTGTTATTGCTACTTATGCTATGGCTGCAGAGGCTCTTGATATTAAAACACTTACGACTTTAATAATGGCCACACCCAAAACAGACATTGAACAAAGTGTCGGTCGTATTCTTAGAGATAAACATAGCAATCCAATTGTGGTTGACATTGTAGATAGTCACGATACTTTTAAGAACCAATGGCGTAAAAGGAAAACATTTTATAAGAAAGAGAATTATAAAATAATTTACACTACATCGCCAAAGTATAATCCGGATACAACTACAAGTGTCTGGACATTAGTTTTTAACCCGGTATCCAAGGATTGCATTATAAAAAAGGATAAAAAAGATGTAAAAAAAAATATATCGGTTAAGAGCCATAGTTCATCTGATAAAAGTATCGCAAATGATTCAGACGAGGAAGTTGAAGAGGAACCAGAAAAACCTAAGGATAAATATTTGGCTGGTGTTTGTTTTTTAAAAATGAAAAAATAAATGGTTACCAAATTTGATACCACGGTTTCGCATTACTTGCCGCATTACTTGCCGCCCCACTTGCCGCCCCAGAATCAGGATATTGTGTTTTATAAACTGGTCCAATAGGTGTCTTAGTACACGTTTGCTGTAGCCATCCGTATTTTGGGTCATAATATTGTTTACTTGGACAAGTACCAACAGAACCAAGTCCTGGTATACCAATTGACGTTGAACTAAAATAATCCAAAAACCCACCACCACGTCTCATTCTCCTTTTTTTAGTTTTTCCACCTTTTCTTTTTTTAATAAGTCTATTTTTAGTCTTATGTTTCATATAAATATATAAATATATAAATATAATATTCTGTTAAGTTATTGTTTTTCAATTATATATCATATAATATATGGTATATACTTGTCCATTATGTTTATTAGACCCATTATCTCATTCTTTAACTAATTTTTTAGAAAAAGATAATACTTATTATTTTTACACGTGTCCGGCAAAATCAAAATTATATTATGATACAAATAGTATAATAAATCACTATAATGGTGTATTAAGTGAGATTCCTGAAAATAAAAAGTGGATTTGGGTTTTAGATGTAATGGGGTTTGGATTTAATCATTTTTTACAAATAGAAGTAGCAACAGAACTGTCAAAACTCATTTCATCTAAATTCAGTGAGAATTTAGAAAAAATAATAATTATTAATCCATCTGGCTATGTTTCGGCAGTTTATGCCATTGTTAAACCATTTTTAAACAATAAAGTTAAATCAATTATTGAAATAAATCACGAAATTAAAACAGTTGACGATATTTTAATTACCTCTTGAAGGGAAACCACTGTTGGTATAATGGTTATAGTTATCTACGCAATTGGTGCAATTAGACAACGCAGTAGCAGGAGGAGGATTTGCCAACGCAGATTGATTTGCTGGCAAATTAACACCTGCAACCTGATAAGTATTTGTCATCGGTAAATTATTTTGATATTGACCGTATCCACCAGGATAAGGGGCCGAACCTCCGCGCATTCTGTTAAATCTTCTTTTAGACTTCATATGACGTGTTCTCCTTCTTCCACCAGCAAGCGCTAATGTTCTACCAATAGAACGCGACATTAGCTTTTTTCTTAAAACCTTTCGGCTTTTTTTTCCACCTTTCATCTTATATCTTTTAGTGATATTTTTTATTTTATTTTTGAGTCTTTTTGCACCACCACTCATACAAATACCAGGAACTCTTCCTGCAGCAGCGTCAACATTAGACTTAGCTCCTGCTAAACCAGGAAGAGGACCCGGAGGTGTTCCAGGTATTTCATTACTACTAAAACTACCCGCATAACTTGAACTTGTACCATTTACATATGGACTCGTATTATAAGGGTTCACATTACCATATCCGAAATTTGATGCTCCTGAACCGGCTGACATATATATATATATATATAAATAGAAAAGGTATTTTATAAATTTTGTAATATATTGTTTATTTATTTATGTATTCTCTATTGATTCTATAACCAGTATGACATAAAATTTCGAGTGAAAGTAAGTCAGATTCCTTAGCAACATCAAATATAGTTTGAGGACAGTTTTTACCATTTCCAAAAATAATAGCATCATCACTTATTTTATCCGAATCTTTTGCTTCAACCATAATTTGGTCCATACTTATTGTTCCTAATACCTTTCGTTTTGTTCCATTAATATAAACGTATAATTTACCTGAAGATGACCTTGGTATTATATCAGCGTAACCTATTGGTAAAATCGCAATTTTCATCTTTCTTGGTGTAGTATATGTCCAATCATAACCTATACCTTCACCCTTATTAATCTCTTTTATTTGAATTATATATGATTTAATAGTCATTGCTAAACTTAACGATTTATTAAATTCATCATCTCCACCAACACCATAAACGCCTGAACCGGGGCGAGCCAATGTAAAATCAGAAACATCATAGTTTAAACATCCTCCGGTATTTGCTATATGAACCAACGGTGGCACAATATTTATTTCGGCCAATCTTTTTCTTAAATCTCTAAATTTACGCAATTGTTCATTCACAATAGGACTGTTTTTAACTCCAGAAGAAACCAAATGTGACATCATACCTTCCAGTTTTATTTTATCACATTTACTTACTTCAATAAAAGCGTCATATGCTTTATCATAAGGAATTCCTGCTCGATTAATACCCGTATCTACAAACATCGTGACGTTTATTTTCTTATTTTTTGGTATTAAACTGATAAACTTGGGTATGGTTTTTTCATCAAAAATCGCAATATCAATGTCCATATGTAATGCTTGTTTTAGTTCATTTCCATCAATATCATATAACCAAGCCAAAATTCTTCCTTTATCACCACTATCTCTTAACATTATTGCTTCACCTAAAGTAGCAACACCTATATATTTGATGCCAATTTTACGCAGTATTTTTGCGATTTCAACTGCTCCGTGGCCATACGCATCCGCTTTTAAAACAGGCATCAAATCAGTACCACTCTTCTTTTTTAAATATTTTATATTATGTCTAATAGCATTAACGTCAATAACGCCAACTATATCCTTATCACATGATGGAATAGCATATATTCTTGCAGTTTTATTTCTAAACTTTCTATTCTTTTTGGTATTCATAAAATATAAAAATATTATTATTTGTATTATTATTATTATCTTTTAATATTCTTCAAATTTGAAATATTGGTTATTACCATATTTGTATCCGCAATCCTAATTGGATACCATTTTTTAAACTTGTGATTATATAAACAAACCATACTATATGTTTTATCTAAATATACAAATCTGTCTTCATTTTCATTCTCAAATTCTTCTTCGTCGTCACTCTCTTCGAGCGCATCAAGACGTTCATTTTCTTTGATTTTTCTGAATAATTTATTCATCATAACACTTGTAGTAAAATCGGGTATAAAAGCGGTGTCATAATAAATTTCTTTATTTTCTTCATTCAAACAATACAATTGATAAATGTCATTTTGGATATCGGGTTTTATTTTAAATACTACTTCTTTAATATTATTTGACCTATTATCATATGGTTTTTTGATAAACTCTACTTTTTTGTTAGGGTTCTTTATATTATTGTTATTATTGTTAGGTTTAAGCAATCTTTGCTCCATAAATTTCGTAAATGACATAAATAAAAAATTATTATTTCTTTCAAATAATCTAAATTGAACCGTACTAATTCTGTATTTTATTTGCTCTACTTTTTGTAAAAAATCGTCCAAATTATTACTCAATAACGGCAAGCCAAAAACCATAAATGAATTATTTAGCGATATTTGTTTCATGTCCTTACCTAAAATCGTGTTAAATAATTCGAGTTTTTTACCCCAATTATATCTGGACACGTCTGACCCTTTATAATAAAAAACATCTTCAATTGTAAAGAATTTGTTGTACGAGTGAAAAAATGTTGTGCCGTAAAATATAGTGCCATATGCTAATTCACTATTAAAACACGCATTTACTATTTTTATATTGGATATTTGTTTGTTTTCAGCCAGCTCCATTATTAAACATACATTTTTATCATTATGCGTAGTAAACCACGCGAAACTTTTTCTACCATCTGGTATAGCCAGTATAATATCTGAATTATAAACTTTATTATGCGTAATATTTTCATAAGAAAGTTTAACGTTGGGAAAATCATTTAAGATTACTTCTTTATCTTTATTGGATAACATATTCTATACATATACATATACAGTAATCTTTAAACCTTTTATTTATCTAAATTCAGAATATGAATTTGACATCATAGAATCCAATGCGCTTATAGATGTTGTATTATTTGTCTCGTCAGTAGGATTCATTGTTTTTTTTAAGAAATTTTTAAGCTCGTTTTTCATATCAGTTTTAGTTTGTTGAGTTGGCAATAAATCTGTTAAAGTATACTCTATTTCGGTATTATCATTATTGTCATTATTGTCATTATTGTCATTATAATCTTTTTTATTAGGTATTTTTGAATTGTTTTTAGTTATAATGTTAAACATATTTTCGTATTTTTGCGTAGGACTATTTACTAAATCTTTTATTTTGGGTACTGTCAACGTAGACTTAAAAAAATTAAACAAATAATGTACCAAAAATATTAAAACAATTGATATAATAGTAATTTGAAGAATCCAAGATAACATACAATATTATTATATTAGTTTAAGTGAAATAAAAACACATTTATATCTTCTTTAAATATCGGGCTATTTATATCAATATCATTTGACACATCAAAGTAAAAATCGTGAGGTTTATATTCGTTTACTGGTTTATTTAGCTGTGAAATTATAACCAATTTAACTTTTGAAGTCGCATTCGTTTGATACACTTGGGTCTCCGTTTTCATTATTATATTATCGGGTGGTAATTGGTTCACTATCGTTGAGGTTGTTTCACTCGAATCTATCATCATATCAAATATTGTATTGGTTTCATTTATGTATTTCACATTTTTTATTGGTTTATCTAAATGTGCGACCTTATATATATTTTGCTGATCGATTACAAAAATACCTTCATCTGAATAAACCTCGATTACGTTGGTTTTATTTGTTAAATACTTGTTTAGACCCTTCATTTTCTTTGATAAATTTTTTATATTATAATTGTCAATGTATATTTTCATTATAAATAATAAATTATAAACTATTTAAACCTATTCAATTAATTATAAATAATTATGTCGCAACCTTTAAATATCATTATTGTTGAAAGAACTGGAACCTTGAAAATGTTAGCAATTAAAGATTTCAAAGAAGATGAGCTATTTAAGAAGTGTGGATTCAAAAAGGCCGAGGATTTTCTGGAACAAACAACGTGGACCGCCAAATATGATGGCAAAAAATATTGTATCCAGGTTTTCGCTAAAGCAGAAGGTCGTGCTAACTCTGAAAATAAATATGATTTCCCGCCACCAATTGATAATAAGTTGTTTTATGGATGTTGTGCCATTGTTGCTCATTTTAAAAATGGTGACGGCACTAAATCGTACACCAATTTGTCGTTGCCAATGTGGGAGAAAATCTATGAGAAGTTGTTTGGCGGGTTTGAAGACCTTGGTGCAACTGCGGCGGAAGATGATAACGAAGAAGATGAGTTGGAAAATGTTCCAAAGCATAAGAAGACCAAGAATGGTTATTTAAAGGATGGCTTCGTTGTTGATAGTAGTGATGCGGATGAATCTGCGTCTGCGTCATCTTCCGAGACTGAGGATGATGATTCTGAAGAGACGGAGGAAACCGAGGAAGATGAAAAGGATACCGATGTTGTTTTGGAAGATATTGGGTCTGAATTAAGTGAGGAGTCTTATGATTATGACGACGATAATGTCGCGAAATAAATCCGCATTTTTCACGAAGTTATGAAAGGTGGAACCAAAATAAAATAATATTTATATAATATTTAGTAATTATATAAATATGTCTAATCCGGATTGGTCAAAAATGAAGTTCAACCTAAATAATTCTGATGATGAAGATGATGAAGATGAACAACAACGACAAGCAGAAGAAGCACAGCGACAAGCAGAAGAAGCACAGCGACAAGCAGAAGAAGCACAGCGACAAGCACAGCGACAAGCAGAAGAAGAAGCACAACGAAAAATGTTCGCAGATGTAGGTGTTGACCCAACCGCAGACATTGATGAAGCAGGATTGGAGCCTCATATACAGCAATCATTACAACAAGAACGTCAGAGAATACAAGAACTTCAGAGACAAGCAGCAATAGCTAATCTATTACCTGGCAACGAAAATCGGTATACAGTTGACGCCCAAGGTATTGTATACGATAGAGGAAATAGAATAAATGGTGGCAAAAGACGACGAAAAACACGTCGCAGAACCAGGAAATCCAAAAAATCTAAAAAATCTAAGAAATCAAGGAGACATAGAAGATAAAATCCACATTTATCCACCTTTCATAACTTCGTGAGAAAGGGAGCCAAAATAACAAATCTAAAATAATTTATACTTATACACTTTTTTTCACGAAGTTTTGGCTCCACCTTTCTCAAAGGTGGATATAAATAAAATTGATATTGATTTAAATATAATTATAGTATGTAAATCAATAATATGTCATCTCGCAAAATTGAAAACCCCGAATTATTTCGCTCTAATATCCGCAAGAAAATAGACGAAAAATTACAAAATGAAAAAAACAGTTCCAATTTAGAAAAGGGTATATTTAATTACACGCTCAAGGAAGCCGACCAGCGGAAAATTGTTAAAAAATGGGACAATAAATATTTTATACAAATTTATCTCGACCGCTTGCGCGCCATTTATACGAATTTAAATGATACTATTATCGAGCAAATCACGTCTGGCGCTATAAAGCCTCACATTGTCGCGTTTATGACTCACCAAGAACTCAATCCTGAAAAATGGGCGGCGCTTATTGACGCAAAGTCGAAACGCGACGCTAACAAATTTGAAGCGAATCTTGTTGCGTCGACAGACACGTTTACGTGTCGCAAATGTAAAAGTAATAAGTGTACCTTCTATCAGCAGCAGGTACGCTCTGCAGATGAACCAATGACAACATATGTGACCTGTATTTCTTGTGGAAACCGATGGAAATGTTAAACCCCGTCACAATTTTTATAAATTATAATCAAATCCATCATAGAATAAATATTTGATTTCTAATAGTTCTTTATTTTTTTCCTTATTTATTCTTTTGATTTGATTATTAATTTCATCTTTCAAATATTCCATACGTAATTTCATATAAGGATCCTTTTTAGTTCCTAAATTATTTGTAAATGAATCAGGATTGAAACGAATGAAAACAAATTTGCCACCGTGAATCATATATAAATCATCATATCGTATTTCCTGATCTTTTTCACTATATCTTTTATGTTGAAATTCATCTACTTCTACACATAACAAAGTATTACCAATTAATTTACGAAAATCAATTCGTCTACGATGAGAACAATCACAATTACCAGTCCATAGTGGTATATCGTGTATAAACCCATCAAATTCTTCTTTTAAATAATCTCTGACATAATTTTCTTTTGTTTTCTTTCTTATATTTTTAGCAGCTTCGTCATCTGGAAATAGATGTTGAAAACAAAATGTACAATAATATTTGTATTTAATATTTCCTGAACTAGTACAAGTTTCGTTTTTACATTTATCAATTACGTTTATCATTTCATCCGTTTTACATTGATTACAATATCTTGCTTTTTCACCAAATAAATTATATGTTGCTTGGCTTTCTTTACATTGAATACACAACCGCTTACGAATCATAATCATATTTTCCTTTTTACATAATTTACAATATTCAGGTGTCAAACCTTCATAATTAAAACTAGGTTGAAATTTTCCACATTTACATCTTGCGTGTGTTACATCAATCATTTCAGGTTCTTTACAATTAGAGCAATATTCCGGTTTCAATCCTTTAAAATTAAAATTTGGTCTCGAACTTTTTCCACATTTACAAGGTTCATCTCTCACATTTATCATACCAGATTCTTTACAACTCGCACAATAAAGCGGTTTTAATCCTTTATGATTGAAAGTAGGTTTCACTTTTCCACAATTACATTTTTTATCATTTACATTTATCATATCTTCTTTTTTACACTCTTTACAAAAATTAGCAGTTAATCCCTCATAATTATAAGTAGGTCTTGAAGTTCCACAAGCACACAATTTACATAATAAATTAACCATCCCTTCTTCCTTATGACTAGAACAAAATTGTGTGCCTGTGCCATCTTTGTAACCAAATGACGCTATTAATAAGCAACCATTAATATATTTACATTTCTTATGTTTTCCTCCCATATTTTCTTATACTATTACTAAAGATTATATATTTATATAATTATACGGATAATTATATAAATTATTATTTAAACCATATTTTTTTCCTTCTTTTTTAAATAAGCTCTTCTCGCATATTCCTTTTTTTTTTCAGATGAAACTACATATTCTTTTTGTTTTTCCAAAATTTCTTCCTTATGATTTTCATAATATTTTTTATGTCTTTGAGGCGCAGTATACTTCTTCAATCGCTCTTCTAACTCAATAATTTTATTTTTCATTTCTTCGTTTTCTTGTTTTAATAATTGTAATTCGTCCATTATATAATTAATTAGAAGATATTTTTAAATCATTTTCCTGTTCATCTTCTTCCTCAGACTCTGATTCAGAATCAGATTCAGGTCCACATTCCTTACAAGGGTTGTCACAATCTCTACAGCCGCGGCAATACCATTTTTCACATTCACCACAAGACCAACCATCTGAACCACGATTTACATCTACTCCGCAACTATAACAATGCCCATAACATCCACAGTCGACCTCATTATTTCTACATTCATAACACATATTATAACCACAATCACAACATACAAATTCAACGCATTCTCTACATCCTCTAACTTCACAAGCATCACATTTAAGAGTACATTTTTTACAGAATAGATGTTTTATTTTCCCATCCCAGCTATCTACACTCCTGATTTCTGCTTCTACTATTTCATTTGCGACTGCTTCTGCTTCATCTTCATCTTCTTCTATTTCTTCATCTTCGCTTGATTCGCTTTCGTCATTTATGTTACACAATGTACATCTAATAGCTTTTTCTAAAGGATGGACTTTTTCACAAGATTTACATTTAAAAACAGGGTCACAATTAAATGTAGTTTTTTCTTTTTTTGGTTCTTTTTCTTTTTCTTTTTCTGTTTCCGATTTTGGAGGAGGTCCACATTCCTTACAAGGGTTGTTGTCGCGTTTCTTACAATCAGAACAATTCCATATTCCACATTCATTACAAGGCCATCCTGAACCGCGACTAACATCTGTTCCGCAAGTATAACATTTTCCAAAACAATCGCATATAAAGTCATCAACATCGCTACATTTTCTACACGTTTGAATACAACAATCACAACACTCAGTCTTCACACATTCGGAACATCCACCAACTTTACATCTGTCACATATGTAAGTACAATTATTACATAATAAAGGTTGTTCTAAGTCTACGACTGCTGCTACTATTTCATTTGCACTTATAACTGCTTCTACTATTTCATTTGCGCTTGCGACTTCTTTGGTACACCAGTGTAAAAGCATGGCGTTTTCTAAAAGGATATCTGATTTACATTTTACACATTTTTTAGTACTTGTCGACATTTTTTATATAAATACAAAATTATATTTAAATAAAAATGAAATAGAATTAATAAAAATAATGTTAAAAATAAATAACTTATTATATTATCAATGACCCTCAAGGATTTATCGATTAGTTGGCTTCTACATTCAATAAAAATATTGCTTGGTGACGAAAGTATACGCCGCTACATAATTCTCAATGATTTTCCAAAACTAAAGCACAAATTGAAGAAGGATATTCGCACATTTGACCCTTTTGTCAAAAAAAAGAAAACACGACAAGACAAATATAAAGAAATCGAAAAATATTTAGATTACGTTATAAAATTAAAAAAGGGTATTGTTGTATTTACTGCCACAAATGTTCAGCAAAATGACGAAGACAATGAAACACATTTTCAGACGTTTATTGTGGACAATGATGACAAAAAAGTTTACGCAATTGACCCGGCATACGACAAAGATAAAGAGGATTTTATAGGCATTTATTACGCCGAAGTTACTCACGAATCAATCAAGCCATTTTTGGAATCAAAAGGTTACGAATTCAAATTCATACCTCTTTCAAGACCGGCGCAATCCACGACGAACGATGTATTCTGCCAATCGTGGTCACTATTGATCTTGTTGGATATGCTTCATAATAATAAATATAAAGATCCCAATACAGTATTTAAAATACCCAAAACAAAAACAGAAAGATATGAAATGATATTGGATTTCTACAAGGATATATTTATTCATTCTATGCCCGAATTGCTTGATAATTTACAAGAAGAATATATTGGCTCGATTAAAGAATGCTACATTGAAGACAATGACGATTGTCCAGATGAAGCGCAAAAGGAGAAATTATTGAAAGTCAATGTAGGCGATTTACTTCGTAAAATGAAAAAAAGTGATATATAAACCAACTGCTAATAAAGGCAGTCCATACAAACCCAAATAATATAAATAATATTTTATTTTTGAATAAATAAATAGCGGTGGTGGTGTAATTATCAACGCATCATCACGGAGTTTATTTTTTCCATAAATATATTTTCGCAAGATATCGTCTGGGAATTCAGGCGCCATTTTCCTTATAAATATCGCATACTTATTTTTATCCAATTCTGTATCGATAAATCTGATATCCACACTGTTTGCATCTTTGAACGTGTGTGGACTTGTAAATGACGACATTCGGCTCCAATCTGTCAAATGAGTTACTGCCGAAATGACCGAACCATTTGTGTCCATTTGTTTATAAGCATACATAATAATAGCAAATAAGCTTTCATTTGCCAACCCTCCATCACAAATTGTTTTTACGGTTGTTTGTTGAGTATTTATAAATTGCATTGTTTGTAAAACATTTTCTCTCTTCATAACAAACCAAGGATCGTTTCCTAAATGTAACTCTGTTGGTAGATATTTTAAATTACCTCTTTTATGGTAACTAACATTCCACCAAGCTCTTTTCCAACTCAAAATAGTTTTATTATAATAATTAAAAAATAAATATCTGAAACGACGTGGAGAGACAATTGGACAACATGAATCAGTCAATAAGCAAAACCATTGATTATTTGTGTCATGTTTTATAGCGAAACTCATTATAGATAAATATGCTGGAATAACGTGAAAATAACTTGTTTCGTGTATATAATCCGGTGGTATTGTATGATTCATAATCCACGGCGATTTGATTTTATTAATGTCTTTGTAATAAAAATATACATTAATAATATCTTTATTTGGTTCAATCCATTCTCTCCATATTGCTTCTTTATTTAAAATATGTTCATAGCTAATAATAAAACATAATGCTACTTTCATAGAGTTATATAATAATTTATATAATAAATTTTAACTTGTTTTCACTTTGTTATAATAAATTTTTACAATAAAATTGATTATATTATATTGCACATATTGTAAATATAATATCAAATAATGAAAACCGAAATAGTATTTATAAATGCGTTAAAGAGAGAAGTAATATTTTATATTGGGAAAAATCAGAATGAGAATTTTGAAGTTATAGATAAAGGCACAAATGATGATTTATGGTTTCACGCAGCGGATGTATCATCGTGTCACGTAGTTTGCCAAGTTCCGGCGGACATTGATAAAAAAGGTTTACGTTATATTATTACCACAGGTGCTCTGCTATGTAAAAATAATACAAATAAATTGAAGACGATGAAGAATGTGAATATTATTTATACAAAGATATGTGATGTTGTAAAAACAGATGTGCCTGGATGCGTAGTAACAAAAGACGCTAAGGTTGTTACTTGTTGAAACCAAAAACTTACAAAGATTATTCAATATATTTATCAATAGATACATTTTTGGCAATTTTTTTAATGATTTTATCCTCTTTTTCCGCATCATTATCACCTTTGCCGCCCATAGCTTCAATAATGAGTTTGTCATATTTGTCGGAGTATTTTGATTCACTCTTGTCACAACCTGGATACTTGTTTTTAAAATCCTTTAATAATTTTGAATTCTTATGTGTGACATGTTTAATTACTTTTCTCATTTTTTGTTTATTTTCGTTTTCCTTTTCCCATTTATCTTCGTCTTTTACATACATTACTTCTCTCTTTGAGTCTGTACAATGAACAGGACGCTTTGTTTCATCAAGTGATTTTAGGTTGCTAACAATTATCTTTGAAATGCCTTCTACATAGCCCAGTTTTCCCACATTTTCCAAGTCCGAAAGTTGTAATTTGAGAGAATCTACAAACTCCATTATATTCATTGCATCTTTGCATGTTTCGTTTAAAAAGAAGTTTAAATTAAATGATTTATTATGTGAATTAGTAGTATTATTACAATTCGTCATAGAACTGTTTTTCGATAACTCAATGATTGTTTTGTTTTGCTCGATTAACATTTGTTGTAATTCCTTATTTTGATGTAAAACACTCATAATTAATTCTGGTGTTATTTGATTTGGGTCGTCATTATTTATATCATTATTTGCCGTACATTTTTTTTTATGAGCACAGAGCGAAGAGGAATGTTTATATGTTTTTCCACAATTACAAATAAATAAGGGGTTTTTTGGGGTAATTTCATTAGGATTTGTTAGTAATAAATGTTTATTAGTTAAACTATGCCGCTTGAAGTCTTTCTTATTAGACGTATTAAAGTCACAAATATCACAATAAAAATTTAAGGGTTTTATTTGGGTTTTTTCATTAGTATCCATTAGTATATTATACTAATATAAAAAACCCCTAAATATTTTCAAGATTAAATAATATTTTTATAACTTTATAAAAAAAAATTTATCGTCACAGAAATCAAAAACTTTTTTCAACAACGAGACCTTAATTTTTTTTATGGTCTCAGCTTTTTCTCTATTTTTTACGTTTTTCAAAAATCCAAAAGTATTTTCATTTTTCAAAAATAGACATTTATAAATGTCCAAAATCGACTTTCCAAAAATAATCTTGGATTTTCGAAAAATGCAAATTTGTCTACACTCAAAGTGAACGTTTTTTCACATATTTTGTTGACTCTCTCTTACATAATGTAGTGTATAGAGGTTTTTTTATACTATGAAAAAATGAAATAATATAAATACAAAAGTATAAATTATAATATAAATTATAATAATGATAATCGGACTATGTGGTACACAAGGCTCCGGAAAAGATACGGTAGCCAATATTCTTATTTCTGAATACGGATTTGTTAAGTTAACATTTGCTTCAACTTTAAAAGACGTTGTTACAATCTTATTTTCATGGCCAAGGGATTTATTAGAAGGCTTAACTGAAGAATCCCGATTATGGCGAGAAACAGTCGATGATTTTTGGAGTGAAAAATTAAGTATTCCAAGTTTTACACCGAGAAAAGCACTTCAGATGATAGGTACAGATTTATTTAGAATTCATTTTAATAATGATATATGGATTAGTATTGTTGAAAATAAAATCGGCGCAACATTAAAAAATAATCCGAATACAAATATTGTTATTTCCGATTGCAGATTTGCAAATGAGTTTAGTCTTATTAAACAATTCCCAGATTCGCACATTATTACGATTTTAAGAGAGAAAAATATAATAAAAAATTTAGATCATTCAAGTGAAACGGAATGGGTAAATTATAATTTTGACGCAATTTTACAAAATAATAATTCAATTGATGATTTAAAATCTAATCTTAAATCTCTTCTAAGCAGCAGGTTTGGAAAATAATAGAGGTCACTTGATAAGGGTCGCAATTGGCCGCCGGTCTTCTATCCTCAAAATAACCACAACCATCTTTTTCAACTTGTGTCGGAATTCTTACCGATGTGTTACGGGTTCCAACGCCAAAAGAAAAATTGTTATAACTCGACGTCTCATGTATACCTGTTAATCGTTTATCATTGGCCTCACCATAAACCTCAATATGATTTGTGTGTTTATATTTTAGTTTTTCCATACATAAGTGAATTTCTTCAATACCACCTTCACAACGCGTTCTTATTGTGCTAAAATTAGTATGACAACCGGTGCCGTTTTTGTCTGGATATAATTTCGGATGATAGCTAATTACAACATTGTGTTTTTCAGCAATTCTTTCTAATAGAAAATTCGCGACGGTTAAATGGTCGGCGGCTTCAATACCTTCACAAGGGCCGACTTGGTATTCCCATTGAGAAACGGTGACTTCCGAATTTAACCCGGCGTATTTAATATGTGCTTTTAAACAAGCTGCCATATGTTCTTCGGCGACGGCTCTTTCTATACTGTTTAGCTGTGTGCCGCAATAATGTCTACTTTCTAAACATTGGGACGCGTTTTTATAATTTTTGTGAATCATCATATATTCTTGTTCAATGCCAAACCATGGTTCTTCACCTAAACGGTTATTAAATATTTTTTCTGCTTTGGCTCTATGATTGCTTGGTAACGGGACCATATTGATATCAAATGTTTCGCAAAGTACAATAAAGCTGTTGCAATTAACGGAATTTTGATTTATTAACGGGTTAAAAAAATATTTGGATGGCACTAAAATAACTTCAGTGTTGCCATCTGAGTCGGCTTGTCCAGTAGAACTGCCGTCACAATTCCAAATAGGAATTTCATCAATTTTTAAAACATCGAATTTTACTATTCTTGTTTTGCTTCTTCGGTTGCCGCTGCCATCGAGCCAAAGATATTCTAAAATTGTAGTATAATTGCGATACATTTAAAGATAATAATGGTATTATCTTTAAATAATTAAAAAATATATTTATAGCAATGTATTAATCAGTTAGTACCAATTTTTTAAAACGAAATCATTTCTAAATCACGGATGTTCCAATATTCAAATGCGCCGCCAGGAATTGGGCGCCGAATAATAAACGGAATGCGTTTTTGTTGTAGCTCAAGCTCAGCAATAACATAACCATCAATAACATTTTCAGGAACGCTAACAAATGGCTTAGCACCGGTTTCAATTTGTTTTGCTCTTTGACCAAGCACGCGCGCCTTTTCATATTTTGTTAAAAACGGTATTGTTCTATGTAGCGGGTCAATAATAATATTATTCGAATCTCTGACAACAGTCGTCAATTTAGTAATTTCATCATAGTTCTGAATTAAGCATTCAGGATGAAACTCATTAATATAATTTTTTGTAACTTCGCTGTCGAATTTTTGTAAATAAGAGTCATCATAATCTTCGTCTTCGTCATCAGATGGCAACTCAATTTGTATCTGTTTTTTAGGTTTATTTTTTGAGGATTTTTTATTTACGACTGGTTCTTCTGCTCCAGGTTCTGCTTCTAAATCTTCTTCTTCTTCTTCTTCTTCTGCCTCGCTTTCTTCTTCTTCTGCGTCATCATCAGAAGACGCAATAGACATAATATCTATATCTGGTTCATCGTCATCACCAATTCCTCCACTTTGTACTACTTCATTATCAGAATCTTCAGAAGAATCGTCATCATCGACAGTTGCGCCAGCCGTCATTTTTTTTAAACCACCGCCAATTGACGGTTTCAATAAAATAGGGTTTTTATTAGTTTCAGGTTCAGAATCAGAATCAGAACCACCAGAATAATAATCACTTTCGTCGTCACTCATTTTACTATATTTACTAAAGATACTTTTAAATAAATTATTTCAATTTTCTTTTATAAAAAAAAATAATAATTAATTAATTATTGTTTTCAATAATGTTTTCTATAATGTTTTTAAATATTAAATAATTTATGATTTATGATTTATCGTTTGTATTCCAAACAGTGTCACATGTTGAACACAAGTATATATATTTCATATTGGTGTCATCATATCTAATATAAATAATTTCTCTGGGTTCATTTTTCGTGTTGGTTGGACAGTCAGGATCAGGACATAAAATATTGCTTACTCGAGGCAAAGTGGGATCAAGCTTCGTATATTTATTAATAATGTGGTTAAATGACTGTTCGCTCTTTTTTATTTGTATTTTTGACACGCAAACATTGCCTACGGCAATAAATTTATCTTCGTTACCACATTGTCGACAATAATAGACGAGATTGTTAGAGTCATCGCTATTAATTCGAATGTAATACATGTTAGAACAGTTAGAACAGAAGTGCATTGTTATTATATATTATACCTTTACAATTATTTATTTATTTCAATTTTCTTTTATATTATTAAATTTTATAAATAAATAAACAAAACAATCTAAATTTTTTCAACAAAGATCTTAGCTTCCTTTAATTTTTCTATAACTTTTTGATAATTGGCATCAATACAAATCGAATAATAGCCCGTTTTTAAAATTGTAGAATCCACAAAATCGTTTTTATGTTTATTTTCAGCAAACTCCAACAATTTTTCATAATTTTTATTAAAGTTTTCTTTGATAAACGGGTAAAAGTGATCAAAAAATGGCATATATATTCCGGATTTTTTGGTAATAATATCGCAAACCGCAATATCTAAATTTGAAAACAAAATAATTTCATTATAAGGTTTAATATCGTTATGAGTAGGCGATACACCTGGCTCATTTAACAATGGATTGTTGCAAAGCAACGTACACAAGGTTAACAAAACAGTCGAAATACTTTGGCAAGATGTCCACTGGTCGCCTCGCCAAGTGTTCAAAAGTGAAACGCAAACTTTGCCACATTTATATAAATTGGGATTAAACCGAATGTTATTACCGTTTGTACAATATTTTACTTTTGGAGGACTGTGAGGATAATCAGACGGATACGCAATTTCGAAAAAATAGTTGCCGCCGAAGTAGGGAGTATCAGAAGGTCCAATAATTAACGCATATCCTTTCATCATATCACTGTCATCGTGTATATAATAAATACCATTTTCCGTCAATGGATTTTTAAAAATATGTTTTACATCTTTTAATAATCGTGAAATAGTATCTTTTGATATAATTGTAGTCATTTTAGTAATATAATACAAGCTATATTTTTATATTAATTTAACAAATAATTATAATGATTTGCGTATAAACAAAAATAATATAGATTAATTATATAATGGCACAAATAGCAATAGGAGCTTTAGCAGGAGATCAAATAAATAGAGGAAAACAAATGGCATCTGCTGATTTGGACAAAGTTAAAGGAGACACTATTAATGCTTTGAATCAATTAAAAAGTTCTATAATATATTCTTTAACGGATACAGAGACGTATGCATTAGGACAATGTTTAAAACAATGTCAAACTAAAGCAAAAGCAATGCTTGCGGCTTATAACGCAAGTTTACAGAATGCCGATAATGCTGCTTCTAATATGGGAGACAGTGCTGCTGCAGGTGGTAATAGAAAGAAAAGAAAAACCAAAAAAACACATCGTAAAGGTAATAAAAAATATTCAAGAACGAAAAAATATCGTCGTTAAAAACCTGGGGAAATATTTTTATTACGAAGTTATAAAAAAAATATTATTTATTTATTAGCATAATATAAGTAAATAATTCTAAGAACATTAAAATAATGGTACGAATATCTAAAATATTTATTTTATTAAATTATAAAAAAAATGAAATAGAAAAATCTTGATATATTATAGCAACAATGAATAACACAATGATTACATCGTCACAATTTAAAGATTTTAAAGAATTTTTGGTAAAGCATAGTGCTAAGACGTCTCCAGGTTCGTCATTTACTCATACGCGAATCGGTGATAAAGAATTGAACATATATGGTGGCGCATATGTAGTTCCAAAAGAAGATCTATCATCATTTCACAGCTTGTATTATGACCACGTTTTTATTAAAAATAATAAAGAATATCTCACTGAGAAACAAATAGAAAACGGACCATTGGCAGTCGATTTTGACTTCAGATACAGTCACGATACAGAAACAAGACAACATACAAAAGAGCATATTCAAGATATGGTACTTTTATATTTGGAAGAAATTAAGGAATGTTTTGTATTTGAGGAAAAAAAGCCGTTTGACATATTTATATTTGAAAAGCCAAACGTAAATAGGTTAGCCGATGGTTCTGTAACAAAAGATGGAATTCATATGATTATTGGAATACAAGTTGACAACATAATTCAGACGATGCTTCGAGACAAAATAATCAGTAAGCTTCCTGAAATTTGGGATTTGCCTTTAATTAATACCTGGGATTCCGTTTTGGACGAAGGTATAAGTAAAGGCACGACAAATTGGCAGTTATTCGGTTCAAGAAAACCGGGTAACGAAGCATATGATTTAACTCAACATTTTATAATAGATTATGATAAAGCGGATGGTGAATTTATGATGTCAGAAATGAAAGCAAGTGATTTTGATTTGAAAAATAATTTTATTAAGTTATCGGTACAAAACGAGAATTGTCCGAGTTTTAATTTGAACCCAAAAATTATGGATAATTATAAGAGTCAAACCGAAAAGAAAAGTGTAAAAATAAAGAAAATGACAAGTAGAACAAAGATGAATTTGCTTATAGATGATGATGAAGATTCCGAGTCAGACTCGATTTCATTAAATGATATAAAGGACAAACAAACACTTGATAAAGCAGTAGAAATAATGTTAAAGCAATTTAGCCCGACTGAGTATGAAATTAGAGAAACGCATTATTACGCTCAACAATTGCCGGAAAAATATTACGAACCAGGTTCTCACGCATTGAATAGACAAGTTGCATTTGCTTTAAAGAACACGGACGAACGATTATTCTTGTCGTGGGTACAGATTCGAAGCAAAGCATCTGATTTTGATTACAGTACAATACCGGATTTATATCATCAATGGAAGAAATATTTCAACAAATCAAAAGACAGTATTACGAAGCGCTCGATAATGTATTGGGTAAAACAAGATAATCACGATGGCTATGAAAAAGTGAAAAATACTTCGATCGACTTTTATGTTGAAGAATCATTAAATACGCAGACGGAGTATGATTTGGCACTTGTTTTAAAGCAAATGTACAAGGATAGATATGTTTGTGTAAGTTATGACAAAAAAGGTATCTGGTATACGTTTAAAAATCATAGATGGGTAATGGATAAGGGTTTAAGTCTCCGCGAAGCAATATCGAAACATATGTATGATTTGTATTCAAATAAAATAAATAAATTATCTGATGAATATCATCATTACGAACCGAGCGACGATAGAGCAATGTTTATACAAAAAAGAATAAAAGTTATCGGAGAAGTGAAGTTGAAGTTGAAAAAGACAAATGATAAAAATAATATAATGCGTGAAGCGTCGGAGTTGTTTTATGATGGCGAATTTGTGAGAAGTATGGATACAAATAAGCATTTATTGTGTTTTAATAATGGTGTAGTTGATTTCAATAATAAGGTTTTCAGAGAAGGTTATCCTGAAGATTATATTACTAAAACTACAAAAATTAATTATGTACATTATGACATTGAAAATACAGAAATAAAAGAAATATCGGACTCGATAGAAGTATTTATGAAGAAATTGTTTCCAGTACCCGAATTATTAAGATATATGTGGGACCATTTAGCGTCTTGTTTAATCGGTTCAAATAAGAATCAAACCTTTAATGTTTATCATGGAAGCGGTAGTAATGGTAAATCAATTATTGCTGATTTAATGTCAGTGACATTAGGTGAATATAAAGGCACTGTTCCGATTACACTTGTCACTGAAAAACGCGGTTTAATTGGTGGCACATCAGATGAAGTTTTGAAATTGAAAGGTGTGCGTTATGCGGTTATGCAAGAACCGTCAAAAGGTGTGAAATTGAATGAAGGTATTATGAAAGAATTAACTGGTGGTGATCCGATTCAGGCGCGTGGTTTGTATTCTGAATCAGAAATATTCGAACCGCAATTTAATTTAGTTGTTTGCACAAATAATTTGTTCGATATTGAAAGTAATGATGATGGTACTTGGAGACGTATTCGAAAAGTGGATTTCTTGTCAAAGTTTATTGATGATGGAGAACAGTATACAGATGAGACGCCATATGTGTATACAAAGGACAAATCGTTAAAGGATAAATTGCCGCAATTAGCGCCGATATTTGCGAGTATGTTAGTAAAGCGAGCTTTCGAGACAGACGGTATTGTCGCGGATTCTGAATATGTAATGAACGCGTCCAATAAATACAGAAAATGCCAAGACCATATTTCCAAGTTCGTTTCTGAATTTGTCGAGAAAACAGATAATCAAAAAGACAAGATTAAGAAAACAGAGCTTACAAATCAGTTTAAATTTTGGTTCCAACAAGAGCAAGGAGCGAATAAAAAGATACCTAAGGGTCAAGAGCTATATGATTATATGGATAAGAAATTTGGAGCACATAAATCAACAGGATGGCACGGTGTTAAAATATTATATCCTACCAATGATGAAATGGAAGATATTGATAACTAAAATAGTTTATGTACAAATATAAAATAAATATTATTAAAATAGTAATATTTATTTTTTAATTTGAAATTTGTTTATGAGCATTTTTAGGTAACCAATCATAAATACCATAAATAATCCCGACAATTTTTTCCAATATCCAGGTTGAAATAAATGGCAATAAAAGCATTAAGGCTAAAAATATAATTCTCATAAAAATGCTAAACTGTGATGGGTAGATAAAATTATATATTACATAAGCCAATACGATAATAACATAGATTAACAAAAAGAAATAATGATAATAAAATTTCAAGTTACTGATGCCCTGGTCTTGGTAATAAGTTTTCCTATCATTTGTTAAAACGTCGCTGGTTTCGCTTTTTAATTGTTTAAACAATTGGATATTTTCCTCTTTATATTTTAAAAACAAATCAAATATATTTTTTAAATTAAGCAGTAATCCTGAATACGTATTTGTATTAAAAATTATATTTTGACTTTCATTGGTAAAATTAGTTTGGTAATAGGATGATAATTGTTGTGCTTGCTGTAACAATTCACTATCAATTAATTCATCGTAAGCAGGTTGACCTTGATCAAATACAATGTAATTTTGTCTGGTAACAAATACATTATTTGGTGCTGTTGCTAAATTTGTTTGTGCATTCAAATATGCTTGTCTAAGTTCCTCATCCTTTTGTTGACGTTGACATTCCGGACCGCAAGAAACAGCGGCGGTTGCTTTGTCAATCATCGAATTAAATTTATCTAAATTATTATTAATATTTCTATTATTTTTAACTTGTTGAATTTGCTTAGTCAACTGTTGATTTTGTTGTAATAATTTTTGATAGTTTTTTTGACAACTCATACTATATTATACAATTATAAGAATTTAATAACAATTGTAAGAATTTAATACAATAATTATTTATTGTTAATTTTTAATTTTTATAAATAAAACTATTGGAAGTATTTGGTTTAATACTTGTGTTTCCGTTATAGACAACATCTGCTTTATGTTTACCTGGTTCTGTTTTTGTAAGCATTTTTTCAAGCATGCCTTCAGTAACAAAACTTTCGGTTGTAGTTGTAGCTGTAGATGTAGTTGTAGATGTAGTTGTTTGAGTAGACGGTTGAGTTGCGTAAGTATCTGTCGGTGATGGAGCAGCTGTTGAACTACCGACACATTGGTCAATTGTTTCGTCATACAATTGACCGGCAGAACAACAGTCTTGTCCAATACAAGTACCTATAGAACCTATGCTCATCCAAGGATCGGTGCTGTTGGTAGAGCCAGTAGGTGCGGTACTGGGGTCAAAATACCAATCATAAGTCTGGTAATTCATATTATCACGAGTAATAATAGAACCGAAACGCATCCAAAAGAAATATCCTCCAATCGCAGCAATAATCATTACCAAAATATAATAAATTGTGTCGGGTAATATGCTATTTTTGTTTAATATTGCTAAAATGATTACTGGAACCAATGTAAAGATGACAATTTTCATTAAATTACCGTGCTCTGCATACTTGTCTCCATAATAATTATTAATTTCGACTAAACGAATTTTGTTCGTCTTTTCCATATCTAAAGCTTCCAACCGTCTTTTTGCATTATTTAATTCATTTTCCACAATATAAATGGCTGTTGTTTGTTCCTTCAATGTACCTTGAGATGAATACAACGCATTTTGATAATAATTATTAACCCCGCTTAAAGTTTGATATAAATTAATGCGCATATTTGAAAGCTGATTCATTTTCTCAATAATTTCTTGTTGTTGCTCAGTGTTTAAATTAGGGTTATTTTCTAAATTGCTAAATAATTGTTGCTCCATTGTTTGCAACGTTTGAATATCATTGAGTATTTGTTCATTTGTTTGTTGTGAATCATTAGAATTCGTAGTAGACATTATATAAATTATAAGAAGATAATTATATAATATTTTTGTATTTATTTTTTAACTATATTCATCGAAATTATTACAGTTGTAACAGCTATAATAGACCAAAACAAATAATCGTAATTTTTTTGTAAAACGACAATATCACTATCTTGTAAAATATTTTCATAAGTTGTGTCGTAATTTTTAATTTTTTTATTCGTTTTTTTAATATCACTGACGAAATTATTTAATCCTTGTATATTGGTTTCCGATTGTTGATTAATTTGTTGATCATCAGAACTAAACTTATTTGTTAAATTATTTATTTGGTTTGATAATAAATTCAGTTTTGTTTGCATTTGTTGTAATTGTTGTTTTTGAACGGATGTAGCTTTTGTTAAACCATATGAGTCGCCAATAGCACCACCATTAATATAATTTTGATACAAAACAGTATCTATATTATTTGTAGTATTTGGCACACCAATAGGTGGTGACTCGGGCATTTTATTTCTAACATATAACTTCCAACCAGGCGCGGATTGATTATTTGTATTAGAAGTTTGTGGAAAACACACGTTTGTCTGTCCTCCCCAATTATCCGCAAAAGTGAACCCAACACATTCGCTATTACTATTACAAGCAGTCTGACATTTTTCAACAGTTGAGTTTACAGATATTGACCCTGGAATTACATTTCCTCCTCCAGCTATGCCATTCATTTTTGTATATGTATTTGAGAATGTGACATTTGTAGATGGATATGTGTGTAGTTCTGAATTTTGGTCTATATAAGCAAGTTCTCCAATATTATCGGGAACTCCAACTTCATTTAATTCATATAAAGCGTTGGCGCCAACGCCTCCTCCCTTATTTCCGTCTGCCATTTTTTGACAATTTTCTGCCATTTGATAAGTATATAAAACAAGGTTACCATCTGATTGCATCATTAAAACTAAATTGCCATTTGTAGAACTCAAATATTCACCTGGTGCTAAAGCAGAACCATTTGGCATCCAATTTTGACCAAATTTGTTATTAGCCGCTACCATTTTAGGATTGCCTTGTTGTTGTTGTCCATTAGTCATCGCACACCATATTCCGCCTTGATTGTCATTTGGTCCGGAACCCAAATAAATACACAGATTGCCGTCGTCTTGAAGAATTAAGAAATAATTATTAGTAGGGGTCGTTGTGCTATATATAGCATTAGACCATCCACCTCCGCTCCAAGAACCATCACTAATTTGAGTACAATTAGTCGCTATACCATATTCTTGCGCTTGACTTAAATCACTACTCAGCGCACACTGAGCAGTTGTTCCAGATGTGGAATTTTGTAATCCATAATATGTAGCACCTTGTTCTTGAGCAATTTGCTGACATTGTGAATTATTATATTGTTGAGAACCGTTATTATACAATGGCATTGCTCTTGATGGATTATCGCCATAACAACCAATATAATTGCTTGGTTGTGTGGTAGTATTTGGAGTAGCAAATACAGCAGCGCCACTGGAGTTAAGAACCCTTAGAGAACCATTATAAAAACTACAAGTATTTCCTGACTGACCAGCAGTATTTGAAGCCCATAAAGCAGTTTGTTTTTTTACAACATATGCTGTTCCATTTTGTGTAGGAACAATTCCATCGTTTGACACAGCGCAATAACCTTGTGACGAACCAGTATTCACATTTTGTAAAGCAAAATATTGATACCCACCATTAATAGCAGCTTGTTCACACATACTATATGTATAAGTTCCAGCGGATGTACTACCTCCAACAGGAGCCAATGAAACACTTGCTAAACCGCTATAAATACCATCAGTTGTTCCGGAAAAAGTAATTTGGAATGGTCCCGCCGCTGTAATAGTAAATTGTTGTGTATATTGTGTCCATACATTTAGTGGTGGAGTAAATGTATATGTTTGTGTTGCTTGACCAGGAGACCCAGTGCTCGCTATTGTAAGATTAATTGGATTACCCACAGAAGCACCATTATACGGTGCTCCGCAAAGGTAAAAAGATAATGAATATGTGCCGGTCTGTAAATTAATTAATTGATAAATATATTGGTTATAATAAATTTGAACCATTTGATTTCCACCTGGGTAAGGTTTAGGATAAGATGAATTTACATAATTATTTAACAAAACTGCGTTAAAATACCAACCTATAACATTATTTGTCCCCCAATAACCAATGGCAGTATTATTTTCAAGCTGAGGTTCAAGAAAATTGCCATTTACTATAGAAGCTGTGTTAGGAGGTGGTGGTGCGCCACCAATAAAGGTCATAGTTGATGGTGGTGAAGTATTATCCGCGTAACAACCAGCATATAAACTGCTTGGATTACTAAGCATTGTATTCACATATACATTGGATCCCTCATTTCCGACACTTTGATTAGCTTGTACTGGAGTGCCAATAAGCAAGGGTGGAGTTGTTGGTAACATGGCACCAGGAGTTGTATCGACATTCGAAGGTATAGAAACTTGTATATACTGCCCTTCGGGAGGAAAACCATTTTGACCTGATACTGCGGCATAAACTTCCATATTAGGGATTTGTTTTGCGACACCTTGATTTGTGACATAAAATAAAGCACCACCTTGTAATTGAATTACTTTGCCTAAATAAGGATTATTGGGACTTACACGATTAATATAATCGGTTGTTCCACCACTAACAGTAGCTAATAATTTTTCATATTGTGTCATTGTAGAAGCATGTTCTGCTCTTAAATTTTCTATAGTTTTTTGTTGATTTGGTGTTAGATTTGTTTGTTGTAGCACATCAATTGTCTGTTTTGTTAAAGTATCATTAGGTCCTGGTATTATATTTGGTTGAAAACCTTCGACACCACTTAAAATAGCAGCATTTTTTTCTAAATTATTTGTGATTTTTCTTTGGTATTTTTTAAATTTTCTACCCTGATTTAAAGATAGACTAATAGGATTTGGATTATTTTTATTATAATCAGTGACATTATCTGTTACAGATTTAGGTTTTACTAAATCATTAAAATTAGAAAATAGATTTGCTATACTTGTCATATTAATATAAATAGATACAAAAAACTTATATTAAATTAATTTTTAAATATATAGTGAAAACCAAAATATATACCTATTAAAAAGGCTAACCATTGATATTTACTGTTACAACCTCTATTACCACCTCCTACTTGCTCACTCGGAACAGAAAATCGCAACAGTAAAACTACCAAGAAAATTGCTACAAATAACAATACTATATAATTATAATAACTCATTGTAGCATTGATATCGCTATTTTGTTGTGCTTCATTAAGCGTTTCGAATTCCCGAATCATTAGTTTAATACGGTCTCTATCATCAGTCAATACAACATAATTTTGTTGCAATGCTTGTCCTTTTTGGTTAATTTCACCTAAATTATTTTGATATTCTGTATTTGATTGATTTACAGTATTATTAATTTGCTGATTAATATCCATCAATTGTTGATTCAAATTTTGTAATTGATAACTGTAATACAATCCTTTTTGAACAATAGCTGTAGAATTTGTTGAATTTATTATGTTACCACTACCGCTACTAAGTGTACAATTATTATTACTATTAGTACTACTATTCGGTGTAAATGTCGCGCCGCTACAAGATGTATTAGAAGAACAGGCCGTTGTACAATCACTAATACTGGAAACAGGATTTGTATTTATAGTGCCAGACCCGGAAAACGCGCTATTTTCAACCGTTGTAAAACTGGTGTCATTTGAGTTAAGAACATTAATAAATTCCGTATATGTACTTTGATATTCTGTCAAAAGAGAATTAAATTGATTACTAAGTGTTTGAATTTGTGAAGAACTCATTTATATATATAAATAATAAGAAATATATATAATTTTGATTTTCTAATTATCGTTCAATGAAAAAAAACTAAATATCCCGCCAAATACCGAACTAAATACACTGGATATACTATTAGTCGCATCAGTCGCGGTTTTTTTTATATTTGAGTAATAATTGAATAAAATAATTAAAATTATGATTATTAAAAGGACATAATAGGTTGATTGAGGAATTTCTCCGCCAGTCTGATTATAGGTTTGTTGCGAAGACCCAGATTCACTTGTAAAAATTCCGGAAAATTTATATAATAAAATGATAACACCTATAGCAATAATAACAAGTAAAATATATGAATATCGTTTTTGCGTGATTCTAATTTCTCCTTGTTGTTGAGATTTATCTAAATCTTCATATGATTTTAACATTTCTGCTATTTTTTCTCTCTCAGAAACCAACTGCATATAGTTTTTAATCAACTCTCTGTTTTGTTCTCGACCTTCCGTTTGCATAGAATTATATACAGGTTGGCTTGTGTTTATAACATTTTGGATTTGCTGATTTGTTGATATAAGTTTATTATTAATGCTTTCAATTGTTAATAAATATTTTTGGGCTTCAGGTATAATAGCAACATCGGTATCTAACGCTGGCACCACTTGACCTTCACCGGTTCTTAAAAAACACATAGGTTGTCCGTGCGCGGTAGGGTTATATGTTGCGCCAGAGCAGTTTGAGGTTGAAGCACATAATGCTTGACATTGTTCAACAGTGCCTCCTGTAGAAACACTTACTGAACCTGACCCCCAAAAGGCCTTACCTTGCATTGTAGTCATCGGTGGTGCATTAATATTAAAATCAGGAGCAGTAGTGGTATTATAATTTGTGTTATTAGGCCCATAACAACCATTTCTATGGGTCGGATCAGTTTCAGTAGCCCAAAGCCAAGAATCATTAATAAGACCATTTAAGGTTTGAGATATAGCCCAACTGTTACTTGCGTTAGGACTTACATTCCCAGTTCCACAACCCGACTTTTGCCAAATATCGTTATAACACGCTTGACTAATACCAGTACTATTGGCTGTATAACTATTGCAAGGTTGTTCGGAATTTTGCTGTAAAAAATTAATATAATCGGCAACTGCTTGTTGATATGCGTTTAGTTGTAAACTATAATCCATTTGTAATTTTTCTAAATCCACTATACTTGCTTTTGCTTCTCTTCGATTTTTTTTTATAGTTTTATTATTTTGGCTATTATTTTGACTATTTTTACTATTTTGACTATTATTCATTTATATAATTATAAAAGAAAACAAAAATTAGCTTCTCTTTGAATAAAAATAATATATAATTGTTGTTAAAGAGAGAAGAAAAACACTCGGAATAATCAGATCAGTTTTATCTTTTGGTTTCTCTTCACCAAATAATTTTTTTCTTTGATTTTTGTATTCAACAGTTTTAACTATCTCTCTTATATATTTGGCATTATTTTTTGTTATATAATCATTTAATACGGGATTGACAGTAAATAACGGTCTGTGTCTATTTAATGAAAACAACATTTATTAAAATTTGATTATATTTAAAAAACCAAATTTTAATTTATTGACTTAAAGTAAACATTTTTGATATACTTACACCAACCAATACAGTACTTAAAAATAGACCCCAATTGCGTAAATAATCTTCATCATACATTTGATTATAATCGTGAATCATTTCTTTAGAACTATTGGCTTCTGTTTCTACAATACCTAATCTGCGTTTTAGTTCACGATTTTTTCTTCTCTCATTAGCAATTAAAACATCAAGAGTTTTAAAAGCCTTGTTAATATTATCAATATTTGCGTCCACATCGTTTGACACCATAAACAAAGATGCGCCCAACTGGTTTAAGTTTTGCTTTATATTATTAAACATATTTTCATATTCTGGGTAATTGGGCGTTTTATTGTATAAAACAAAGTAATTGTTAAAGTCGTCTAAAATAGGTGGCAACTGCTGTTGCAATGTTTGTACTCTCTCTGTAAATAATTCGGGTTTTGTAAATTGCGCCATAAATTGTTGTTCATTAAGATTCTCCATTATATATAATTCATTATAAATATTTTATTATTACTTTGAATTAAGCTTATTTTTTAATTAAAACCCACCATTTTCATCAAAGCTAAGTTGTTTATCAAGAAATTCCTGGGTCTCATTGAAACTGCCGATAAATGTGCCATTGTTAAATATCATTGGGAACACCTTACTTTCCTTTTGCGCTAAATTTTTAATAAAAGATAAAAAAAAATCTTTGTCTTCAATTAAATATTCATCGCAATTAATCTCAATAAATGTTTGTTTTTTTTCGGTCAATATTTTTTTGATTCTTGTACAATTGGGGCAGCCACTTTTACTGTAAATAGTGAAACCGGTTTCCACTGGTTTTTCTATATTTATAATATTATCCATAATAATAATATAAATATTATATTTCATTTTTTAATCATTTTTTTAAATATTAAATACAAATTCTATAGTAGTCCGCCTTAATAGCAGTTTTACTCGGTCTAACTATGTGACACAATTGACCGGGTCTTAATCCAATTGCTCGCGCCACAGGGTCAAACCGCGAAATATCTGGGAATTGGATTTTATCTGTAATATTGTACTTTTTCATTATGTTAACGACTTCGGTCTCAGGAACTATCGTGTGCTCTGGTACCAAATCGTGGTCTAATATGTTAAATTGTAATCGTTTAATATTTTCAATAACAATAAAGATGCCATCGGATTCCCAAATATGCTTAAGCTCATTTGTCAACGTTTCGTTAATTTCATCCTTAATAATTATAAACAATGTGTCGTCTTTTTTCAATATTTCTTCTAAATTAAACAAATCATCTATCATTTCCTGAAGATTGGATGGACGAATAGTTTTCCCTAAATAGTAACGAATATAAATCTTATTTTTACGCTTTGTAACAGGATCGTCCTCCTTTTTCTCTAAAAGCATATCTAACTGATTATTTTGTTTCATTGAGTTGACTTCGTTAACACTGAAGTTAGCGTAATCCTCAATATTATAACCTTGTTTTCCCATTAAATCCAGAATAATATTTCTGGAAGTATACACAGTTGAAATTAAAGCACTTGAGTTCTGACTTGTCATTATATAATATAATATTAACATAAACAATTATTTTTATTTCATTTTTATTTATAATGTTATTTTTTTAGTAGAATCGCTTGAACTGCTTGTGTCGCTACTATTATCGCTAATGCTTATTTGTTTTGTTTCAGAACTGCTACTGCTATTTGCGTTTTCTTCTTTCGATTCTTCTTTCGATTCTTCTTTTGGTGGAGGTTGAACCTCTAAAATACTTGGAGGTGATATAGATTGTGGTGTAGTAATTTGAATTTGTATTGGTGCTTGTTGTATTGGTGCTTGTTGTATTTGTCCTTGTGTTTGTGGTGGTGAAGTCGGGTTATAAGGTGGTGAGTTGGGTACATATTCAGGTGAATTAGGAACATATACTTCACTTCCAGGACTAACAGGACTTAAAGGAGTAAAAGGCGTGCTATTTTCTGGAGTGTGAATTTGTTCTTCAACATAGCCCTGATTATAAGGTCTAATTCTCGAAAGAGGCACTTGTTGTTCGATTTCGCCATCACTATAACGCACATCATAAGTTTCTTCACCAGGACCAGCAAAATTAACTTTTATTATTTGTGCATAATTAAATTCACGTAATTCTTCATTCTTAACCTCTACTTCCTGACCTTTTTTATATCTTGAGGTAGCTTCTTCGCTATTTGGTTCAGTATCTATTACAGCTGGATAAGGTAACAACGGAGGCTCATCTAAATTAAACAGTTTTTGTCCCTGTTTATTATCCTTATTAACCTTGTCGCTTATATCCTTGGTGTAATCCTTTGTTACCTCTTTCAAATCCTTATTGCCGAGTTGTAATAATTTATTAATATTATCCGAATAAGACATACTCAAAAGCTGGTCAACATTATCATCAGTAATAATACGCATTTGCACGTTCATAACCTGTAGCTCTTGTATTAAAAGTTTTAAAGAATAAGGAACTCTTAATATGCTAAACGAGCGGCCAAATTTACTCAAATTTTTAATATTTTGAGTACCGTCAGGATTGGTTGCAAACTGAATCGGTCCATCGGCATAAGGACTCAAAAACAAATTCTTCGCTTCGTTATAAATAGCAACAGCGCCGGTTTTATTACAAATCGCAATATAGTATTCATCACCTCTTATTAAAAATGATTCATTCAAGAAATATGACATTCCGTGTGCTAAAATTCCATCACGCTCCATTTCACCAACACGCAGACCACCGTCATTCGCGCGACCTTGAACGGGTTGCTTTGTCAACATTGTATTCGGTCCACGCGCACGATAATTGATTTTATCTTTAACCATGTGTTTCAAACGCATATAGTAAGTGGGACCAATATAAATATTTGCTTCCAACTGTTCACCCGTCATTCCATTATATAGCAATTGATTTCCGCTGGTATGAAATCCTTGTTCCACTAATAAAGGAGCATATGTGGAATAATTTGAGCCTTTCACCTGGAACGCGGTACAGTCTCCAAACGCACCATAACTTGTGCAAACTTTGCCAAATAACGACTCGACAATTTGACCAATTGTCATACGAGACGGAAGAGCGTGCGGATTAATAATTAAATCGGGTCTAATACCATCGTCAGTAAAAGGCATATCTTCCTCAGGAATAATGAGACCTAAAGTTCCTTTTTGTCCAGCGCGGGACGCCATTTTGTCACCAATTGCGGGTATACGTTCTTCGCGGATCCTGACTTTCGCAATATTAAAGCCTTCCTCACCCAAAGTTATAAAGGATTTATCGACAAATCCGAGCTGACCTTTCTTTGTTTTCACCGAATCATCAATCCAGGTATCTTTATTTTCCAAATTAGAATTGATTTTACCAATGACAATAACCTTATCATTTAATTCGGTGTTTTCTTTTACCAATCCGTGGTCATCCAAGTGGCTATAATCGAAACCCTGTTTTATTTTAACAACATTGTTTTTTTGTATATTGGCAAATTTTGAACTGGTAGAACCGGTTATTTTCGAACTTTCTTCGCGTGCTTCATACATTGAATAATAAGTAGTTCTAAAAATACCGCGCGCTACAGACGCCTCATTAATCAAAATAGCGTCTTCCACATTGTAGCCAGTATACGACATAATTGCGACAATTGCATTGACACCGTATGGTTGTTCTTCATTATTAATATACTCCATATACCGCGATTTAATAAGGGGTATTTGTCCATAATTCAAAATAACACCCATCTTGTCAATACGCATTTGATAATTTGAATGATAAACAGATACAGCTTGTTTACTTTGACCGCACGAGAAAGCGTCACGAGGAAATGGGTTATTTTCGGGGTATATAATTTGATTACCCATAACACCCAAAATAAGCGAAGGGTCTATTTCCATATGAGTATAATATTTACTCTTTTTAAGGTCATCAGGGGTTATAGCTATTAAAGCGGATTCTTCCTCGGAAGTATCAACATAATCAACAATAGACTTGTTTTTTTGTAGGAAATTAAAAACGACTTCTTTATCATTACCAAGTTCATACAAATCACTTATTTCGTATAATTTATTATTTTTAATATTGAACATTTCATCCGATTTTTTTTTAAGCCCTGAAACAATATCTTGCCAAGTAATTTCATCAGCATTTAGTTTATCGATAAACTCTCGTCTATTATAACTTTGCATACCGTGATCAATATAATAAATAGGTCGCGTCAATCTTCCAGCATCAGTGTAAATATAAACTTCATTATGCTCATAGTCAAACGAAATGCTGGTAAATACCGGTATGACACCATTTCTTCTAAATAATTTTAGCATTTCGACTAATCCGAGTTCGTCGTCTCCGTAAGTAATCGGTTTATCAATAACACCAATCCAAATACCATTTACGAATATTTTGGAATTATTAGCTAAATATTCAGTTGAGCATTCTAAATTTAATTTCATTGGAGTATTTGCTCTTAACCATTTAATTAATGGTTTGCAAGACGAACCGCTGGTAATATGAGTACTAATAGACATATGTTTATGTAACCCGATATTGCCACCATCAGGCGTATCAAGCGGATCAATAAATCCCCATTGTGAACTATTAAGGAGACGCGGTCCAATCACTTTAGCACTGGAATCAAGTGGTAAGTTTATTTTACGTAAATGAGAAATATGTGTGTTCCAACTTAACCGATTCAAATCTTGTACCGCCCCGAGTCGTTTTGTGTGTTCTTCTGAACCCCAATTACCTTTGAAGGCCTTCTTGAAACCAGTTTCTACAATTCTTTCCTTAAAAAATGTTTTAACGTTGGATTCGATTAAACCGATAAAATTATCCTGATATTTGTTTGACTCAACAGGTTTATTCTTTAGATTTTTCTTCTCTCTTCTTGATAAAGTTTCATCATCTTTATATTCGCCCTTGTGATAATAATACTCCTCATCTATCTTTTGAGTGATTGCTTTCTTTTGTATTAAATAATACTCTCTGAACAAATCATAAATGAGAGAACCTGTTAATTCAACTCTTTTAAAACGAAAGTTATCACGATCTGTCGGTTTTTCCTCTTTATTATAAACTTTTAATATGCGAAAAGTCATATAACCAACAAAATACGCCTTATCTAAAAAATTAAGTTCACCGATATGTGGTAGAAAATAGTCTGATAAAATCTCCATAACACCGGATATAGTGCCTCTTTTTGTGAAACTCGCAATATATTCCAATGCGGTTTCCTGGTTAAAAACTTTATTGGCGTCATGGACGGATGGTATAAAAAAATCAACATAATTGCTATTTTTTTCAATATCTAATAAACAATAACGGATAATATCTTTGTCTGAAACAACGCCTAATGCTCTCATCAAAATAAAAAGCGGTATTGGTTTTCTCACATTTGGCACTGCGACTACAATTTGATTATTACTATAACTTGGCGAAGGTGCTATAATTTTTATAGCGGTAGTTCGAATAGCTTTGGAAGTGTCCTCAGAAACAGAGCGTATTTCCGCAGAATAACTGTAAATATCGTCATCTTTATTTTTTCTGATATAAAGCATATTGTCTGCAAATTTTTCCTGTGATATAATAACTTTTTCTTTGCCATCAATAATAAAATAACCACCAAAGTCATTTCTACATTCGCCCATATTAAAACGAACATCTTTGTTTAATGATTTTAAAATACATAGGTCAGATTGGAGCATAATAGGAAAACGCCCAAGATAAATCTTATCTAATTTCATACTGTGTTCTTTTTTCTCGTCGCCAACATAATAAATAAAATCAACATCAACATCATAATGGATTGTAATGCCATAAGTCATATTTCTTAATCGCGCATCATTCGGAAACATATAATGCGCATTGTTATCATCATAAATAATTGGTTTGCCGAAATAAACACTTTTTCCATCCTTTCCACCTAAATACAATAAACACTCATTTCGTTTATTAGTAACATTACTTTCATCTTCTCTCTCAATGAATCTTATGGGATTGTTTTCGTGAAATACTCGTTGTATACCGTTTTTAAAAAACTCATTATATGAGTCTAAATGATGAGCTACTAAATTATTAGGGTTATCTTTAAAATATCTATCAATTATCTTCCAAGATATGTCTTCTTTTTTTTCTTCGTGACTCATTTTATATTATAATAATCATATTTTTTTAAAATGTAATTATTATATATATTATTTAATCTAATTTAACAATAATTCTCTTAATTTTAATGTTAATCCCACGTGAACATTCATATTTCTTTTTTCCCAATTACCTCCAGCTCTATAATGTAAAAATTTATTGTCATATATTTCACAAAAAAATTTATCATTTTGGTTTCTTGGGTCGGTTTTAATAAAATGAATTAGTTTATTATTGCCTTGTAAATTTTTAGGAATTTGTGTTTCATCATATGACAAACAAGATAAATGTTTAATATAATAAATATTTTCTGTATTTTGTTGTGTTGATAACCAGTGTTGTGTCATTCCACCAGTGTCACAATGTGGAGAACAATTCCAGTTTAACAGCTGCAAATTAGTCATTTTGTTAATATCAAAATAATATAGTCCATTCCAGAAATACTTTATTTTATTATCCAATCTGCTTTGAAAAACAATTGCACAATCATATTTTTCATAATCAGTCAAATCAAAATAATCTACTAAAAACATATCGCTGTCTATTAGTAAATATTTATCTGGGTTTCTTTTTTGATATTCAAGAATAAAATTCATACTGTCGGCCGTCCTTTTAGACGCTTCTTGTTGTCTAATGTGATGCTCATTCGGTATATTAATACATTGAATATTCAATGTTTTACATAATTCTTGAATTGAATTATTAATACTTATATCTCCACCATTTGAATAATCAGGAAATGATTTTGTGTCATTAAAAACAATAAACTCATAATCACATTTCATATACTTTTTTAAAGTGTAATACTGTATTTGAATAAAAATCGGATTATTTACAACAGCGGTTACAATTTTCATTTTAATATTATTAATTCTAATTATTTTAAATATTAATTATTTAAATATTACAATTAATAATATTTATTTACTGATAATTTAAACCTATTAAATAAACTGATATAATAACCATAATAAATGTTATTAAAGATGTTATTAAACTACCGAAATTTAATACATTATTTTGTGGTGATATTATAGAATTTAAATCATAATAATTATTTAAGTGAGTCGCCGTAAAAATAAATGCGAGTAAGGGTTTAAATAAATTTATAACAATAGAAGATATAAAATCTTTTAGTGCAAATCCAATTGCCATACCAAAAGCGTTGGTTATTATTGTTCCAGATTTTGAAACTAAAAAATTATGTATTTTTTGGTATATTGTCAAAGGTTTTTGTGTTGGTTGTTGTTGTTGTGTTGGTTGTTGTTGTGTTGGTTGTTGTACAATTGAACTATCTGGATTAAATGATGAAAAATCCATTTTATATAATTGCTCAATATTATTATTTTAATTATCTTATATGTTTTAATTATAAATATATAAAGTAATTACTTATTCTTCATCAGTCAAGTTTGATTTTTTTGTTTTATTTTTAATCTCTCTACCTTTTTTTGTCAATTTAAATTTATTTTTTTTGTTTTTAAAAGAAGAAGAAGAAATAGTAAACTCTGTCCATGGTTTACTAAGTCTATCTTTTATATATGGCGCGAATTTCTCATATTGTCTATGCTCTTTAAAAAACTCCTTGGCTATAAATGGAATACCACACGAGTTACCAAAGCGAGCTATAAATGACATATTTTTTGCCAGATTGGTATCACAAACTATGCCATCTACTGCACCATGAGGAGAATATGGTTTGGGTCTATCTGCTTGTGACATATATTCCCGAGCATCTAAATCATAATGCGAACAAACTGTTCTCGAGCAAGGATTATTATCCTTTTTCAAATAAACATCATAATGGTCAGCAATTATTTTTTTTGCCACTTCAATGTTAATTTTACCTTTGTTTTCGTCCATAAGGTCGCCAAGACGGACTAAACGCGCACCTTGATGACGACGAATATCGTAAAAACCCGAATTATTAACCTCTAAATTTCTTATTTTTTCGTCATAAGGAGCATTGAATCCAATAAAAAATCCATTTTTAGTTCTCTCTATGTTGTGATATTTAAGACCTAATTCAATACGAAGGATCTCATTTGTATTTGTATCTCCAAACAACCAAGAGTTGGCATAATCGCCCGAGTTTTCGTGTAAAAGTATTTTACAATAGTCATCAAGTGTGTTTCCGTATTGCATTGCTTGTCTTATTCTATAACCAATGGGGTATTTTTTTTCATATGGGAAAAAGCCGCCAATGGTCGTTTCAGTACCAATTATACCTTTCGCAGTAACAAAAAAATCGGTTCCACTCCATATCCAACAAGGCGACGTTTGCATAATAAAACGATGGCCTTTTTCAGGATTCAAGTCCAGCACTACATTTGAAAACTGTCCGTCGACAAAATCGCAAAAAGAGTTATGTGCGCATACTATTTTACCATCTTCTGTCCAATCACCTACAGCCATAAAAGCACTACATTTATCTTTGGCACCACCTTCTTTTCCACCGCGATTATCGGACAACAATGAATACCAATAAGGGATCGACATATAAAAATTCCAAGTAATTATTTCATCAATTGATGTTTTACAGCCATTGGCATTACAACCATCCGCAATGCCTTCCATTTCTTCATAAAACTCATGGAAATCATCTTGCGTCATTTTTTTAAAACCATCACTAACATGTTCAATAAAATAATCCCATGTTTGACCATATGATTCCATCATAAAAAACGCTAAGGTTTTTTGTATTTCTTTAAATTCTTTGGCACATAAATAACCATACGCATACCCGCGCTCTTTAGGGTTACCCTTAATTGATATATATTTCCAACCATTTTTTTCATATGACAAACCATTTTTTACCTTTTTTTCTACTAAATTCATTAACCTATATAATAACAATATTTAAAATATTTTTATTATACTATATTTTATTACATATTAATCATTAGTAAACCCATCATCACAAACAATAGAATAAATGGTAAAAGAACTAACAACCAGGAAATAGTCGTATGACCATCTTTACATATTAAATTAAGAACCCATGTCCAAAAAAGTATATAAATTAGTTTAATTATAAACACTAAAGTAGTGCTGGGAACACGGCAAGAAAAAGAGCCCATTGTATAACTATTTTGATTTCCCAAATTTTGCATTAAAACAATTGCCAGAGCAATAATTGAAATCACAAAATAGAGAGAAGCTGGTGTACATAATTCTTTTACACTTGTTGGAAAAGGTGCCATTATGTATTATTACTAGAAAAATAATAATATTTTTATATTTTAATAGAATTTTATACTTACATTGACGCTTTTAAAGTGGTTAAATTAGCTGTATCTGGCAACTGACCTTTCCAAGGCATAGGATTTACAGGAGCACTATAACCTAAAAGACCATTATATACGCTTCCTACACCATACTGAAATTGTCTTCCTAAATTAATTAGGTCTTGCGATAAAAAATTACTTAATGCACCCCCCTTTTGTTTTCGGCCTCTTTTTCCACCTCCAACAGAAAATGGTGGGTTCGCACCGGTTGCTATCATTGCTGTTTGTGGGTCAACATTGTATTTATTTACTGCTAAATAATTTCTATTTCCACCAACACCATCTACACCAGGCCAGCCACTTATTGCCGGTGTCCAAGGAGCTCCTGCTAAACCATTTGGGTATGGGATACCATTGTTACCCGCACCACCAAGCATAGATGTAGAACACGCGCCGCAACAACCGCCTTTTTTATTTTTGCCACCGCCGGCTTGTAATCCGCAACCACAACCGCCTTTCATCAAACCACCACCCTTAGTACTATTTTGAGGGTTTAAAAAACCCCATCCTCCAGCTGGAGCACCAAGAGCAGGATGCGCACGAGCTAAATCTTGATTAGTAACTGCTAAGTATGGATTTGGAACAGTTGGAACATTATTTGAAGGATACGCTAAATTCATATCCATATTAGAACCGCCTAAATATTTTTTTTTGTATGTTTTTTTATTACATCCTTTCATTTTATAAATTCTTTGGGATTTTCTTCGTCTTCCTGCGCATTTTTTACGAGTAGCCATATTTATATATTATGTTAAGAAATTATTCAATATCGACGTGTGTAAGGAAATGTCTGCGACAACACATTTTTTTCATATTTAATTCATCTAATACTTCACCTTCAGGCGTTTTTTCATGGAATTCTTTCGTTAAATAAATGACCTTGTCAAAATTAATGGAATCCTTATTGAAACCTTTTGCTAATTTCTTCTTACGTACTTCTTCGACGTAAAATCTGTATTTGTCGGCAATTACCATACCGCAAGTAAAACATTTAACGGGAATTATCATTTCTTATACTAAACTATTATATTATTCTTATATCTTTTTATTTTTAATTCAATTTTATTTTTTATATTTAATTATAATATAATAATAATGGCAGGAATTCAGGCTGATATAAAAAATTATGAAAAATTAATAAAGAATGATTTGTCAAATCTTAATGGAAATAATAATAGAGTTGAAACCGAGATTGCAAGAGGTAACCGTCAATACAAAGTAAATGTTATGTTGTGGATTTGTTGCGCGAGACCATATATACCTGTTGAGTATTGTGATATGTTAATTAGAAGGTTTGGTGCTGACCCAAATTATTTTGTACCATATGGACCGCGTTCTTCTTGTCTTATGGTTGCCAGTGGTTTACCTGATCCAAAAAAGGTCGAAGTGCTTTTAAAAAATGATGCAGATCCTAACTATCAAAGTCCTATTACTGGATATACAGCTTTAATAATTGCAGTTATGGCCAGACAAGCGCTAAATTGTAGAATGCTTATATTTGCGGGTGCTAACCCAGACGTTGTATATAGACAGGCAGATCCAGAAAACAATATAGAACAGTTAACACTTTTAGATTACGCGAATACATTAGATGATCCTATTGGAATAAAAATACATGAAGCGTTAACTACTCTTCCTGCTGAGGTATCCACTATAACGGCTTTGTTTATAGATCAAGCTATGAGAGAAGGTTTTTTAAATTACGATTTTGGAAATATTGAAGGCTTATATAAATTCCTACAGGTTCCGGAAGAGGACCCAAATGTAGGCGGTTCATCAATAAAAAGAAAAAGAAGAAGAACTAAAAGGAGAAAAACTAATAAAAAACGAAAAACTAATAGAAGAAAATAAGTAAATTGAATATTATTTAATATTTTTTAAATATATAATAAAATATTAAATGAGCAATCCGCAAACATTTTATACAGTTGGAGGCGTTGATTTATCAAATATTTTTCTACCGTTATCTTGTGGAACAGCTTACCCAAATGCTACAGGATATACAGTAACTGGATATGGTGATTTAAACCAAATTTTTGCTGCTTATAATTTACCATTCACTCCAGCGTCACCAACAAATTATAATGTAACCGGTATAGGAGATTTAAATAATATTTTTGCCAAGCTCGATGCAACATTTATAGTAACAAACGGCACTACAACTTATGATTCGTTAACTGGGATATACACAGTAGTTTACAATATGTCAGGAACAATAGAATTTTGTTTTCAAAATTCAACCAATAATCCAATAAACGCTATATTAGTTGGAGGTGGAGGTGGAGGCTCAGGTGGTTCAAATACATATGATACAACTATAAAAGGTGGTGGCGGTGGTGGTGGCGGTCAAACAATATTGTTTACAACAAATAATTATACAAATGACGTTATTTATAATATTAATATTGGAACTGGTGGGACAGGAGGGTTGCCATTGGGTGGTAGTGGTGGTAGTGGTGGTAATGGTAACTCATCAAGTATAACTTTAGTTTCAACATATACAGCATTAGGGGGGCAAGGAGGACAAGCGTCTCAAGGTGGTGATGGAGGTGGCGGTGCACCAGTGCCACCAGCAACACAAGGAAATGGAGGCATGGTTTCTGAACCGACCGCATCGCCATCATATTCAAATGGAAATGGTGGTGCAGGCGTAAATTTAGTAGGAATATATGGTGGTGGTGGTGGTGGTGGTGGAGCAGATGGTGTAGGACCCGCAACTGGTGCTTCTGGAAATGTCGCTGGTGGGGGTGGAGGTGGTGTAGCTTATAATATAACATCTGGTTTAATTGCAACTGCTGGTGGTGGTGATGGTGGTGGAACACCTGGAGGTACAGGATTTGCTGGTGGGACTGGAGGTTCACTTTATGGAGGAACTGGTGCTAACTCTAATGGGACTACGAGCGGTGGAGATGGCACAAACGGAGGTGGTGGTGGTGGTGGTTGTGGGGCACAAAATATTAGTGTTAACCCTTATTATGGTGCTACGTATGGTGGAAATGGTGGAAATGGATTATGTGTTTTACAATTTACACTAAGTTTTTAAAATATTTATTATTTTAATAATTTATTTTAATACTTAAACATAATATAATAATCTTTAATATATTATGCTTTCAAAAATAGCCGAATTTGCAAATAGTAACCAAACGCGCCTTGATTGGGACGAATATTTTATGTCAATCGCTCTCCTCGCATCACAACGCAGTCCGTGCTCAAGGCTCAATGTCGGCTCTGTCATTGTAAAAAATAACAGGCTAATCTCAATGGGCTATAACGGTTACATACCAGGAGCGCCACATATTAGCCGCGTTCAAGACAATCACGAACAATCGATTATTCATAGTGAAGTCAATGCCATTACCGATTGCGCGCGACGCGGTGCCAGTTTAGAAGACGCTAAAATATATGTAACCCATTATCCTTGTATCAATTGTTTCAGGTCGATTGCGGCGTGTGGCATCAAAGAAATCCTATTTTTAAATGACTACCATAATAATCCAATTGTCCAAGAATTAGCAAACGACTCATCGATTGTAATCAAAAAACTTTGAAATAAAACTATAAAATTATGTAGAAGGACAACCAGCACCATAACATTGATTTTGGAAATAATAATCCGCGGTACTTGTATTGCCATTGCTGTCTGAATTATATGTAGGACCATTGGCACCACCAGCCACACATTTATTATTGGTAAAAACGCAACAAGATGTTTCATTGCAATTTTTCTGAGTCAATCTTCCACAAGCAATGTTTAAACTATTACTGGAACCTATATACAAATCGCAAAAAGCATTGGCCCCGCTTGCTAAATTCTGTGTTCCAGGTTGTATACCGAGTGTTCCGGGTTCCATACCAAGTGTGCCTGGTTGAAGTCCTTCAAAAAGTGATTTATTTTGTGATATATTATGGTCGTTTAAATTAATACCCAAAATATTCATAAGAGCTAATATTAATAAAAAAATAATACCAATCTTTAGGATATATTTTATTTTTTCATCCATTTAATATAATAGGAGCAAATATATTTTATACATATAATTTATATGTCAAAAACGCGTAAAAACAGGAGCAGGAAGAATTTTTTGAAAAAAATAACGAACACTGGTAAAAAGGCTATTCCGGTCGTTAAAACCGGACTTAAAACAGTCGGAAAGACTGCTAAAGTTGTAGCGGTTAAAGCCGCCCCGGTTATTGAAAAAGGTGTATCGAAGGTTTACGATACTCTGGCAACGGGATACGATTTAGGTGTGAAAGGTGTCCAAAGTATTTCTGCCAAAAGGTCCAGAAGTAAACGCACTAAACGCCATCACAAAGGTCATTAAATAATATAAAATAATATAAAATATAAATAATATATATATATTTTATATGAGTTCATTTATATCAAATTTAAATAGAAAAACAGAAAAATATGGTGATGTACATTTTATTTCTTTTTTTGGAGCTATATTAGCCAGATTGGCATATTTGAATGATAATAAATTTTTGCAAAATTATAATTCTATATTTGGACCAGTCATTCAACCAAAGATACTGCAAGCTATAAATGGTGTTAATTCAAATAATTTGCGTCTGCTATTAGACGACCAAACCTTATTTGGATTAAGTAGATGGCCAAATGATACTTTCAGAAATTTTGAATATCAATACAAAGGAAGAAATTATTTAGATGTTATTAAACTCAATATACCTCAAAATGTAAATATAATAAATGAAGAGACCAGTGGTAAGTTAGTTTATCCACTTCCAGGTCAACCAACACCACCAGATGCTGTAAAATATATATCAATTGGATGGTCTAATTATGGCGAAGTATATGTTGTTGCGGATAAGAGAATGCCTAATATGATATTTGTACTTTTTCGAGGAACTTATAGTGCTAAAACCGCAGCCCTTTATAGCAAACCTACATCAATTGTTCCTTTAACTGTATGTAATGATGCGGCAGGTAAACCGGAGCAATTTTTATATGGTATTTTTAAAGCGACCACTGAAATGATTCACACTATTATTGAAGCTATGCGAAGTTTAGCTATAGATTTTTTAGGTGCGACTCAACCAAATTCTGTTAAAGTTTTCACAACTGGACATTCGCTTGGTGGAGCAATGACTACCAATTTTGCTTACGCATGGATGGGAGTTAAAAAAACTGCTCCTTATAATAGCGCTCCATACAATGTTTTATCTGATAATATAGTTTGTATAAGTTTAGGTGCTCCTCGTTGTATGAGTAGTTCAGTAGCGCAGAAATTCTGTAAGCTTGTTTCTCAGGGAAAAATTTTATTTTTGAGAATAACAACAAATGGTGACCCTATTACAAGTGTACCACTAAAATTTGGGTATCAACATCCTTGTTCGGAAGATGATAAAATGCGTCAACAAATATCCGAAGCTTGCGCACCATCGACAAATATGATACCAACGCCAACTATTGATTATAACGGAAAAATAGATTGTTTAAATTATAAAGGCAGACAATATATACCGAATGGTTTTTCACACGCATTTTATTTATATATAAAATATCTTGGAGCAATAGACCCTGTAGATAATATGGTTAAGGGAATAGTAAGACAACGTGAGGTTTTGCGCACACCAGATGGTAGTACTGTATGTCGATTAATTATGGGACAAAACAGGAATTACAAGGCTATATTCTTTAATGTGAATAACGCGCGAGCAAAACCAAATAATCTTGATAATACAATTGATGCTCAACTACAAACGCCAGTAGCACAACCGGCAGCTGGTGGAGGATTTTTTGATTCTTTGTTTGGTTCAAATCCGACGCCACCACAGACACCAGCACAAACGCCAATAGCAGTAGCAAAACCAGTACAAACGCAAGTACAAGCGGTAGCAATAGCAAAACCAGTACAAACACAAGTACCAGTAGCAGTAGCACAAACGCAAGTACCAGTAGCACAAGCGCAAGTACCAGTAGCAAAAGCACAAGTAGTAGCACAAGGGACGCCACAAAAACAGATATTTGGCGGTCCTGTTGCCGAGGATATAAGAATGACCACTCAAGCATTCAATGCCTTAATTCAACAAATGGTTCCAATACAAGGTGATTTATGTCCTCAAAGTGGTAAAATGTTTAACCCATTTAATAACCAAGTAATGCCGGATTTAAGTTGTCCTGGTTTAAAGATTGGTGGTAAAAGTAAACTTAAGTCTCGTAAACTTAACACTCGTAAATATAAAAAACATAGACAAACTAAATCGCGTAGGCGTTAAAGTTAAACTTCGTGTATTTGATAACCCTTTGTTGTTTTAACTCGCTTATGTTTTACATCTTTCTTATGAAAATCATTATGACAACCTTCACATAAAGTCATCAAATTAGCTAATTTGTTTTTATGAAACACATTATCTGCGCTTTCAATAATTCCATCATCATTCGCGTCGTTTTGATGTTGTAAATGATGTACTTCTGTTCCCATATTTTTACCACACTTTTCACAAAGACTCACAATCTTTTTAGAGTTATAATGAGAAGTTTTGAGAGAAAGCAAACTGGACGATTCTGGATTATACTTCATTCTTATATTATATGCCGCCTCCAAGAAATCATTTGGCAAGCTCAATGATTTACACACCTCTAAACCATATAAATTATTACCCGGTCCATCACGCAGTTTACGGTCATAAACCAATATATCTTTTTCTTTATCGTATACAACTGCCATGTGCTTCAAAGAAACACTTTTCAAATCCGTTATTTCCTCATAATTGACAATTTCGTGTAAATGTGTAGCAAATATAAAACTGCTACCACATTGATGTAGTTTTTGAATTCCAGCTACAAAAATACTAATAGCAGATGTATTTTCAGTCCCGGAACACAACTCGTCACCCAATATTAAACTATTAGCATCAGCGAGACGTAAAATGGTGCGCAATTCCGACATTTCGACGGCAAAAGTTGATAACCCTTTAAAAATATTATCATTGCCGAGAATACGTGTGAAAATATAATTATATGGGAAATAATCAAAAGAAGAACAAGGTACAAATAGTCCTGATTGGGCCATGATGAGAGAAATACCAAGTGCGCGAATTAAACTGGTTTTTCCAACCGCATTAGTACCATATAAAAGCAATCCATCATTTTTTCCATCTCCTAAAACAATGTCATTTGTAACATAGAGCTCGTTGTTTTGCAGTTGTTCAATTAAACAATGACGTAAGTTTTTGGCATCTATAAAAGACTTGTCTGTTTTGACAATGTGCGGTTTACAATAATTGTATTTTTTTGCGATGGTTGCTTTGGTATAGAGAATATCGACATATGTGATAAAATTAATAATCGACTCCAAATTTTGCTGATACATTTCAAAACTGGTAACAAATTTGTTAAAAACAAATAAAACCAAGTCTTTCATAGATGTTTTGATAGACGATATATTTTTACACAATCCGGTTATTTGGTCATCGACAATAATATTGTTTGATGCTGATTGCTTTTCAAAACTGAACTGGTTTTTCGATACTTTGAATTCAAATGATTTTTCAGTATTATCATTAATATATTTTAAATTAACAATAGAGCTTATCGCAGGCAACGCATCTGACAAAATCTTACATCTGCGAGACGTACAAAGAAGACTAAAATTATTCTTTTCGGTTTCGTGGATTTTGACATAATCAGTAGTTTTACTCTTTTTTTCTTTATTTTCGATTGTGAGACTTAAATATTCGCGAATAGCCTCTAATTTTAATTCGGATTCTTTTAATGTATCGGTTTTTTTATCCAATTCTCCATCAACATTTCTCTCAATAAAGTTATTTTCAAAGTTATGTAATTGATCAATGTCTTTGGCCAATTCTAAAACCAAATTAGTTTTAATAAAAGAAGCGATTTCATCACAGTAATCCTTAACAGAGAGAATATTTTTTTCAAAAACAGCCAAGTATTGCATTATTTGAGAGTCCGTGGAAACCTTCTCATATATTTTCGAAATCAATACAATATTATTATAAAGAGTGTAAAACGATTTTGGTGTTATTTTTTTTATAAATATTTGTCTTTCGTTTTTAGATATATCTTTAATACATGACAAGTTCGATTTTAAGAACCCACATGAAGTATCATCTGATAAATATGTGATAAAATACTCGGTAATATCGTATTCACGTTGAAGGTTAGCTATATTTGTAGTAGGGTTTAAAAAATTATATGCAAACTTTCTTCGCCCCATTGGCGTCAAACAAATATTCAACATTTTCAAAACAGACGAATATTTGCCGTTGTATGTGCTATCATCAATAACGTTTAATTGTTTTAGAGAGTGATTTGCCAATATAAGTCTGTCAGAGCAATTTTCAAAAATGGGTTCGGCTATTTTATTAACAAGATGAGGATTGTGCTGATAAACAAAATCCAATAAATAACAAAATGATTGTGCTGCAATATTATTATTATAGAAATTTTGGAAAAAGACATCAAAATCATCAATCTTGTAAAATTTTGTAAGGATTTCCTTCTGATATGTTTGCTTTTCACAGTTCTTAACCCTTATAACTTTTTGCGTATGCGCATCTTTATTATTTGTAGTACATATTTTATGAATCAAATTGCATTGAATACCGGCGTAACTAATAATATAATCCATTTCATTTTCATCAGGTAAATTAGAAATAAAAATAACTTCACTTGGATTATAAATAGAAATAAAACGCTCCAATTCATCATATGTAGTAGGATTATTTAAATACGCTTCTTTAAATTGGAAAATGCTGGTTTTTCCAGTAAAAATATCAATATTAGCTATACCGACTACAACATATTTGCCCTTCATAAACACCTTGTTTTCTATTAAATCGACCCAAATACAAGTAATATTGTTTGTTAGACTCTGCGATTCATTTGAAAAATATGTGCCTGGAGAGAAAATCCCCGCGCAACTACGCGTAGTATTTTTGGCGGCTTCATCTTGGGTATAAACAACGGCTGTAAACCCTGCATCTTGTATTTTTTTTATATATTTTTCAACCATAATGTCTTTAAAACCAGCCATCAATATGTCATCGGTTCCAACGCAGACGTTTTTCTCGACAACATTTAATTCACATATTAGAGAGAAATCATTGATTTTGCTTCCACTAATAGTATTTGTTTTTTTATTATTTTTTGCGTACACTTCAAAAAAACTACCGACTTGCATTAATAAAATCGTATTTTCACCATATTCATCTTGGAATTTCTTTGTTAATTCAAAATATTCTTTAATAAGTGCCATATTATTAATATATATTAATTTATCTTTAATATATATTATTCTTCTATTTAAAAAGACACAAATCCCTTATAATCAGTGTCAACTAAATCCATTATATAATTTTTAGTTTTTAAATATATTTCTTTTGGTACTATACCAATATTATAATACAATGTTTTTAAAAATACTAATAATATAGAAATAATAAAAGGTAATTTCTCTTTTCTTCCGTGTTCTTGTAAAATTTCATCTTTGTTTTTAATATCATAAACAGCAATTTCACATTTAAAATTGTTTTCGGGTTCTGAATATTTAAATTTATATCCATTTATAATACCTTTTTTATCCTGTGGTTTAATTATAATTTTTTTATACTGGTTAGAATTAAAAAAATTTTGTAGCTTGACAACTGTACTATTCATATTTTCTGTAAATATGTCAATATCAATATCACTGTAACCAGATTTATAATCATTTCTCTGTATGCTACCATAAAAATATAATGGCGTGTCTAAATAAATTTTCAATTTATTAAAAAAAATACTTTCATAAGGTGTTAATTGATTTTTTGTTGTTTCCATATTACTTTATTATGAGATAATAAAATTATAATTATTTATAATTCCTTATCATCCTTAAGTAAGTTATGTAATAAAGTATCAGAATTACTATTTGTTATTTCACCGGCTAACATTGATGCTTCATACATCTTTCTTAGAACATCATTAGGAGCATTACTACCCACTTTAATTAAATTATGGTCTTTCAAATACGTCTTTATATCATTAACAGATTTTTTTTTCAGCTCTCTTTGTGCAGTTAATACTTGTTTGCGTGTATTTCTATCTTTGATTAGAATACCAACAGTTCGGTTATTTTTCGTTTTTCCAAGGGTGTATTTTTTACGAATGGTCCTTTTCAAAATTTGTTTAATGGGATCTACAGTTTCAGGATTATTAATATGTTCGGTTATAATGGAAGGACTTGTTTCGACAGATGTATTTTCATTAAAAATTACTTTATTTGGTTGTTCTGTAGTTATAATATTAGTATTAGTATTAGTATTAGTATT
>SXGQ01071779.1_pt1 | contig 50759 bp, 36 predicted proteins | sample 3178371 | NCBI WGS metagenome assembly SXGQ01 (sample SAMN11356859, study PRJNA531348) | freshwater metagenome | isolation source: freshwater sample F1-20 | place: China: Fuxian Lake, Yuxi | collected 2017-12-25 | reverse complement strand
GGCCGCAAGTGGTGGAGTTCTGGCGCGGGAGACCCTCGGTGCAAGGTCTACATCGTCATGGGCCGCAGCAACCCCGATGCGCCCGCTCACTCCCAACAGAGCATGATCGTCGTCCCGGCAGACACGCCGGGCATCAAAGTATTACGCGCGTTGCCGGTGTTCGGTTACGACGATGCGCCACACGGGCACATGGAAGTCTCTCTCACCAACGTACGCGTACCGATTGGCAACATGTTGCTCGGCAAGGGTCGCGGCTTTGAAATCGCTCAGGGCCGCCTCGGACCCGGGCGCATTCATCACTGCATGCGCTCCATCGGTATTGCCGAACGCGCCCTCGAGCTCATGTGCCATCGACTCGCGACTCGAGTCGCTTTTGGCAAACCGCTTGCGACGCAAGGTGTTTGGCGAGAGCGCATCGCGGAGTCGCGTATCGCCATCGAGCAAGCGAGGCTGCTCACGCTGAAAGCTGCGTGGATGATGGACGTCGCCGGCAACAAGGTCGCGCGTAACGAAATCGCGATGATCAAAGTCGTTGCACCGAACGTCGCGCTGCGCGTTCTCGACTTTGCGATCCAGGCGCACGGCGGCGCGGGCGTGAGCGATGATTTCCCCCTCGCCTATGCCTACGCTTCGCAGCGCACCTTACGCCTCGCCGACGGTCCGGATGAAGTCCATCGTGACGCGATCGCCAAAGGCGAATTTCGCAAATACATTCCGAAAACCTGAGAATCCTCCACTATGAAAAATCTCTTTTCCGTCTCGGGCAAAGTGGTGCTCGTCACCGGCGGGTCACGCGGCATCGGCGAAATGATCGCGGCCGGCTTTCTCGCCAACGGCGCCAAGGTTTACCTCAGCGCTCGTAAGGCCGATGTGTGTGCGGAAACCGCAGCGCGCCTCGCTCGCGAGCATGGGGGCGCTTGCGAAGCGCTGCCCGCGGATCTATCGAAAATGGAAGGCGTCACCGCGCTCGCCAAGGCGCTCGCCGAGCGTGAATCACGACTCGACGTACTTGTGAACAATGCGGGTGCCTCATGGGGCGCCCCCCTCGGCAACTTTCCCGAAGCGGGCTGGGACAAGGTGATGGACACCAACGTCAAAGGCGTATTTTTCCTCACTCAGGCGTTGCTACCTCTGCTGCGCGCAGCAGCGACCAAAGATCAACCCGCACGCGTCATCAACATCGGCTCGATAGACGGTATCGGTAAACCGATTTTCGAGACGTACTCGTACGGACCGTCGAAAGCGGCTTTGCATCACCTCACTCGTATGCTCGCCGCGCGTCTTGTGCCTGAACACATTCTCGTGAATGCCATTGCACCGGGCCCTTTCCCGACCTGGATGCTGAGCACGGGAGTCGGTTTCGGTGGCAAGGTCGAAGGAGATGGCGTCGATTGGGAGGCCGTTGGTCGCACGAATCCGAGTGGTCGAGTGGGTACGCCCGAAGACATCGCGGGGCTCGCGATATTCCTCGCCTCGCGCGCGAGTGCGTACACCGTAGGCGAAGTGATCACCTGCGACGGCGGACTGCTCGTCTCGCGCTGATGACTCATGCGCTGATGAGCCCTACGCTGATGCCTCGGGCGACGACGCTTCTCGGACGGATGCGCTGTACGGCATCCACCGCCGTAGCGTGGATCGCCGTAGTGACGCTCGCAACGCTGCAGATTGCATCGGCGACAACGCCTCAAAAAACGGCGCGGCCGAACATCGTCGTGATTGTCGCCGACGATCTCGGCTACAGCGACGTCGGCTCCTTTGGCAGCGAAATCCCGACCCCAAACCTCGATGCGCTCGCCGCCGAAGGCACGCGCTTTTCGAGTTTCCACGTCTCGGGGGAATGCTCACCCACGCGCGCCATGCTGCTCACGGGAATTCGTAGCCATCGAACCGGTGTAGGCGCGATGCACGAGTCCGTGCCGCCGTCGCTGCAAGGGAAGCCCGGTTATCTCACGGTACTCGATCGCAATGTGGTCACCGTGGGCTCCCTGCTGCAGCGCAGCGGCTATCGCACCTATGCCGTCGGAAAGTGGCACGTGGGAAAGGAAGCGCACAACCTGCCGCCCGCGCGTGGCTTTGATCGCTCACTCATTCAGGGTGACAGCGGTTCGGATAATTGGGAGACCGATCAACGCTATCTCGCTCTGACCGATCGCGTGTATTGGTTCGAGGACGGCAAGCCTGCGAAGATGCCGAAGGAGTTCTACTCGTCGCGGTTCTACGCCGACAAGGCTATCGACTATCTGCGTAACGACTGGGTGGCCACCCAATCCACCGAACGTCCGCCGTTCTTTCTCTACCTCGCCTTTCAAGCCAACCACATTCCTCTGCAAGCGCCGCCAGAATTCATTGAGCGACAGCGCGGTCGATACGATGCCGGATGGTTGGCATTACGCGAGCGACGTCATGCTCGAACCATGGAGCTCGGATTACTTCCCGCGGATACCCCCCTCGGTAGCTGGCCGGGGCTCGAGGACTGGAATGCACTCGATCCGAAGCGCCGCGTCTACGAGGCCAGGCGCATGGAGGTTTACGCTGGCATGGCCGAAGCCATGGATCACGAAATCGGACGCCTGCGCGCAACGATTCAGGCCTTGGGCGCGGACGACAATACGATCTTCGTATTTCTCTCCGACAACGGCGGAGAACCCTCGGACCCGTACGAGTTTTTGAGCGGTCGCCTCTGGCTTGCGACGCAATACACGAGAGATATCGAACAACTCGGCGCGAAAGGCGCGTACACCACGATTGGGCGGAACTGGGTGAGCGCAGCGGTGTCACCGCTCTCAACACACAAGTTTTATGCCGGCGAAGGTGGCTTACGCGTGCCACTGATCATTCGGGCACCGAGTGCATCCACCGACACTCGAACACACGGACAGATCGCTTCGATTTTCACGCACGTCACCGATGTCACACCGACATTGCTCGAACTTGCGGGCGTTGCTCATCCTGGCATGCCAGGGGGCCCTGAGCCGATGACGGGTAGGAGCCTCGTGCCGCTGCTTCGCGACACCACCGCGCAAATTCGTAGACCCGGTGAGACCCTCGGCTACGAACTCGCGGGGAACGCCGCACTTTTCGAAGGCGATCTCAAGCTCGTTCGCAATCTCCCTCCCGTCGGCGACGGCCAATGGCAACTGTTCGACATCGCTCGCGATCCAGGTGAGACACAAGATCTTCGGTTCTCTCGACCCGAGGATTTTCGAAGACTACTCGAGGGGTATCAAAGATTTGAAATCGAAGATGGCGTACGTCCCCTGCCGGAGGGTTACACGCCACAGCGGCAGGTATCGCTCAACGCCCTGTGCCGCGTCATCCTGCCGCAGCTCATTTGGCCTGCCGTTGTCACCGTCGGTTTGACAATACTTTGGCTGCTCATTCGCAGACGTCGCAGACCGACATGAATTACAATGCGGCCTTCACGCAAGGACGCCGCATGATCGCTAAGCTTTCTTTTGGGACTCTACCCCTCGTCCTGCTCGCCACTTCCGCGGGCCTGTGGACAGTTCCCGTTGCGCTCGCCCAGCAAAACGCGGGGCAGCAAGGCATGGACGAGATGAGTCTCGAAGAAGTAGTCGTGACGAGCCGTCGCGAGCCTGGAGCGGTCATCGGCGACATCACGCCCGAGTTCCAATTATCGGCCCAAGAAATCCGCGCGCTCGGTGTAGGCTCAGTCTCCGAGCTGCTCGTCGTACTCGGACCCCAACTCGGCAGTAATCGAGGTCGCGGCGGCGGACGTCCCGTCGTGCTGATCAATGGCGTGCGCGCCTCGGGCTTTGGCGAGATCCGCGACATTCCGACCGAGGCCATCCTGCGCACCGATATCCTTCCCGAAGAGGTCGCCCTGAAGTACGGCTATCGGGCCGATCAGCGCGTCATCAATTTCGTTCTGCGTCCGCGCTTTCAGGCGTTTACATCCGAAGTCGCCGCGCGGGGCACCACTGATGGTGGCCGCGAGGGCGTCGATTTAGGCGGCAACTGGCTTCGCATCCAACGCGACGATCGACTTCAGTTCGACCTCAAGGCACGTCGCGAGGAAGGTCTGCTCGAAAGTGAGCGTCGCATCGTGGGCGCCAACGGTCAGCCCAACGTCGACGCCGCCTTTCGCTCGCTCTCTCCAACCGTGGATCAACTGACGGCGAATGCCGTGCTAGCCAAACCACTCTCGGAGGGTACCTCGTTCACAGTGAACGGTACGATTGATGACACCCGTCAGCGTTCGCTGCTTGGGCTTCGACCCTCGCCCGCCGGATCCATCCCTCTCAGGCGCGACATCGACTCTCGCGAGGCGCGCTTGAGCGGTTTACTGCAAGGGACACGCTCGGGGTGGCGTTGGTCGTCTAACCTTAACGCGGAGCGCGGTGACTCGACCACCGAGACCAGCGGTGAAGTGTTCGCAGGTCGCTCGCGAAACGACTCGCTCGACATCGATGTCGTGGCCAACGGCTCACCGCTCGATCTTCCGGCTGGTCCGTTCAATATGACCGTAAAAGCCGGCGCGAGCACACGCAACATCGACAGCGTCTCGACTCGCCTCGGCACTGACCTCGTCACCGACCTTTCTCGCAGTGCAAAAGAAGCCCAGCTCAACTTCGATTTACCCGTGTGGCGAGGCGAAGCTGAGCAGGCTGAACTCGGAGCCCTCGGCGCGAACTTCAATTACGCGATCGAAGATATCTCCGACGTTGGCTCGCTTCGCACACTCGGCTATGGACTCAACTGGTCGATGGCGCGAAAACTTCGCTTGATCCTTTCGGTGACGGACGAAGAAGGCGCGCCGTCGATGCAGCAGCTCGGTGGCGCTATGATTTCGACGCCGTTTTCTCGAGTATTCGATACCACACGCAACGAAACCGTAGACGTTACGCGCATCACGGGCGGCAACCCTCTGCTCACGCCTGACCGACGAAAGGTCTTCAAGATCGGCGTCGGCTCGCGACCCCTCGAGGATGTCGATTTCGACATCAACGCCGACTACGTCCGAACGCGCTCACGCAACATCATCTCCGGACTACCTCTGGCCACACCGGATCTCGAGAGCGCATTCCCGACTCGCTTCCAGCGAGACACCGAAGGTCGCCTCACTACGCTCGACGCCCGCGCCGTCAATCTCTCGGGGCGAGATCGTGAAGAACTTCGATTGACCCTAAACCTCAGCCGACCTTGGGGGCCGCAGCCCGAGGCGCCGTTTCCTCAACGCGGCAGCGGGGGCTCACGTCCCGCCATGTCTGGCACGCCGACATCGCCGAGCACCGCCGCGGCCCCGCCGGCCGAAGACGAGGCCGCTCGACGGGCTCGCATGGCGCAGATCGGTGAGCGCTTCCTCGCCTTTGCGCGTCGTGGCAGCGCGCAATTCACTCTGACCTACACACAGCGATTGCAAGACGAGATCTCCCTCGCCCCCGATCTACCAGTGCTCGATCTGCTCGATGGCGACTCGCTGTTCGACACCGGCGCCGCAGCGCGTCACGAACTCGAAGCCGCAGTCGGCGCCAACCGAGATGGTTTCGGCGCGCGCCTCGTGACGAACTGGCGCAGTAGCAGCCGGGTGGCTGGCTCCGCCGCCAGCCAACGGGGTGATCTCGAGTTCGCCTCGCTGACGACCGTCAGCTTGCGCGTCTTCGCGGACCTCGGCCTGCAACCCTGGGCGAGGGACTACCCCTTTCTACGCGGTGCACGAGTCAGCCTGGTTGTCGGCAACCTCTTCAACGAGCGCCAGTCAGTGACGGCGCAGGATGGCGCCGTTCCGGTGATTTACCAGCCGGATCTCCTCGACCCTCAGGGTCGAACGCTACGCCTCACCTTCCGCAAGCTCTTCTTCCAGGCCTTCCAACCGCCCGGAGGTCGCACGGGCTGACGCGGACTGCGATAATGCAGCGGTTATAACGCTGCGCAGGCCCGTCATGCTCGAGACCCTCACTCGTGTCCCACCCGATCCGATCCTCGGCGTTTCCGCCGCTTTCCAAAAAGACGATTCTCCGGAAAAAGTAGATCTCGGCGTAGGTGTGTACAAAGACGAGTCCGGCAAAACTCCGATCCCTCGAGCAGTCAAGCGTGCCGAGCAGGAGATGCTCGCCGCCCAAACGACCAAGACCTACCTCTCTCCGATCGGCAACCCAGGCTTCAACGCCCAAGTCGCTACCCTGACTTTCGGCAGCGACCTCGTCGGCCGTAAAGGCGACCTGTCTCTTGCACAAGCTCCGGGCGGCAGCGGCGCGCTGCGCCTCGGCGCTGAACTGCTGATCGCGGCTCGACCAGGTGCGAGCATTCATGTCAGTGACCCGACCTGGGCGAACCACGTGCCGCTGCTCGGTAACGCGGGACTACGACTCGAGAAGTACCCGTACTACGACGCCGCTCACCACACGCTCGCATTCGATCGAATGATCGATTACTTCGATGCGTTGCCTGCAGGCTCCATCGTCCTGCTTCACGCCTGCTGTCACAACCCGACCGGACAAGACCTCGATGCCTCTCAGTGGGCTGCAGTCGCCGAAGTACTGGCGCGTCGACGTCTCGTACCCTTCATGGACATGGCCTACCAGGGACTCGGAGAGGACCTCGATCGCGATGCGGCATCGATCCGTCTCATCGCGAAAGCCGTTCCCGAACTACTCGTCGCCGTCTCTTGCTCAAAGAATTTTGGCCTCTATCGCGAACGAACAGGAATGTTGGCCGTTCTGTCGGCTGGAAGCGAGCCTGCCTCGATCGTTTCTGGTCAGCTCGGTCGTCTCGCCCGCACGCTATGGTCGATGCCACCGGATCACGGTGCTGCCATCGTCGATCGTGTGCTGTCTCAACCCGAGCTGAGACAGGACTGGATGACCGAGCTGCGCCACATGGCGAACCGCATCAATTCTTTGCGCACACTGCTCGCCGATCGACTCACCGAAGCGAGTCAGCGCGACTTCAGCTGGATCAAAACTCAACGCGGTATGTTCTCGCGCCTACCCCTTACGGCAGATCAGGTGGTGACCGCTCGTGAGGCCTTGCACATCTACATGGCACCCGACGGCCGCATCAACATCGCAGGCGTGAGCCCGGCGAACGTCGAGCATGTGGCCACAGGCCTTGCAGCCGTGATCCGCGGATGAGCTTCGACCCCACTGCAGGACTCAGCGAACCTGCGCTACGTGCGTGGTGGATGCCCTTCACTCATAACAGATACTTCAAGGCGCATCCGCGTCTCATCACCTCGGGCAAGGGCGCCTATTACACACTGGCAGACGGCAAACGGGTATTCGACGGTCTATCGGGACTGTGGTGCTGCCCGCTCGGGCACTCACCCGATCGCGTCGTCGAGGCCATTCAGCGCCAGGTCGCGACGCTCGACTTCAGCCCGAGCTTCCAGATGGGGCACCCAGCCGCCTTCTCGCTAGCGGAACGTATCGCTCGTTTTGCGGGTCGACCGAACGATCGAGTGTTCTTCGTGAACTCCGGCTCGGAAGCCGTCGATACCGCGCTCAAGATCGCTGTCGCCTACCACCGGGCCCGTGGCGAGAGCTCACGCACCCGCATCATCGGACGCGAGCGCGGTTATCACGGCGTCGGGATGGGCGGTATCTCGGTTGGCGGAATTCTCACCAACCGAAAGATGTTTTCGCCGCTCATGATCCCTGGCGTCGACCATCTTCCCCATACCTTCGACCCGACGCACATGGGGTATTCGCGAGGTCAGCCCGTGTGGGGCGCACACCTTGCCGACGAACTCGAGCGCCTCGTGACACTGCACGACGCCAGCAATATCGCGGCGGTCATCGTAGAGCCGATGCAGGGCTCCACCGGCGTCATCGTCCCACCACAAGGCTATCTGCAGCGACTACGCGAGATCTGCACGCGTCACGGCATCCTGCTTATCTTTGACGAAGTAATCACGGGTTTCGGCCGACTCGGCACACCCTTTGCAGCTGATTTCTTTGGCGTTAAGCCGGATCTCATCACCTTTGCCAAAGCGGTCAACAACGCCGCTGTGCCACTCGGTGGGGTGCTCGCCTCCGAGGCGATTCACGACGCATTCATGAGCGGCCCGGATCACTTGATCGAGTTCTTTCACGGCTACACGTATTCGGCGCATCCGCTCGGGGTAGCCGCCGCTCACGCCACACTCGATGAACTGCTCGAGCAGAAGTTAATCGACCGCGCCGCGGCACTCGCGCCCGTACTGGAGGAGGCCATCCACTCACTGCGCGGCGAACCTCTCGTCGCCGACATCCGAAATCTCGGCCTGGCGGCTGCGGTTGATGTCACTCCGGTGCCGGGGAAACCCGCTTTACGCGCATTCCAGGTGTTCGAGCAGGCGTTGTCCTGCGGATTGCTGCCGCGCTTCACCGGCGAGACGATCGCGCTCGCCCCGCCCTTCATCTCCACCGAAGATGAGGTACGCAACGCTGTAGAAATTTTGCGTGGCGCACTGCGCGCCGCGGCTGCGATACCGACTACCTAGATCGCGCAGGACACGCCGGTCCCACCGAGACCGCAATAGCCGTCCGGATTTTTCGCGAGGTACTGCTGGTGGTACTCCTCGGCGTAAAAGAATTCGGGAGCCAAAATAATTTCGGTGGTGATTGCACCGAAACCGCCACCCGCGAGGCTCGCCTGATAACGGTCACGGCTTGCCTTGGCCTCTTCGAGCTGAGCGCCGCTCGTGCAGTAGATCGTCGAGCGGTACTGCGTACCGACGTCGTTACCCTGACGCATACCCTGAGTCGGGTCGTGTCGCTCCCAGAACGCTCGCAGCAACTCGCCGTAAGAAACCTTGGCTGGATCGAAAATCACCCGAACCACCTCGGCATGCCCGGTTAAGCCGCTGCAGACCTCTTCGTAGGTGGGATTCGGTGTGTAGCCGCCCGCATAGCCGACGGAGGTCGACACGACGCCCGGGATTTTCCAGAAGAGGCGCTCGGCACCCCAAAAACACCCCATGCCGAACACCGCCTCGACGGTGCCAGCTGGAAACGGCGGCTTCAGCGGCGCGCCCTTCACAAAATGCTTGGCGGGCACAGGCATGGACGCAGCGCGTCCGGGCAGCGCTTCGGCAGCGCTGATGATCTCGGTTTTGCGACGAAGGAGTGACATGACCCGAATTCTGGGGGTCGACCGCGATGTCTTCAAGCGGTGGGTTGTTCTCGGGCGGGTCGCTGCGTAACCTTTCCCGGTATGACGACCTGCCACACTCACAACCTCAGAAAAGACCCAAGCGAGACGCCGAAACCCTACGGTCTACGTGTATCCCTCAAGCCGGGAGATCCGTTTCGCACCCTGCTCGGGGCAGACTGGAGTCGCACCCACTGGTTTGCCACCGCGGAAGAGCGTGATGCGGCGCTCGCCGAGATGAGCCGCAAGCATGAGTATTCACGCCCGGGCGATCGTCCCGCACACATCTACCAAAAGGTCTTGAATCAGAACGTTCGGCCAAGGAACAAATAGAACGTATTCTCGCCGCCCTCTCCGAACCCTGAGCCGAGATAGACCGGTCCGAGCAGCGTGTCGAAGCCGACGAAAACGCTGCCGTGAGTGAGTGAGGAGCCGAGGCTGATATCACTGCGGCGGTCCCAGATATTGCCAGCCTCCAAAGACAGGCCAGCATAGGCCGGCACATTCAGGAAGCCCTCGCCTCCCCGACCGATCTGACGGTAGTACATCAAACGCGCGAGCGCGTAGTGTCGACCGCTCAAAGAATCGGGCGCCAATCCCGAAAGATTGAGAAACCCGCCCACGGGAAACAACGAGCGGATGGTGTCCGGGCTGGAGTTGATGTTGGTACCGAAAGACGTCCACACCACACCCGTGTGCCGGCCTCTCGAACGTGCGGCGAGCCAATCGATGGATACGAGATCGGCGCGTCGGTCGGAGCCCAAGCTCGGCGTCTCGGCCCGCCACTCCGCAACGAGAAACTGACCACGCCGCGGGAAGTTTCGGTTGTCGAGCACGTCATACGAGAATCGCCCGTAGAACTCGCGCAGATCGAAATCTTCGACGGCTGGTGCACCGTCCTCACCGATAAGTAGGCGAGCCTGACCCGATGCGCGACGCACGCCTGCACGTACCTCACCCCAGTTGGAAAGCTCGCGACCCACATCAAGCCCGTACTCGGTCGTGCGCAGACGATACTCGGCGCGTCGAACGCCCTGCTCGATGAGCGGTACGTTACGCAGATCGAACCGCGCCTGCGGCATCACGAACCATTGCGCTGAATCGCCGACGGGAATGTAAAACTCGGTGGCGACTTTGGGTTCGGAGCCGACCTGAAAGTCCCACACCCACTCAGCAGCGAGCGGGCCGATATCGGCGAGCACGATGCGCGCAGCCGCGTTATAGCTGGAATTTCCGTTGAAATCGTCCTCGAGGTTGAGCCCGAAACGCATGTAGTTCGGACCCCAGGAATTTCGACGGGCGCTGAGTTCGAGTAGACCTCCTCGTTCAATCTCGAGCAGTCGGTAATCGACACTCTCGAAGTTACCTCGGCCGAACAAAGTCGTAAGCCCGTCATCGAGCCCCTCAGCGCTCGAGATATCGGAAACCCCCGCACGCAGTAGACGCTCGTAGCGCGCCGAGTCGGCCGCCACTCGAATCTCCTCGACCCGAATAGAACCGCTTCTTACCGCCCCACGATCAGCAAGGTAACGCGAGTAGTCATCCTCGCTGAGCCGCAGCGCCGCGAGGCGCTCGCCCGCCGCACGAGCCGATGCCTCTCCGAGTTCGACGGCCCGCGGAACGATATCGAAATCGAAACTCGACGCCTCACCGAGCTCAGGCGTCAACAAAATATCGGCAGGTCTAAGCAACTGCCGCTGAGCATCGCTACCGCGCCGAATGAGGATCGACAACATCTGGTTGGAGATGGTCGCAACCGAATCGAGCGTCTCGCGCTTGCGCAACGGGAAACCGACGTCGACGACGATGAGCACATCGACATCCATTTGGCGTGCGAGCTCGACGGGTAAATTATTGGCGAGTCCACCATCGACCAGCAGTCGTCCGTCCATCTCCACCGGCGCGAAGACTCCCGGCGCTGCGAGGCTCGCGCGCATCGCCGAAACGAGATCACCCTGACCGAGATCGATCGCCTCTCCCGACTCGAGATCCGTGGCAACCGCACGAAAGCGGGTCGGCAGCGCGTCGAACTGCTGGATTCTTGCCACGGGCAGCGTGACCCGACGCAACGCTTGGGAGAGACGCTGACCCGACACGAGCCCCTTGGGCAAACGGAAAGTTCCGCTTTTGAGTCCGAGCGGAAAATCGACCAGAAAATTTTGATCTTCGCTCTTGCGACGGAAGCTCAATCGCTCTCGAGGCCCCGGCTCCTGAAAGGACTGTCGCCACTCGGGGGACTCGACGAAGGCTGCGATCTCGGAGGCGCTCAGTCCGCTCGCGTACAGGCCGCCGACCACGGCCCCCATGCTGGTTCCCGCAACGGCGTCGATGGGAATCCGCTCGGCCTCCAGAACCTTGAGCACTCCGACGTGAGCCGCACCACGCGCCCCACCCCCCGAGAGCACGAGCCCGACGCGCGGGCGCTCAGTAGCCGCCTCGGCCGTGACGGCGAGGAGAGTGAACGCAAGCAGCAGGACGGAGGTCAAACGCACGACTGCAAGGATACCAAGCGATAATGTGCCCATGCTCGAACTTGCCGCCCTAGTCCTGTTATCTACGTCCACCACCGCTCTCGAGGAGGTGGTTGTCACCGCCCGCCGGCGCGAGGAGCGCCTAGCGGACGTCGCTGCGAGCATCACGCGCCTGACGCCGGGTGACCCCGAGCGCCTAGATCTCACTCACCACGCCGAGAGCCTGAACCGCGTACCCGGGGTGTTCCTGCAGCGTGGTAGCGGACAAGAAAGTCTGCTCGCGATCCGCTCTCCGGTGCTCACGGGTGCGGGCGCCTGTGGGGCGTTCTTGATTTTAGAGGATGGGTTTCCACTCCGACCCACGGGCTTCTGTAACGTCAACGAGTTATTCGAAACCAATACGGCTCAGGCTGCCGCGATCGAAGTCATGCGAGGACCCGGTAGCGTCGTGCACGGCGCCAACGCCGTGCATGGCGTAATCAACGTACTAACGCCGTCGGCAGCAGATCTCGCAGGAGCCCGGCTCAACGCCGTCTTTGGTGCCGATGATTTCAGATCTCTCGGGTTCGCGCTCGGCGATGGAAGACAAGGCGTGCAGGGACTCGTGCGTCATGACGGAGGCTTTCGCGACGACTCGGAGACCACCGAGCTCAAATTAAACCTTGTGCACGATCGGGAGCTGGCCGGCGGCGAGTTGCGGTGGCGCGCAGCGGCCACGCGGCTCGATCAGGACACCGCGGGCTTCATCCGCGGACTCGATGCGTATCGAGACACCGTCCTCCGCCGGACGAACCCGAATCCTGAAGCCTTCAGGGATGCCGATAGTCTTCGGATGTCGACCGTCTGGACCCGCAGCGAATGCGAGGGCTGCGACGATGAAGCGCGGTTGATCCTGCGGCACTTGTCCATGACCTTCTTGCAACATTTTTTGCTCGGCAAGCCTCTCGAAAAAAACTCGCAGACGAGCGCAGCGCTGGGTATCGCGCGTAGTCGTCCACTCGCGCTCGAAGGCTGGTCGTGGCGTGCGGGCGTCGATGCCGAGTGGGTCGACACCTCGCTGCTCGAAATTCAGGACGGGCCGACGCTAGAGGGCAGCCCCTTCGCGCGCTCGATACGACCCGCGGGGCGGCACTATGATTACGCCGTCGATGTCGCCTCGATCGGCGGCAACGCATCCATCGAGCATCGCAGTGACGCTTGGCTCTGGCGCGCCGCGGTCCGAGCGGACTACATCGCGTACTCGTATGACAACCTCATGCGCGATGGCAATACGGCCGAAGACGGCACGCCCTGCCCCGGCGGATGCCTCTACAGCCGGCCCGCGGATCGCGACGACCGGTTCTCGCGACTGACACCGCGAGTCGAGATCATTCGCCATCTGAGCGAAACGCAACATATCTATGCCGTACTCGCCGAAGGCTTTCGTCCACCGGAAATCACCGAGTTGTATCGACTGCAACGCAATCAATCCGTCGCGGATCTCGACGCCGAGCGCATGCGAAATGCTGAAATAGGTTGGCGCTTCGCATTTGGCGAGAGCGCTTCTCCAGGGCTGCGTGGCAACCTAGCCCTATTCAGCGCCAAGAAAAGCAACGTCATCCTGCGCGATGCGAACGGGTTCAACGTGATCGGGGGCCGAACGCTTCACGAGGGCGCGGAGTACGCGCTCAACTGGAGGATCCTGCCCTGGCTGCGCGCCGACCTCGGCGGAACTTTCGCACGCCATCGTTACGATTTTTCCCGGACAATCGAGGGCGGCGAGACGATCACAGCAGGCCTCGACATCGACACCGCCCCTCGGCAAATCCATCGTCTCGGTTTGAGCGCGCAGCCCCACGAACGATTCGGCATGGAACTCGATGTGCGCCGCGTCAGTGAGTATTACGCCGATGCCGCCAACATCCGACAGCACCCCGCACAAACCGTTCTGGGTGCTCGGGGGCGCTGGCAGTTGACCCCTGACTTGGCACTCACGTTCGAGGTCGACAACCTCACCGATCGTCTACTCGCCGATCGTGCCGACTTCGCTCAAGGTGATTGGCGTTATTTCCCGGCGCGCCGACGCAGTGGTTATCTCGGATTCGACTGGCGCTCGCGCTGACGTCTGAGTGGAATCTGTTGGGTGATGCAGTGAATGTTACCGCCACCCAACAAAATCTCTCGTGCAGGTACGCCGACCACGCGGCGATTCGGGAAAATGCCCTGCAACTGCACGATCACCTGGGCATCGAGTCGGCGATCGAGTAACGGTACGACCACTCCACCGTTGGCGATATAAAAATTCACGTAACTCGCGGCGAGACGCTCTCCGCCTTTGCGAGGCTTGGTTCCAGGGCGCGTGACGAGACCCATCGCTTCGATGTCGGTCATCTCTAGCGGACCTGGCATCGGAATTTTGTGAATCTTCAAGCATCGTCCCTGAGCATCGCGCGCATCGCTCAAGCGCTCGAATGCGTCACGCGAAATGGCCGCTTGCGGATCGCGACGATCGTCACACCACAGGAGCGCCACTTCACCCGGAGCGACGAAACACGCCAAGTTGTCGACGTGGCCATCGGTTTCGTCGTTGTACACGCCGCATCCGAGCCAAATGATCTGCGTCGTGCCCGTGTAGGCCTGCAGCAAGGTTTCGATCTGGCGACGCCCAAGACTCGGGTTGCGATTGCGATTGAGCAAACACTCTTCTGTGACGAGTAACGTACCCTCGCCGTCCGAGTGAATCGCACCGCCTTCACAGACGATGGGTGCGCGATAGCGCGCCAAACCCTCTAGCGCGAGCACGCGGCGCGCGACGAACTCATCGCGGTCCCAAGGAAAGTACAGTCCACCGTCGAGGCCACCCCAGGCATTGAAGTGCCAGTCGACACCGCGTACTTCACCTTTGGGTCCGACGACGCAAGTCGGCCCTACATCACGCATCCACGCGTCATCACTTTCGAGACGAACGACCCGAATGCGAGGCTCGAGCGAACGCCGAGCCTCGTCGAACTGCGCCGCCGACACGCCCACCGACACCGGCTCGAATCGAGCGATCGCATGCGCCACGACGGCGAATGCCCGCTGCGCTGGACGGGCCTGCTCGCGCCAGTTATCCGGCCGAGTGGGCCAGAGCATCCAGCAGCCACGATGCGGCTCGAACTCCGCAGGCATGCGAAAGCCGTCCGCCAGCGGTGTTGACGTCAAAGGGTCGTTCATCGGCGGGATTCTATCGGAGCCGCCGCATGGACGGGCCAGCACCCAACCCCATGATAGAATTCGGGCTCGCAACGGCGGGGGTTTCGAATAATCGCCGGGCGTTTCAGAAGGAGTTCACATCACATGACCACGGCTTCCAAAGTCACCCTCACGCCACCGGCTGGGGGCGCCAAGATCACCATCAAGGACGGCAAGCTCGCTGTCCCAAACAACCCGATCATCCCGTTCATCGAGGGCGACGGTACCGGCCCCGATATCTGGCGCGCCAGCGTCCGCGTCATGGATGCGGCAGTCGCCAAGGCTTACGGCGGCCAGCGCAAGATCCACTGGCTCGAGGTCTACGCCGGAGAGAAGTCGAATAAGCTGTTCAACACCTGGCTGCCCGACGAGACTGTCGCGGCCTGTCGCGAATATCTGGTGTCGATCAAAGGTCCTCTCACGACGCCCATCGGCGGCGGCATCCGCTCACTGAACGTGGCACTTCGCCAGCTGCTCGACCTGTACGTTTGCCTACGCCCCGTTCGTTGGTTCAAGGGCGTGCCCTCACCGGTGAAGGCGCCAGAAAAGGTCGATATGGTGATCTTCCGTGAGAACACGGAGGACATCTACGCCGGTATCGAGTTCGAGCTCGGCTCCGAAGAGAACAAAAAATTCAAGGAACTCTTCAAGGCCAACTTCCCGAAGGCTTACGCGAAGATTCGCTTCCCGGAGACCTCGGGCATCGGCATCAAGCCCGTATCGCTCGAGGGCACTGAGCGTCTCTTCCGAGCAGCAGTCGAGTACGCGATCGTCAACAAGCGCAAGAGCGTGACCATCGTCCACAAGGGCAACATTCAAAAGTTCACTGAGGGCGCCTTCCGCAACTGGTCTTATGCGCTCGCCGAACGCGAGTTCCCGGGCCACACCTACGGCTGGGAACAGTGGGAGCGCACCAAGGCCGAGAAAGGAGAGAAGGTGGCGAATGCCGAGATGGATGCCGCCAAGAAAGCCGGCAAGGTCATCATCAAGGACGCCATCGCGGACATCACGCTGCAGCAAGTGCTCACGCGTCCCGACGAGTTCGATGTGCTGGCCACCTGCAACCTCAACGGTGACTACCTCTCCGACGCCCTCGCCGCTCAGGTCGGCGGTCTCGGTATCGCGCCGGGCGCCAACATCAACTACGTCACGGGTCATGCCGTGTTCGAAGCGACGCACGGCACTGCACCGAAGTATGCGAACCTCGACAAGGTCAACCCAGGCTCGGTGTTGCTCTCGGGCGAGATGATGCTGCGCTACATGGGCTGGACCGAGGCGGCCGATGCCGTCATCACCGCCATGGATCGCACCATTGGTCAAAAGACCGTGACCTACGACTTCGCGCGACTCATGGACGGAGCGAAGGAAGTCAAATGCAGCGAGTTCGCCGACGCGCTGATCAGCAATCTCTAAAGGTCGCGCGGTGACCGCCGAGAGCCTGATCGAAGAAGGATCTCGGCGGATCGCCGCCGCCTTTGCGTCTTACAACCGTGAGTTTCGGGACATCACGCGGCGTGCACCCGCGCGTTTCGAGGCGCGCGACTGGCACGGCAGCCAGCAAGATGCCATCGAACGTATCGAACTCTACGATAGCTGGGTCAATCGCACCGTGGCGAACGCCCGTCAGGACCTCGGCGAGGTCGCACTCGATCGACAACTTTGGTCGGCGATGCGTAGTCGGTTTCACGCCCGGACCGCAGGCCTGCCCGATGCCGCATTCGCCCGAACTTTTTTCAGCTCCGTCTCCCGGCGCGTGTTTGGCACGGTCGGCGTCGCGACCGATATCGAGTTCGTCGGCATCGACCTCGATCCGCTAGAGGGAGCGGGAGACAACGCCGAAACCCAGGTCTACGCCCACCGCGGCAGCTTGGAGCTCGTCATCGAGGATCTGCTCGGTGATATCCGACTACGCAGCCCCTGGATCGACTTCGAAAAAAGCGTTCGTAATGTCACGCTCGACATCACCAAACAAATTCGTAGTCATCTGCCGGCGGGCGTCGAAGTCGATGCGGCCTTGAAGCATATCGAGATCCTGACCCCGCTGTTTTTTCAGAGTACCCGAGCCTATGTCGTCGGTCAGATCGTCGCCGACGGGCTACGACTGCCGCTTGCACTCGCGCTTCAAAATACTGACCGCGGGCTCTTCATCGATGCCGTCATGCTTGATGAAGACGAGCTCAGTATCGTCTTTGGTTTTACCCGCTCTTATTTTCACGCCGACATCGAGCGCGTGGTCGAAGCCGTCGTCTTCCTGCGCCACTTGCTACCGCGAAAACCCTTGTCGGAGCTCTTCACGGTGCTCGGACGCGCGCGCCAAGGCAAAGCCGAACGATATCGAGAGCTCGCAAGACACCTGCAACACTCGGATGATTTGTTCGCGCATGCGCCGGGTGAGCGCGGACTCGTCATGATCTGCTTCACCCTGCCCTCGCTCGATGTCGTCTTCAAGTTGATTCGAGATCGTTTTCCACCCGTTAAAACCGTGCTGCGGCAGGACGTCCTCGACAAATACAAGTTCGTCTTCCGTCACGATCGCGCAGGACGACTCGTCGACGCCCAGGAATTTAAGCGGGTACGGCTCCCGAGAGCGCGCTTCACGACGGAGTTGATCGACGAGCTGCTTTCGGAGACCGCCGAAACCGTGCATGTCGAGGGAGACGATCTCGTCTTTGACCATATGTATATCGAGCGTCGGATGGTGCCGCTCAATCTGTTCCTGCGGGAGGCGGCTCCCGACGCTGCCGATCGAGCAGTGGTCGATTACGGACAAGCCATCCGCGATCTCGCCCTCTCCAATATCTTCGCAGGCGACCTGTTGCTCAAAAATTTCGGAGTGACCCGCCACGGGCGTGTGATCTTTTACGACTACGACGAGCTGTGTCAGGTCACCGACTGCCGATTCCGAGAAATGCCTCAAGCCGACAACGACGAAGACGAGATGCGAGGCGAGACCTGGTTCTACGTCGCCGATAACGACGTTTTCCCGGAAACCTTCTTGAACTTCCTGGCTTTCAGCGACGCCCAGAGAGATCTCTTCCGACGGACCCATGGCGATCTCTTGGAGGCCGATTTCTGGCGCGGCATTCAGCAGCGGGTCAAGGATGGGGCCGTCCTCGAGATCCTGCCCTATCGACCGCGACGACTCGGACAGTCGCTGCCCGCACCGAGTTCGACTTAAGTCGTTGGCAGCGCAGTCTGCTCGGCGTTAGGATCGGGGTATGTCTAGTCCCGGTCAGATCGAAGTCAAACCCCGCGATATCCATTTTTCGATGGATTCCGCTCGGGGTCGTTATTGGCTCGGGGGAGATCCGGTCGGAACGGCCGTGCTCAACGGCCTCTCGCTGACGTTTCCGGACGGTGAAAAGCTCTTCATGGACGCAGTGCGTCACTTTCGCGGCAAGGTCTCGGGTCAGTTAGCCGAAGATGTTCGGCGATTCCTCACGCAAGAGGCCATGCACTCGCGTGAACATCACGCCTTGAACGCCATCATCGATCGCAGCAAGTACCCCGTCGACGAAATTCTCGGGCGTATCCGTGATCGCATCGCGTTCAATCGCTCGAAAGGCCCCTACGCGATGCTGCTGTCGACCATCGCGCTGGAGCACTTCACGGCCATGATGGCCGACATGCATATGCAGAATCGGGGCTTGTTCGCGAAAGCAGATCCCGAGATTGCGCGACTTTGGCGATGGCATGCCCTCGAAGAGACCGAGCACAAAGCCGTCGCCTTCGATGTATTCCTTGAAGTCACCAAAAACTGGTCACCACTCAAGCGCTATCTGCTGCGTTGCTGGTCGATGATGTACATCACATACCACTTCACCCGAAACATCGCCAACCATGCGACCTGCCTGCTGCAGGCCGACGGTTACACCGAGGCGGAGGCTCGTAAAGCCGTCTCAAGATTTCTTTGGCGCGATCCGGGAATTTTTCGCCAGGGCTGGCGCAGTTATTTCGCGTGGTACCGGCCGGGCTTTCACCCCTGGGACCTCGACAATCGAGATGCGCTCGCTGAGTGGCGCGCCGAGTTCGACGTCAGCTGATCACAGCCTTTCGCACCCGGCCATTCGGCAATCCAGCGCCGAATCAACGCCACCCCTTCATCGTGTGCGAGTGCACGTCCAAGTTCCGGCATCATGGCGCCCGGATCGGTAGACGCCATGCGGTAAACCGTAATCGATTCGTCCGGCTGACCGGGCACCAGACCGAAGCGACGATCTCCCGTGCCCCGTCCTGCCGCAATCGGCGACTTGCAGACCCCGAGCGCAACGGGCGACGTCTCGGAGGCGTCCAGAGACAAGCCTGAGGTATCGGCAGGCCCCTGTCGGTTATGGCAGTGGCCACAGTTGATATCGAGATAGGCCCGCGCACGCGCCTCGAGCGGCGCTTGAGTGTCATCCCAGGCGGCCGCTCGCGGGAGCGCTGCCGGGTTCAGGTCACGCCCTTCAGGTCCGGAAAGACGCCCCGAGCGCATCCAATGTTCGAGTTGATTCGCACGACCCTTGCCCTCGCCGAGGTCGTGCTCACGATTCAGATGGCGGGCCTTGAGTCCGATCGGTGACAAACTCCCCCGCTTCACATCGGTCGCGTGGCACCCGGCGCATTGATTGACATCGGGCACGACGTAGTCGAAATCGACCTGCTCGACGCCATGGGTCTCGCTGACAAGCCTCAGCGCTCTGACGGTGCCCGTCCTCTCGAGTCGCGCAGTGCGCTGTGCTTCGTCCCATACATAGGTCGAGGCTGCCCATCCTGAGGCACGACGTACCAGTAACCGCGTCTCGATGAGCCGGACTTGATCGAGCACGAGACGACCACCCGACTCGAGGCCCTGCGCCTGCGAGGTTCGAAGCACTCGCGCCGGATCACCCTCGGCGACGAGCGGGTAGTAAAAGGTCTTGGTAATGAGCGTACCGACCGGAAACTCCAAACTACCCTCGGCTGAGTATCGCGCCTGAGTCCCTGACGGCATCCACACGGTGCGCAGTTTGTGCGCGTAATCGCTAAAGAGCGGCGTGTTCAGTTCGTAGTCGACGACGCCTTCGCGAGGGATGAGTCGACCCTCCTGCAGCGTGAACACGCCCCACTCCGCGAGCGTTTCGGGATCGGTCGAGTCGTGAAACACGGGACTGCTCGGACCTCGGGCGCACGCCGCGAGCATCGACAGACCCATCAACAGGATCAGTAATCTCACTGGGCGCGATGAACCGACGGGTGTCACAAGCTGAGCTCGACAGGCGGCAGCGGCGCGAGGCGACAGTCGTACTCTGCAGTCGAGACCCGCGGGTTGCGATACTTACCCGGTCCGTCGGCGTTGAGCACGGGCCCTGCATCTCGCACGCAAATAGCCAGATCGTCCGGTAACTTCCCGCCGCGAGTTTTCTTTGAGTCGACGTAGCCATCCCACAACACCGGGGGAAAGCGGCCACCAAGACCGAAGACGGCGAGCTTAAGCGCCTTGAGGTCGAGCCCGTCGGGAGCATCTCCGCCACCTGAATAGCGATTACCATGAACATGAATGGCCTCAGGGTACGGATCAAAAATGTCAGCCACTCCCTTCTCGGTCATGTAACCCGTCGAAAAATAGCTGGAGATAATCACGTGGGCGGTCGCATTGTCGGTGAATTCGTTATCGAAGATCTCGACCTGATCATTCGAGTTGATGACGACGCCCGATCCTGCCGGAACGCTGGCGACCGGCGTCCCCTTGGCTCCGAAATTAGCAGTGTTGTTGCCGTAGATCTTGTTACGGAACACACGCGTTCCCGCGCCGCGCTGCGGGAGGTTCGGCATATTGAACACGAGCACGCCACCCGTATTTTCGGTCGCGATGTTGTCGTAGACATCCGCGCGCCGCGAATTCTCGATCTCGATACCGGCGACATTGAGCCGCGCCGTATTGCGGCGTACGACGATGTCCTCCGATTGCCCCACGTAAATGCCGGCATCGGACGCACCGATCACGAGGCAGTCCTCGATGAGCACCTGACGAGTACGTACCGGGTAGAGACCGTAGGCGCCGTTCGAGGTACTCGGCCCACCCGTCCACTCGACACGTAGCCCGCGTAATGTGATTCGCTCGCCCTCGTTGACTTTGACGGCATCACCGCGAGTATCTTCGATGGCGAGATTTTCAAGCGTGAAGTCGCTCGCGTTCACGAGCAGCCCCTCGGCTCCCACCGTCTGCCCTTTGAACGAAAGCACGGTCTCGTTCATCCCTGCACCGCGGATCGTGACCCCACTCACCCGCAGACTTAGGCTGCGATTAAGGGAGTAACGACCTGAGGGAATCTCGATGATTTCACCGGGCTTCGCGTCCAGCAGCCGCGTCTGCAGCTCGCGCTGGAAACTCTCGTCGAAGGCCGGCTCGTTTGCACTGCAGCCGACAAGTACCCACGTCAGCACCACAAACAACCCCAGGCGCCGATCAAACAATTTGTTGACATAGATCATGGGTGAATGGTCTCCAGAGCCTGAGTGAGATCGGCTTTCAAGTCTTCGATATCCTCAAGTCCGATCGATAATCGAACCGTCCCCGGCCCGATGCCAGAGAGGGCGAGATCTTCCGGCGAGAAATCCTTGGGTTGCATCATCTGCGGAGGCATCGCTAACGACTCAGTGGAGCCAAAGCTAGGCGTTCGCGCAAACAGCTGCAGCGACTCGGTAAACTTCCGCCCCGCCTCGTACCCGGCTACGAGATCGAAACAAATCACCGAGCCGAACTCGCGCATCTGGCCTCGAGCGAGCTCCGCTTTGGGTTGCGAGGCCAGCCCCGGATATCGAACTCGCGTACATGCCGGATGGTGCTCAAGAAACTCTGCCACGGCCTGGGCACTCGCTGACTGCTGCCGGTAGCGCACGAAGTAGGTCTTCAGACCTCTCACCATGATGGAGGCCGACAACGCATCGAGGTGTGCGCCGAACAACCGGAAATCACTGCGCAGCTGATCGATGAGTTCGCGTCGAGCGATGACCGCGCCGCCCATGACATCTCCCGCCCCCGTCGCAAACTTGGTGAGGCTGTGCACGAAGAGATCGATGTCAAACTCTCCGTGCTGATGAAATCCTGCGGCGGTATTGTCGATGACAGTGAGCGCACCATGCGCCCGAGCCAGTCGGGTGATCGCTTCGATATCGGCAATCTTGTTGATCGGATTGGTTGGACTCTCGAACCACACGAGACGGGTCTTTCGGGTAGAGAGCGTTCGCTCGAGACCTGCAAGGTCATCGATGGAGAGCATGCTGTGGGTGATCCCAAAACGCGCCAACATTCCGCGGATGATCTGACGCGTGGGGCCGTATCCCTCGGTGAAGAACACCACATGGTCGCCGGCGCGGGTGAGCCCGATGAGCGTCTGTGCGACCGCATTCACGCCCGAGGCGGTCACCATGCACTCGTCTCGACGCTGTAGCTGGGCCAGCATGAGCTCGAGTTGTCGAACCGAGGGATTCGATAGGCGAGAATAAAAGAAACCCGGTCGCTCACCGCGTGCGATCCGCTCACCCTCGAGCACGGTCTCGGTCTCCCATTTCACGTTCTGGAAGATCGGCAGATTGAGGGGATAGTTGTCGTCCGGCAGTTCGATCGCCGGTGGGTGATTGACCCGTGTTTCGTCTTTCATTCGATACGTCAGTTGCCGCTGCGGGCCATCTGCTCCTCGCGCAGCCGACGCTTTTCCTCGTGCTTCATGTACAGGGTCGAGAGCACCACGCCTGTGGCGACGATGAGCACCAAGATGGTGGCGAGCGCGTTGATGTCCGGACTGACGCCCCGCCGTACCCGAGAGAAAATCTCCATGGGCAGCGTCGACGAGCCTGGGCCCGAGACGAACTGCGAGATCACCACATCGTCCCACGAGAGCGTGAAAGCGAGCAGCCAGCCCGATACCAGCGCCGGAACGATGAGTGGCAACGTGATACGAAAGAACACGGTGGCCGGCTTCGCACCAAGATCGAGTGCCGCCTCCTCGAGTGCGTCGTCGAACCCTGCCAGACGCGACTGCACGACGACGGTCACATAAGCCATGGCAAACGTGATGTGGGCAATGGTGATCGTGAGCATCCCTCTACCCTCAGGCCAGCCGATGAGCTGCTCGAGAGAGACAAAGAGCAGAAGCATCGCAATACCCGTGATGACCTCAGGCATCACGAGCGGCGCAGTGGTCATCGCAGAGAGAAACGCCCGGCCGCGAAATGGCCCGAAACGCGCAAGCACTAGCCCTGCGATCGTGCCGAGAATGACTGCACCCGTTGCCGTCATGGCGGCGATCTGCACACTGATCCAGGCAGCGCCGAGCAATTGGTCGTTCTCGAGGAGCCTGACGTACCAACGAAGTGTCGGGGAGTTCTCGGCATCCCACACCGTGACGAGGCGCGAGTTGTTGAACGAGAAAACCATCATGGAAAGGATCGGGATGTACAGGAACGCGAGCCCGAGTCCGAGCATTCCGTTGCGGAACCAGCCACGATTATTCATCGTGCGCCCTCATCGCTTGGCTGCCTCGAGTTCGCGGCGCTGGTAGCGCTGAAAGAGCAGAATCGGCAACAACAACAGCAGTAATAGAACGATAGCCACTGCGCTGGCGACCGGCCAGTTTCTTGCACTGAAAAACTGCGCTGAAAGTACGGTGCCGATCATGAGCTGATCGGTCCTGCCAAGTAGCGAGGGAATCACGAACTCGCCTACCGCTGGAATGAAGACGAGCAGGCACCCCGCGACGATTCCCGGCATAGAGAGCGGCAGCGTCACCTTGAAAAATGCCTTCATCGGTGATGCGCCCAAATCCGAGGCGGCTTCAAGCAGGGTCAGATCGTGCTTCTCGAGGTTCGAGAACAAAGGCAGGATCATGAATGGCAGATAGGAATAGTCGATTCCGATGTATACCGCAAAGTCGGTGTAGAGCAGCGTGAGCGGCTGGTCGATGATGCCGAGCGCAAGCAAGGTGTTGTTGATCACACCGTTAGTCTTGAGTAGACCGACCCAGGCGTAGACGCGCAGCAGAAACGACGTCCAGAACGGCAGGATGATCAGCATCAAGAAGAGATTTCTCGTGCTCGGCCCACATCGCGCAATGGCGTAGGCCATCGGATAACCCACGAGGAGACAGAGTACGGTCGAAATCGCCGCCACTTTCACCGAGTAGAGGAAGGTGCTGAGGTACAGAGAGTCCTGCAGCAGCACTTGATAGTTGGATAAATTGAGCGTCGCAACGAAACGCTGGGTCTCTTCAACCCAAGCAAAGAGCGGCGCATACCCAGGCTGGATGGGCTGCATCCAGGAGAAAGAGATCTTGAAGACGATCAAAAACGGTACGACAAAGAAGAGCAGCAGCCACACGTAGGGCACGCCGATCACCAGTCGCTTTCCAGCCAAGGAGTGCAGCGTGGCGAGGACTTTATCCACGGGCTTAGATCGTCAACACCACGGGGCTGGAGGGATGCCAGCTGAGATGTACCGTCTCTTCCCAGACGATGCGCTCATCCGCATGTCGCTCGACGTTGGGAATGGTCACCCGAACCATCCGTCCAGACTCCAGCCGCACGAGATACACCGATAAATCACCCATATAGGCGATTTCCTTCACTACCCCCTTGGCGCAGTTCTCAGTACCGACGGGCGCAGAGCGCGACATCTCGATTTTTTCAGGACGAATCGCCACCGACACCTTAGCCTCGGGCGGCGCACTGATTCCGTGACTCACGAACACCGTAGCCTCGAGCTCGTTACAGCGGATACGGACGTGCCCGGGCTCGTCCTCAACAAGCTGTCCATCGAACATGTTGACCGATCCAATGAAATCGGCCACGAAACGGGAATTTGGGAATTCGTAGATGTCGGTCGGCGTACCGACCTGGACGATCTGCCCTTTGTTCATGACGCCGATACGAGTCGCGAGCGTCATCGCCTCCTCCTGATCGTGCGTGACGACGACGAAGGTGACGCCGAGCTGTTCTTGAAGGTTGATCAACTCGAATTGAGTATGCTCTCGCAACTTTTTGTCGAGCGCACCGAGAGGCTCATCGAGCAGAAGTAACTTGGGACGCTTGACGAGCGCACGAGCCAAGGCCACCCGCTGCCGCTGACCGCCCGAAAGCTGGTGAGGTTTTCGACGAGCGAAGTCACCAAGCCTCACGATATCGAGCATTTCGCCCACACGCTTGGCAATCTCCGCCTTCGATAGACCCTCTTGCTCGAGACCAAACGCGACGTTTTTCTCGACGGTCATATGCGGAAAGAGCGCATACGACTGAAACATCATGTTGACGGGACGGTCATACGGCGGAATTCCCGCCATGTCCTGCCCATCGATCAGCAGACGCCCCGACGTTGGAGATTCAAACCCCGCCAGCATGCGAAGTAAGGTGGTCTTGCCGCAGCCTGAGCCGCCAAGCAGACAAAAGATTTCGCCTTTGAAGATGCTGAGAGAGACATTGTCGACTGCGACGAAGTCACCAAACCGCTTGGTGACGCCCTCGATCCGGACATACTCGTGACTTCGGTCGATTGTTTTTTGCGACACGTCCCGCCCCCCCCCCGAGAACGCCAAGGCCGCGCGGAGACCCCTCTCCGCGCGGCCTGCGGGTTATTGACCGGCCTTGAAGCGAGTCCAGGTCGCCGTCAGAGACTGCGTGAAGGCATCGCTCTCGGCGAGATCGACTTGAAGACGCGACTTCACTTCATCGGTCGGGTAGATCGCGGAGTTCCCAAGGATCTCGGCCTTGATCAATTTTTGAGCGGGCACGTTAAAGCTCGCGTAATTGACCAGGTCGGTGTTCTTGGCAGCGACCTCAGGTCGCATCAGGTAGTTGATGAACGCGTGGGCGTTTTCGACATTCTTAGCGTCCTTCGGAATGGCCAGCATGTCGAAGAACATCATGGTGCCTTCTCGCGGGATCTTGTAGTCGATCTTGATGCCGTTCGAGGCCTCCACCGCACGATCGCGCGCCTGGAAGATGTCTCCCGACCACGCCATCGTCAGACAGATTTCACCATTGGCAAGATCGTCGATGAACTTTGAAGAGTGAACGTACTTGATGAACGGACGGACCGCCATCAACACCTTCTCAGCCGCCGCCAAATCTTCAGGGGATTCGCTGTTGGGATCTTTACCAAGATAAATGAGAACGGTGCCGGTGATCTCGGTCGGAGAATCGAGGATCGCAACGCCGCAATCTTTGAACTTCGACACGATCTTCGGGTCGTAGAACATCGCGAGACTGTCTGTCGGCGCGTCTTTCATGCGCTCGGCGATCTTGTCCTGATTGAAACCGATACCCGTCGTACCCCAAAGGTAGTTGATCGAGTGGGCATTATCGGGATCGTGTCGCGCCACCTTGGCCATCAGCTCCGGATCCATGTTCGCGACGTTCGGCAACTTGCTCTTGTCGAGCGTTTGGAAAATTCCCGCCTTGATCTGGCGCTCGAGAAAGTTCGCCGACGGCACGACGATGTCGTAGCCCGTGGCTCCTGCGAGCAGCTTCGACTCCAACACTTCATTTGAGTCGAAAACGTCGTAGGTGACATCGATACCGGTCTCTTTTTCGAAGTCGGCGATCACGCTTTCGTCGATGTAATCGGACCAGTTGTAAACATTGAGCACCTTCGACTCTGCCGCATCCTCCGACTTGCCACCGCAAGCGGTGAGCAGCGCAGCGACGGACAGGGCAACGAGAGCCGGTCTGAAAACCTGTTTCATTTCTGGCGGACTCCTGGAAAGGGAAACTCCCGCACCGTGCGGGAGACAGCGAAGTTATAGCGCAGACCCCCGTCCCGGGAAAGCCCATCGAAGGGTTTCGACGCGTCGCGGTTCCGCTCTACACCCAGCCGTCCCGACGCAAGTCGGCGTGGAGCTGGTCCAGGGACGTGACCGCCTTGGTGAGAAGTTCGTCGATTTCATTTCGGGTGATGACGAGCGGCGGCGCAACGATCAGGGTGTCCCAGACGGCCCGCATGACGAGCCCGTTTCGGATGGAGATGTCCCGCGCACGCGTGCCGACCGATCCCCGCTCAGGAAAAAACTCACGCGAAGGCTTTCTTGGGACGAGCTCCAACGCTCCCAAAAGCCCCAAACTTCGCGCCTCGCCGACCAGGGGATGCGCCGCCAGCTCGCCCCACCGTGTTGAGAAATACGGGGCCAGATCGTTTCGAACTCGGTCGACCACACCCTCTTTCTGCATGATCTCGAGGTTCGCGAGCGCCACTGCGGCCGCGACCGGGTGACCGGAATAGGTATACCCGTGGGCGAACTCCCCGCCCTTTTCGATGAACACCTCGGCCACTCGATCGGAGACCATGAGCGCCCCGAGCGGCTGATACCCCGAGGTGATGGCCTTGGCGAGGGTGAGGAAATCCGGACGGGTACCGAAATGCTCGCACCCGAACCACCGACCCGTCCGACCGAAGCCGCAGATCACTTCGTCCGAGCCAAACAGAATGCCGTAGCGATCGAGAATGCGCTGAACCTCGGGCCAGTAGGTCTCCGGCGGAATGATCACGCCACCCGCCCCTTGCACGGGTTCGCCGATGAAGGCCGCCACGCGCTCGGGACCGATCTCAATGATTTTGGCCTCGAGTTCACGGGCCGCCTGCAGACCAAACTCCGCGGGGTCGAGATTGCCACCGCGTTCGAACCAGTAAGGTTGGTTGATATGCACGATGCCGGGAATGGGCAACCCGCCTTGTGCGTGCATCGCCTTCATGCCGCCGAGCGAGGCGCCGGCCATCGTGCTGCCGTGATACCCGTTCCAGCGACTGATGATCACCTGTCGCTCAGGTTCGCCGCGCAGCATCCAGTAGCGCCTCGCGAGTCGCACAAAGGTGTCGTTGGCTTCGCTGCCCGACCCCGAGAAGAACACGTGGTTAAACTGCGGTGGCGTGAGTTCGGCGAGCTTCGCCGCAAGCTCGATCGCCGGTGGGTTCGCGCATTGGAAGAAGCTGTTGTAGTACGGCAGCTGTTGCATCTGCCGATAGGCAGCCTCCGCCAGTTCGGGGCGTCCGTAACCGAGCGCCACGCACCATAGCCCCGACATGCCATCGAGGATGCGATGCCCTTCACTGTCGTAGAGGTAGACCCCTTCGGCTCGGGTAACCACGCGGGTTCCACGGGCCGCCAGGGCGCGGGAATCTGTGAAGGGATGCAGATAGTGGGCGGCGTCCAACGCCTGCCACTCTGCAGTGCTGCGCTCTGGGATCGGGCTCATGCCCACATCTTACGACGGCGGACCGTCACACGTTGAGCAGCAAATGCTCACGCTCCCACGAGCTGATCACCTGCAGGAACACTTCGTGCTCGGCCTGTTTAACGAGCGAAAAGGCGGACACGAAACTTTCACCCAGAATCTCGATCAGCGGATCACACTCGCGGAGCAAGCGAATCGCTTCATCGAGGTTACGTGGGAGCGAGAACGGAAGATCATGAGCGCTGCCCGTGATGGGCTCGGTGGGCGTCAAGCCCTGGACCATGCCGAGATACCCGCAGGCGAGCGAGGCTGCACTGGCGAGATAAGGATTGGCGTCTGCACCGGAGAGGCGGTTCTCGACGCGGCGTGCCTGCGGATCGGACCCTGGTACACGCAAGCCGGCCGTGCGGTTGTCGTAACCCCACTGCACATTGATGGGTGCCACCTGGAATCGGGTGATTCGCCGATAAGAATTGACGTTAGGCGCGAGCAACGCCATCGCGGCAGGCAGATAACGCTGCATGCCCGCGATATGCGAGAAGAAGAGCTGAGTCGGCGAGCCATCGGCGTTCGAGAACACGTTCTTATTCGTCTTGCTGTCGACGATGCTCTGGTGGATGTGCATGGCGCTGCCCGGCTCCTTGGCATGAGGCTTGGCCATGAAGGTCGCGTACATTTTGTGACGCAACGCCGCTTCACGGGCGGTGCGCTTGAACATGAATGCCTGGTCAGCCAGATCGAGCGCGTTGCCGTGCAGAAGATTAATCTCCATCTGCGCGGGACCGTCTTCGTGGATCAGCGTATCGATGGCGATATCCTGATCTTCACAGAACTGATACACGTCATCGAAGAGCGGATCGAATTCATTGACCGCGGCAATGCTGTAGGACTGACGCCCTGGCTCGGCTCGGCCAGAACGACCAATCGGCGGCTTTAGCGGATAGTCCGCATCGATGTTGGGTTCGACGAGATAAAACTCGAGCTCGGGCGCCACGACCGGCTCCCAACCTTTCTGTGCATACAGGTCGAGCACGTGTCGTAGGACTTCTCTCGGCGCCATCTTCACGCGACGACCGTCCGCATAAAAACAATCGTGGATCACCTGGGCCGTGGGCTCAGGCGCCCACGGAACACGGCGGATCGTGCGCGGATCGGGCTTGAGGATAATGTCGATTTCAGCCGGGCTCATGGCTGCGGCGGTTTCCTCGGGGTAGTCGCCCGTCACGGTCTGCAAAAAGATGCTCTCGGGCAACCGCATGCCCTGGTCACCCTGAAATTTTTGGGCAGGCATGACTTTGCCGCGTGCGATACCCGCCATGTCCGGGACGATCGCCTCGACTTCTTGAATGTTGTGATCGCGGAAAAACTGCGAAATGGGATCTGTCATGACTCGAACCTCTATCGGGCGCCCTGCTGTCGTCGGGTCGCACGGGCTCGTGCGGCCTCACCGAAAGCAGCGAACAGCGCTACGGAAAAATTGTTGGCCATCACCCGCCACTCGGGATGCCATTGCACGGCCCAAGTAAACGCGGGCGCAGCGGGCAGATGAAACGCCTCGATCAACCCGTCGGGCGCTCGAGCGGCCACCTGCAGACCCGGGGCAAGCTGTTTGACCCCCTGACCGTGCAAAGAATTCACTTTCACGCGATCGGCACCACCGGCCCACTCACGCATCGGCCCTGGCTCGAGCACCACCTCGTGCGCCGGACCGTACTGGATCTCGAGGGGCGCGGATTTATCTTCCCGATGATCGAAGAAGCCCGGCGCCTCATGAACCTTCTGCCACAGCGATCCGCCGAGCGCGACATTCATTTCCTGACATCCCCGGCACAGCCCGAGGATCGGGACACCTTGCTCGATGGCCGCACGGATAAGCGGTAAGGAGGTCGCATCGCGCTCAGGGTCGTGCAGCGTACCGGGCTCGCTCGGACCTTCGTCGTAGTGATGCGGCTCGACGTTAGACGGACTCCCGGGAAATAGCAGTCCATCGAGGCGAGAGAGTAGTTCCTCCGCCTCCAGCGGCTCGGGCAACACCGGGATGAGTACAGGCAGACCACCGGCGGCTCGAGCCACGGCGTGCGCGTACTTCTCACCGACCATGTGAAAAGGATGGGGGCCGACAATGCGACGGTCGGCGGGAATTCCGATGAGCGGGCGAAGGGACATTGGAAAGGCGGCTTCGGGATTGGCCCGAAACGCGAGACGATTAGATCACAAGGCGTCCTGTATAACCGTCCAGTCTTCGAGGTTTTTCATCTAAGTCACTGTTTTTATTGAATCTATATTGCTTGGGTGCAGCCGGCCCCGTATGCTCGGCGACCTTCCCGGACACCTCGCCCGGGCCCAACCCCCGAGTTCCCATGAGCGCCTTTCCCGAGCTCGATCACTTCCTCGAGCAGCACCCGGACACCCGGCATGTCGACGTTTTCCTGAACGATCTGAACGGGGTCGAGCGCGGGAAGCGAATCGAGCGGGAGTCGCTCGAGCGACTTTACTCCGAGGGGATGCTGCTACCGGGCTCGATGTTCGCCCTCGATGTCCAAGGTGGCACCATCCAAGAGAGTGGGCTCGGCTTTGACGAAGGCGATGCCGATCGACCCTGCAAGCCCCTGCCCGATTCTTTGGTCCCAGTACCGTGGCAGAGCGGCGGCGTCGCCCAAGTTCAGGTGGCGATGTACGAGCCCGACGGGCGAGCCTTTTTCGCCGATCCGCGACACGTGTTGACGAAGGTGCTCGACCGATTCCATCGTCTCAACCTCACGCCCGTCGTCGCGCTCGAATACGAGTTCTATTTCATTGACCGCGAACGCCTCGAAGGCGGCATGCCGCAACCACCGCCGCTACCGATCACCGGTCGACGAGAGTTTCGCACCCAAATCAATTCGATGACGGATCTCAACGAGTTCTCGAAGGTGCTCTCGCGGATCGACGAAGTCGCGCGGATTCAGGGTCTACCCTCCACTAGCGCGCTCGCCGAATACGGGCCGGGACAGTTCGAAGTGAACCTCGAACATCGCCCCGATGCCTTGAGGGCGTGTGACGAGGCCATGCGCTTCAAGCGTGTAGTGCGCAGCGTGGCACGTGAGCAAGGCTGGGACGCCACATTCTTGCCGAAGCCCTACCGCGACATGGCGGGCTCGGGTTTGCATGTGCATGTCAGCGTGCTCGATGCGGCCGGCCAAAACATTTTCGCCTGCCCGAACCCCGCAGACGCCCCGGACGATGCGCCCCATCATGGAATCGAGAGTTCCGCCTTGAGACATGCGATCGGCGGGATGCTCCGCAGCCTCGCCGATGGGATGGCGATTTGCGCACCAGGACCGAACTCGTATCGGCGATTCAGGCCCGAAGCGTATGTCCCGATGATCCCGTGCTGGTCCATCAACAATCGTGGCACAGCCGTACGAATTCCTTTGAGCGACGTGCACAACCGACGTATCGAACATCGGCTGGCCGGCGCGGACGCGAATCCGTACCTCGTCGTGGCGTGGGTGCTCGCCGGAATACACCACGGGATTGCCGAGGCGCTGGAGCCAAGTGCGCCGATCCGCGGCAATGCCTATCGGGAGTCCGGTGAACGCCTGCCCTTGCATTGGGCGAGCGCCATCGAGCGATTCGAGCGCAGCGAGTTTGCGGCGAGCTATCTCGGTCGGCCGTTCCGCGATCACTACGCGAAGGTCAAGCAAGGCGAGCTCGACGAGTTCAACTCCCACCTGACATCACTCGAGATGCAGTGGTATCTCGGTGCAATCTGATCACGCGATGAGCACCCGCCCCCGATGAGCACTCACGTCGACTCGTGGTACGCCTCGAGCACGGCGGCGACGCCTCCACGACCGTTGCTCGAAGGCGAAGTCGACGCCGACGTCTGCGTCATCGGCGGGGGAATCGCTGGCTGTTCGGCGGCACTGCACCTCGCCGAGCGAGGTTATCGCGTCGTTTTGCTCGAGGCAGAGCTCATCGGCTGGGGCGCCTCGGGCCGCAGCGGCGCACAAGCGATCACTGGCGTCGCCTGCGGTCAGAGCAAGCTCGAGTCCCTCATCGGCGACGGCGATGCACGACGCATCTGGGACATGACGGTCGAGGCTCTGCGGCTGCAGCGTGACCTCATCGATCGACATCGCATCGACTGCGACTACGTCACCGGTCAGATGCATGTGGCACTCAAGTCACGGCAGGAGCGTGAGTTACGGGAAGACGTCGAAGCCGCCCACGAGCGATACGCCTATCACTCGCTGCGCATGGTCGAGCGAGACGAGTTACGGAGCTTGATCGCCTCGGATCGGTACATCGCCGGCACCTACGACTCGGCCTGCGGTCATCTTCATCCGCTCAAATACACCTTGGGTCTGGCGGCAGCCGCCGAGCGAGCCGGCGTCACGATTTTCGAGCGCTCGCGAGCTCTCGGATATCAGCGGGCGCCCTCGCCATCCTCCGCGACCCTCTCTTCGTCCTCGCCCCTAGTCGTTCGTACCGACAGAGGTATCGTTCGCTGCCGCTCGATTGCCCTCTGTGGAAATGCGTGGCTTGGACCCTTCGCACCGGCCCTCGCGCGCAAGATCATCGGCGTGGGCACCTATATCGTCGCCACCGAACCGCTGGGCGAGGCGCGTGCCGCCGCGCTTATCACCAACAATGCGGCCGTCACGGACATCAACTGGGTCATCGATTACTTTCGTCGGTCATCCGATCACCGCCTGCTCTTCGGTGGTCGCGTGAGCTACTCGGGCGTTGATCCACTCAGTACGCGGCGAGCGACGCGTGCGCGCATGCTCAAAGTATTCCCTCAATTAGCCGATACGAGTATCGAGTTCGCCTGGGGCGGACTCGTCGACATCACGCTCAACCGCGCACCCCATTTCGGGCGTCTCGAACCCGATATCTATTTCGTTCAGGGATTCAGCGGTCACGGTATCGCGCTGACCGGTATCGCCGGCCAACTACTGGCCGAAGCCATCAGCGGCACGCATGATCGCTTCGACGTGTTTGCGCGCATCAAGCACAGGGATTTCCCGGGCGGAAAGGCACTGCGCCGGCCCGCGCTGGTGCTCGCGATGCTGTGGTACCGACTGCGCGACCTGCTGTAATCAGCCGCCGGCGGCGTGCGACATCAGGCGCGAGAAGAAGGGGCGAAGCCGTTTTTCGGTGATTTCCGCGACAGCCGAATACGCCGCAGGCACCACGACGAGTGACAACAGCGTCGAGGTGATGAGTCCGCCGATGACCGAGACACCCAACGGTGTACGGAAGTTACCGTCCGCACCAAGACCCATCGCGATCGGCAGCATGCCCGCGCCCATGGCAAGCGTGGTCATGATCACGGGCCGGGCGCGTTTACGGCAGGCATCGATCAACGCTTCGTCACGGGACATGCCGGCTCGCTCACCCAAGATCGCGTAGTCGACGATCAAGATCGAATTTTTGACCGCAATACCATTGAGCAGTAGCAGACCGATGAGGGATGGCAACGACAGCGAGTTGCCCGTCAGCAGAAGTAAACCGAACGCACCGCCGCCACACAGCGGGACCGCAGCGAGGATCACGAGCGGTTGAGTTCCGCTGTGGAACAGCAAGACCAACACGATATACACCGACGCGATGCCGGCTAGCAGCGCAAGGGCGAAGCCCACGAAGAGTTCGACAAATGCTTCGGAGTCCCCGGCCGGCAGAATGCGAACACCGGCCGGTAGATTCTGCATGGCCGGCATGCTGCGTACCTGCGCCATGACATCGCCGAGGGGTAAGCCGTTGAGCTCGGCAGACACCGTCACCGTGCGCTCACGATTCAGGCGATCAATGCGCGCAGGACCGCTGCCCTCTGTAATGTCCGCGACCGCAGACAAAGGCACGGGGCCGTTCTTCCCAGGCACCCGCAGCTGTCCGAGCACCGAGGGATCGGTCAGCGACGAGCCTGCCAACTGCACACGGATCGGCACCTGTCGCTCAGCGAGGTTCAACTTGGCGAGTCGCTGCGTCACGTCACCACTCGTGGCGATACGAGCCGCATCGGCGATATCCACCGTCGACACGCCGAGATCGGCGGCACGAGCCGGGTCGGGACGAATGACGATCTCGGGACGCAGCAACGCGGCGGTGGTCGACACAGAGCCGACACCCGGAACGGTACGGATCGCAGCCGCGATTTCTTGGGCGGCGATCGATAACTGCTCGGAATCTTTGCCGCCGATGGCCATCGTGAGTCGATCGCCCGGTCCGCCCGCGACGAAACTGGCTCGAACGCCCGGTAGAGGCATCAAGGCCGTACGGACGTCGTTTTCGATCTCGGCACTGCTGCGATCACGATCCTCCGCAAACTCCAGAGTCATCGACACTTTGCGCACTTCGGGGAAGCTGAGTCCGCCCCCCATGGTTTCGCCACGCTCGCCACCCACCGTCGTGAACGTGCGGACCACTTCCGGCACTTCGGCCCGCAGCCGCGCACGAACTTCTGCGGCGACCTCGAGTGAATCCGACAACCGCGCACCCGGCGGCAGCTCAACCTGCAGCTGCGCTCGCGAAGTGTCTGAGGTAGGCACGAAGGTTTTGGGGATGAGAGGCACGAGCGCCAAGGAAAACACGAAGGTCAGCATCGCCAGCACAATCACTCGCCGGCGATGATGGATGGCGTACTCGACCCAGCGCAGATAGCGAATCATCAACGGCGAATCCGTTGCGACTTTCGGCTCACCGCGCATGAAATGCCCCGCCAGCATGGGCGTGAGTAGCCGTGCGACGAGCAAAGAAAAGAGCACGGCAGCCGCGGCAGTCCATCCAAACTCGCGGAAAAACTTTCCGGTCACGCCTGGCATGAAGGCGACCGGAATGAATACCGCCGCCAGTGTGACGGACGTGGCGATCACGGCGATGCCAATTTCATCGGCGGCATCGACGGCCGCCTGCATGGGCGGCTTGCCCATCGCGCGATGCCGCGCGACGTTCTCCACTTCGACGATGGCGTCGTCGACCAAGACACCGATCACCACCGCAAGTGCGAGGAGCGTCAGCAAGTTCAGCGAGAAACCAAGCCAACTCATCACGGCAAAGGTCGGGATCACCGACAGCGGGAGTGCCAGGGCCGAGATGGCGGTCGCGCGCCACTCGCGCAAGAAGAACCAAACGACGATCACCGCAAGCAGCGCACCTTCGATGAGCATCGCCATCGAGGCGTTATAGGAATCTTTGGCTGTTTCGACCGTCGATTGAACTTCGGTGAAACGAACTTCGGGATGCTCAGCCTGTAATTTTTTGACGCTCTTTCGAACACCCTCGCCGACCGAGACCTCACTGGAGCCCGCGGTACGACGGACCGAAAAACCTACGACCGGTTTGTCGTCGAGCAACGCGGCGGCGCGCGCCTCGGCAGCGCCGTCGGTCACAGTCGCGATGGCAGAGAGCCGGACCGTACGGCCATCGGGCAAGTAAATCGGATAATCGGCGAGATCCTGCGCGCTCCGCACCACGGCAACCGTACGGACCGATTGCTCAGCGCCGCCGGTCTCGGTACGGCCACCCGGACGCTCGACTTGCAGTCGTGCCAGCTGATTCGAGACCGAGCCCGCCGTGACACCGAGCGCCTGCAGCGCTTCAGGTCGCAAGTCGACCCGTACCTCACGCTCGACCCCTCCCACGCGTGACACCGAGCCCACACCCGAGACGCCGTAGAGCGCTTTTGCAACCTTGTCATCGACGAACCAAGATAATTCGTCTGGTGCAAGACGGTCTGACTCAACCGCGAAACCGATGAGTGTCCCGCCCACCAGATTGATGCGTTGGATGACCGGTTCGTTGATGTCTTGCGGCATGTCGCGACGCACTCGCGATACGGCGTCTTTGACCTCATCGAGCGCCTGGTCGATGTTTCGACCCAACTCGAACTCGATGCGCGTGACCGAGGTTCCCTCGCTTACCGCCGAGTTGATGCGTTCGATTCCGGGAATACTCGCAATCGCATCTTCAACGCGACGCGTCACGTCCGTTTCGAGCGTCGAGGGCGACGCCCCCGGCAAGCCGACGGAGACCTGAATGGTCGGCAAGGCGATATCCGGCAGCTGGGAAATGGGCAACTGCCTCAAGCCCCAAAATCCGGCGATCACGAGGACAACAAACAAGAGGACCGAAGGCAGAGGGTATTGAATACCCCAGCGCGACAGGTTCATGAGCTCTGTCCGTCGACGACCTTGACGATGTCGCCATCGCTTAGAAAGCCCGCGCCTCGGGCGACGACTTTTTCGCCATCTTTGAGCCCCAAGCGTACTTCCACGGAATCACCCTGCGGCGGGCCAGAATCGATACGCCGCTGTAACACCTTGTTGCCCTCGCCCATCACGAAGACATAGGGATAGCCATCGCGGAATACCACGGACTGCCTCGGGATGACCGTCACCTCGGCTTTACCGACCCGCAGACGACCTTCGGCGAACATTCCGGCACGCAGCGCACCGGGTTTCTCAAGATCGGCATAAACGAGCGCGGTACGAGTCTGCGAGTCGATCGACGGCGATACGGCCCGAATGACGCCGGTCACCACATCGCCCGAGGGGCCTCGCAGATCGACCGTAGCGCCCACCTTGATACGAGTCAGGTCGTTCTCGGACACCTCGGCACGCCACTCGAGTCGTCCACGACGAATGAGGCGGAGCAGCTCACCGCCCCCTGAGACAATTTGACCGGGCTGCACGGTGCGCGCGGAGATCACACCGGCATCGGGAGCACGAAGCGTCGCAAAACCGAGTCGTAACTTGGAGGCATCGCGCTCGGCCTCGGCTGAGACCACTTGCGCCTCGGCCTTGGAGCGATTGGCGCGCAGCACTTCGAAATCGTTGGCCGAGATCAGGTTACGCTCGAGCAGACTCGCGCCCCGCTTTTCTTGAGAGATCGCCAGCTCCGCATTGGCGCGCGCTTGAGCAAGACTCGCCTCGGCCTGTCTCGCCTGCACCTCGAGCGTGCGGCGATCGAGCTCAAGCAGGGCCTGTCCGGCCGCCACTTTGTCGCCTGGCTCAACGAGCACGTTCGCGACGCGCAACCCCGCCACCTCGACACCCAGCGACATCTCCTGCCACGCCGCGACGGATCCGGAAGCCACGATCTCGCGATCGATCTGTCGGCGCTCGGCGGCCACCAACGTGACCGTGAGCGACGAGGCAGCCGGCGCCTTGTCGCCCCCTCGCGAGCAGGCCGACAGGCTCAGTGCGACGGCGAGCGTCACCCCCATGACAAGGAATTTGCGGGATATCACATCGAGCACGATACGCACCTCGGGTGGGTGGTGACCACGAAGCCACCCCCGGGCGTCCATGGCCCGGTCAGATTACGCTAACGAATCTCGAAAGCCCGATGAATATCCGTATTTCGCGCAAAGTCGGGCGGGACGGTCTCTCGGCTGATGTCGCGGACCGAATGTCGCGTCGACAGCCCCTCGTCCAGACGAAATCTTTGGGCGTTGGTCGAGAACACGAGTAGGCCACCCGGCGCGAGCACCGTCATGCAATCTTCGATCAGCCCCACGTGATCGCGCTGGACGTCGAACACCCCTTCCATGCGCTTGCTATTCGAAAACGTCGGCGGATCGCAGAAGATGAGATCGAATCGCTCACCCCGCTGAGCAGCCGCGGCGAGCCACTCGCGTACATCGGCGCGCTCGAAACGGTGCCGCGGACTTGCGAAATCATTGAGCGCGAGATTGGCTTGCGCCCACTCGAGATAGGTCGCTGAGAGATCGACGGTCGTGGTCGAGCTTGCACCACCCGCCGCGGCATAGACTGTCGCCGTTCCCGTGTAGGCGAAAAGATTGAGGAAGCGCTTGCCGGAGGCGGCCTCGCGCAACCGCGCGCGAGTGGCCCGGTGATCAAGGAATAAACCTGTATCGAGATAGTCCTCGAAGTTCACTCGAAAGCGCAGCCCACCCTCACCCACGACGCGAAACTCACCGCGCTCGTCGCGCTTGGTGTACTGATCGCCTCGCTTGACGCGACGACGGGTTCGAAGATGAACATGATCGGCGTTAATGTCCGTCGCGACCACGAGACCCGCGAGCGCCTCGGACCGACGCTTACGAACGGTTTCCTCGGGGATCTGTGCCGGCGCCTGATATTCCTGAACGACGAGCCAGCGCTCTGACTGGTCCGCCGCCGTGTATAAGTCGATCGCGAAGGCATACTCGGGCATGTCCGCGTCATAGAGCCGATAGCAACCCACCTCCTCGCGACGCTGCCAGGCCGAAAGCTGCTTGAGATTCTTTCGAATCCGGTTTGCGAACATCACGGCCCCAGGCTGCTCGGCGAGCGAAACGTCGATCTGCGAGCCCTGACGCGGACGCAGGTCACGCGCTGCCGACTCGCCAACGCGTACGCGCAGCAAACGACACTCGAGCGCACCCACCAACACGCTGTGTACTCGATGTGCGCGCAATCCAAGCTCGAGTCCGAGCGAGGCATCGCCACTCAGGATCGCAGCCTCCCAGCCCTGAAATCGTTCGCGTAACACGTCTCCGAGTTTGGCGTGTACGGCGCGCGCTGCCGCCAGATCGCCCAAACGAACACCCCACGGTGGGTTGGTGCACAGCAAACCCTGCGGCGTCGGTGGCGCCGCGGTATCGAGTACACCCGCTTCGAACGACGCGATCTCGCCGACTCCTGCATGCGAGGCGTTGATCGCGGCGTCTCGAAGTAATCGTTTATCTTGATCTCGTCCGAGCAGCCGCAAGCCCCTCGCTTTGCACTCGGCTAATCCTGTCGCCGCTCGTGCTTCACTGGTCTCGACGAGTCGTTGCCAGAGTTCGGCATCGTGACCTTTCCAAGCGAGGAAGCCGAAGTAACGACGACGATGATTCGGCGCAAGACCCGCAGCCATGCGCGCCGCCTCGACGACGAAGGTACCCGCGCCACACATGGGGTCGATGAATCCGCCGCCCGCTGCGGCGATCTCGGGCCAACCCGCACGCATCAAGATGCCGGCGGCGATATTTTCCCGTAGCGGCGCCTCGCCCGTATCGCCCCGCCAACCTCGGCGGTGCAGGCCTTCCCCCGATAGATCGAGCGAGACCGTCACTCGTGTTCCCACCGCGTGAGCATGCACTCGCACCGAGGGCTCGAAGGTCGCAATGTCCGGACGTCTGCCGGTCTTCTCACGTAGCGCGTCGCAGATGGCGTCTTTGAGGCGCAAGGTGCCGAAGTGCGTGTTGGAAATCGCCGGATGTCGGCCGGACCACTCGCAGGCGATGGTTCCTGCCGAATCGATATGCGCCACCCAATCGACGCTACGCAACGCGGCGTAGATCGATGCATCATCAACCGCCTCAAACCGCAACACCTCGAGGTGGACCCGACTCGCCACGCGTGACTCCAGGCAAATTCGATAAGCGACCTCGAGCGATCCCGTGAACGCGACCGTGTTACCCCTCTCGCGCACGTCGAGCCCGCCGAACTCGCGAATCTCGCGTGCGAGCAGATCACCAAAGCCACGCGGCACACTCGCCACGAATGCGCGAGGAGTGCTCATGGGGAGGGCGGCCACGGTCGAAGATTTCTTGCGCCCGGCTTCAGATGTCGACAAAGAATTCGATAGGCATCGGCATCGAAACCTTCGAGCGTCGAATTGAGGCGCGGCCCTAGCTCGGCGCGTTGATCAAACTCGTCAGCCACCACCGTTCCGAGATACTGCCAACCGTCGATCACGTGCCAGTGACGCACACCGAGCGCGCTCACCTCCTCGACTGCAACCGGACCCTCGTGGGGCCAAGAGCGCAATTTGAGCGAAGCCAACTGAAGCTTGAGTCGCGCCCGGTGACGCACTGACGGCTCTTCACCCACACACGCTCCGGCACATCGCCCGACTTGATACCCGAAACAAGATCCGGATCCCGCCGCTTCGAGACCCAACACACGGAGACAGAACTTATGGTCGCGAGCAAGATTGACGAGCGCAGTCTTCGCCTGCCGCGCGCTGCGATACAGACCGAAGGCGTCGATTCCGGCGGGGACCGGTCCATCGAGTCGATGAAGTTGCGGCGTACGCCCTCCGTCATCGATCAGCCAGGTATACGCCTCGCCACCGCGTAGCCTACGGTTGTATACCGGCTGCAATTCGCGCACGAGTCGTGACTCGAGTAGCAAGGCACCGAGCTCGCCGGCCGTCTCGGTCCACTCGATTCGCCGCAGCTGTGCGGTCAGACGCTGCGATTTCGAATCGCGACTCGCGCCCATGAAGTGCTCGAGCACCCGCTCCCGCAAGTTGTTGGCTTTGCCAACATAGATGAGCGCATCACCTTCACCAAAGAAACGATAGACTCCCGCCGATTCGGGCAGATCGTCGATGAGGTCGGGCGACAAATGCGACGGGAGCGACGGTCGTCGACCGACGCGATCGATCGCGGCATCGAGCGCTACAGCGGGCCACTCCGTTCGCAAGCGCTGCCAGAGCTGCGCAAGAACCTGTGCATCGGGCAAGGCACGATGACGTGAACTGCATTGGAGCCGGTGACGCTCGATGATGGAGTCGAGATTATGTCGACCCGCCTCAGGATAGAGATCTCGCGACAGTCGTACCGTGCAAGTCAGTGGCGCCGAAAATCGACGACCCGCGCGGCGCATTTCGGCACGCACGAATCCGTAGTCGAATCGAACGTTGTGAGCGATGAAACGCCGATTCGCGAGCCGGGATTCGATCTCCTCCGCGAGATCTTCGAATCGCGGCGCATCCTGCACCATGTCCTGGGTGATGCCGGTCAAACGCTCGATCGACGGCGGAATCCGCGTACCGGGATTGATGAGCGAGCTCCACTCCCACTCAATTTCACCGGCACGCATCGCGACGATGGCGATCTCCGTCATGCGATGCCAAGCCGGATGCCCACCCGTCGTCTCGACATCGACGAACGCGAGCGCTCCGTCGGCAAGCGAAGAATCGACGACGTCCGAACTCACCCGAGTTCGATCCAGGTCGTCTTCAGCTCGGTGTACTTATCAAACGCGTGCAGCGACTTGTCACGGCCGATCCCCGACTGTTTATAGCCGCCGAACGGTACGGTGATATCGTCGGCGTCATAGCAGTTGACGTACACGGTTCCGGCCCGCAAGCCGCGCGCCATACGATGCGCCGTCGAGAGGTCGCGGCTCCAGACCGCGGCCGCCAGGCCATACTCGCTGTCGTTGGCGATCTTGAGCGCCTCATCAGGCTCCTTGAACGTCAAGCACGACAGCACGGGCCCAAAGATTTCCTCGCGGGCGATTCGCATACCCGGCGTCACGCCATCGAAAATCGTGGGCTCAACGAACCACCCTCCCGTCTCGAGACGGACCTGCGAACCGCCCAAGTGCACACGCGCACCCTCTTCGCGACCCGCCTTGATCAATCCCAGCACTCGGTTCATCTGGATGTCGTCGACGATGGCGCCGAGGCGCGTCGCCGGATCGAGCGGATCCCCTGGCTTGAACTCCCGCGCCATCGCTGCCACTTTCTCGAGCATCGCCTCACGAACGGACTCGTGCACCAGCAAGCGCGAGCCCGCCGAGCACATCTCGCCCTGATTGAAGAAAATGGCGAACGCGGCGGAACGCGCCGCCGCATCGAGATCAGGACAATCGGCAAGCACGATGTTCGCGGATTTTCCGCCGCACTCGAGCCCCACCCGTTTCATGTTCGACTGCGCGGCGTACTGCATGACGAGCTTGCCGGTCGCGGTCGAGCCCGTGAATCCGATGGCATCGACACCCATGGAGAGCGCCAGTGCCTTTCCCGCGGTTCCGCCGAAACCCGGCACGACGTTGAACACTCCAGCAGGGATCCCCGCCTCAATGGCGATCTCGGCAAGTCGAAGCGCGCTCAGCGGAGATTTTTCGGAGGGCTTGAGCACCATCGAATTACCGGACGCCAGCACGGGGCCGAGCTTCCACGCCGTCATGATCATCGGGAAGTTCCAGGGCACTATCGCCCCGACCACTCCCAAAGGTTCTCGCGTGATGGTCGCCAACGAACCTGGACCTGTCGGCGCCACCTCGCCGTAGATCTTGTCGATGGCCTCGGCGTACCACTCGATGCAGCGCGCGGAGGACGTCACATCGACCTTCAGCGAGTCAGAAATGGGCTTTCCCATATCGAGCGTCTCGAGCAGCGCGAGATCTTCCTTGTATTTGAGGATGAGCTCGGCAAACCGCTTGAGCACCCGCTTGCGCTGAACCGGGCTCTTCGCCGACCAGACGCCCGACTCAAAGGCCTTGCGGGCGCTCGCCACGGCCACCTCGACATCAGGGGTGTCGCACGAGGCGACTTCGGCGATCAGCCGACCATCGAGCGGACTTTTCTTTTGAAAGGTCGCGCCGCTCAAAGAGGGTGCGTAGCGACCGTCGATGAAGGCCTGAGTGGCGGGACGAAGGTTGGCGGCACGCTCGTGCCAAAGAGAAGTGTTTTGCGCAGCCATGGCGCGAAGTTTAGCAGCCCATGCACTAATGCCCTGCGTGCCCAGATTTGCCCGCACCAAACCGGTGCGAAATCTGAGATAGAATCCGCTCAAAGCAGCGATTCACGCCTGCTAAGGCTGGCATGGCGCTTGCTGTTGTCCTCCTGTAACCCTTCAAACCCCGAGGTCATTCCAACATGAAGACTGCCCCCGTTATTGCCGTACTCGCACTCGGAGCTGCGGCGGCCACCGCCCAAGCCGAGGTGTCCTCGACGATCACCCTCGCCTCCGACTACGACTTCCGCGGCATCACGCAGACGGCACGCGACCCTGCCCTGCAAGCGAGCCTCGACTGGTCATCCGAGTCAGGCTTCTATCTGGGTGCGTGGGCGAGCAACGTCGATTTCGGTGATGGCACCGAATCCGAGTTCGAACTCGACCTCATCGGCGGCCTCGCGGGTAACTTCACCGACGACTTCGGCTACGACATCGGCCTCGCGCGCTACAACTACTTCGATGATGGCGATGACATCGACTACACCGAGTACTACCTCGGGCTCTCCTACAAAGCCGTATCGGTGAAGTACTGGTACGCCACCGATTTCGTCAACTCCGGTGACGGTGCCAACTACCTCGAGGCGAACGTCGAGCTTCCGCTTCCGAACGACTTCACCCTCGGGTTGCACGTCGGTCGCTCGAGCGGCGCCTACTGGGGTGATGACCAATACACCGATTACTCCATTGGCATCGGCAAGACCGTCGGCAACTTCGACCTTGGCCTCAAGTGGGTCGACGGCAGCGACTTCAAGCCGGGCGTCGACATCGGCGACGCCAACTCCTCGGAGAACAAGGTCGTCTTCACGATCGCCACGACGCTGCCCTGGGGCAACTAAGCCACCGCGATCACGTGCGCCGATTGGGTGCAGACAGAAAAAAAGCGCCGGGACCCAAACCCCGGCGCTTTTTTTGCCTCGCAAAAAGGCTGATTAACCGAAAGACTTAAGCGATCGCGCGTTGACGCGCGCCGAGCGCTCGCTCGACGACCAGCCCGCCGGCGACGTAGCTCGCCATCGTCATCAGATAGCCCGGGAAATACCCGGTCACGGCCGACGCAAACGCCGTCAGCGTCGGCGCCGTGGGTGACGGAGCCAGCCAGAACATGCCGAGGTTGGCGACCACGAACGTCACCAGCGCACTGACCGCCACGGCGAGACTGATGCGACCATAACCACCCTCTGCCACCCAACGTCCCGCCACGAACAACGCGCCGTAGGCCGGAATCAGGAAGAGGTACGCGATGCTGTAACAGTTGGTGGGCGTACCCATCGCAAAGGCCGCGAGATCGACCACCCAGCCGAGCACAAAATAGGCCGGAAAGAGCCGCAGGTCGCGAAGCCAAAGACCGGCCAGGAAGAAGACGGCCCACGACGCATCGAGCGGACCGCCGTACTCGCCGAAGTGGCCGAGTCGGGTCACTGCCATGACGAGCGCCAGAGCCAGCGCGACCCACCAAAACCCGCCACGGGCTGACGTTGTGTTATCGATCATCTACCGAACTCCCCAACAAGCTCAACGCGGCGCACGATAGCGCAACGTCACGAAAAATTCCCGACCCAAGGCCGGATACAGCGTCGCCGTCTCATAGCGACGGTCGAATGCGTTCGCGAATCGCACCTGAACCTCGGTGACGCTGGAGACCCGCCAGGCACCGGTCAGATCGACGGTCGCATACCCGCCAAGTTCGCGCGAATTCGCGAGGTCATCATACCTACGGCTCACAAACTGCACACTTGCACCCAGATCGAACGCCGCCCCGCTCCACTCGAGGGACGAGCGACCCGACCAAGCCGGTCGACGCGGCAGCTCTCGGCCGCGAGTGAATCCCTGGCTTCGATCCTCGGCCGACAGCCAGCCGAACGTCTGCGAGATCCGCCACGGACCCCGCTGCCATTCGATCGCACCCTCGACGCCCCCGAGCGAGGCTTTCGAGACGTTCTGGGGTAAGAAGGTCGCCACGTCGAAGGCGATGAGATCGTCGACGTCGCTGCGATAGGCGCTGACTGACCAACGCCCCCACGGCAGCCGCTGCTTGAGACCGATCTCGGTCGTCAAGGCGCGCTCGGGAGAGAGGTTGGGATTACTGAAGCCCGGGTAGTAGAGCTCGTTGAAGGACGGCGCCTTGAACGCACTGCCGACGCTCGCATACGCCTGCAAACCATCGGACAGTCGAACACCCCAGGCCACACTCCCCGTCGCGTTCGAGCCGAACTGCTCGTTGTCGTCGAGTCTCGCCGCGAGCGCGAGATCTTGAGAGCCGAACCCAAACGCGTACTGAGCAAAGGCCGCGATATTGTCGCGGGATGAACGCGTGTAAGAGATATCGCTGTCGACACGATCCTTCAAAAAATCGGCGCCGATCAAAAAATTGCCCTCATCCACGCGCCACTCGTTCTGCCAGGTCACGGTGTCCCGCGACGAGTTGAACACGCTCGTGAAACTTGCCGAGGCACTGAAGCTCGTCGACTCGTCCCAAGAGCGACCGACCGTCAGGGTGCTGCGCCAACCGGGCGTCGGCTCGGAAACGAGCTTGACGCCTGCGACCTGATTCACGAGGTCAGACTGATTGAGGAACGACGAGTCGAAGGACACCCGCGCCTTCGCGCGCTGCGCGTAGGCCTCGAGGGTGGTGCCCCCGTCGAAACGATAGCCCGCACCCAGGTTGACGCTGGTGTTGCGGTAAGGATCGCGATCGGGCTCGGACGTGAAACAACCGCCACCCGGCGGGAAAGGCAAACCCAAGCAGGCGTTGATCCCGTCGGTTTCGAGGTGCGAAGCCTGCAGATCGACCCAGGCCGACTCGTCGCCGAAGCCTTGACCGAGTGCAAGCTGGCGAGTGCCGTTCGAGCCCGCCGTCACGCGCAGAGATCGATTCGCCTCGGCACCACGCCGGGTAAAGATGTGTACGACGCCGCCCATCGCGTCGGGCCCATACAGACTCGAGCGAGCCCCGCGCACGATCTCGATACGCTCGACCGAGTCGAGCGGTAGGTCTTGTAGCGCCGGGATGCCGGTCGTCACTGATCCGATGCGCACGCCGTCGATGATCCAGAGCACGTGATCGGACTCGCCGCCGCGGACGTAGACCGAGGTCGGCTGACCGATTCCACCCTGCCTCGCGACGGCCACACCTTCGACGTCGGCGAGCAGTTCATCGAGCGTTCGCGCCTGCGAACGTTCGATGTCTTCGCGATCGATGATGGTGACTGAGGACAACGTGTCCTCGAGTTTCTGCAACGTGCGGGTCGCCGTGATGACGTACGAATCGGTCGAGGACCGGCCATCGGCCGCCTGCAACGCGAACACCGAACAGCCCGCTAAAACCGGGAATAAGGCCATTCGGGCCGAAAAATGAGCGCTCATCGACACTCCTTCTCGCGCTCCCACCGAGCACGCCATGGATATCGCGAGGCCGGTCTCCGGACTGACGAGTGGCGCTAAAGAATGCGCCGAGGATGATCGCCTTCCCGCTCCCACCCTTGCAGTGGGAACAGTGGCCGAAGATCACCCTGCCTCGCTTACCGTTGCGGGGGCAGTGTCGGAATTGCGCGCCGCAGCGCACGCACCGACTTCCCGTTTCACCTCCGACACGACCATCGCATCGAAGGCACCTCACGAACGGACGAGAGGCTACGCCCTCGGGCCGAGCAGAGTCAACGGAGTAGCGAGAGCGACGTCCGCTACGCGAGCCCTTCAGGCGCTACGCTAAGCCGTTCAGGAGCGACGGAAACCCTCTTAGGAGCTGCAAGAAAGCGCGGAGCAGCCTGCTCGGTGCCGCGCCCATTCGGGTCGTCGAGCGGCGTAAGACTCGCGGCCCGACTGGCGCTCGTAGGGATTGCGTAGCACGGTCAATAATTCTTCTAGCGGCTCGACATTACCCTCTGCCGCCGCGTCGATGGCCAGTTGCGCGAGGTAATTTCGCGGCACGTAGCACGGGTTATGGGCGCTCATGCGATGCTGCCGCTCGCCGGTCTCGAGACCGCTCGACTCACCCCGCTGACGCCATCGTGTAAACCACGTCCGCCATCGCGCCCGGAGATCGTCAGAGAGGTCGGCACCTTCGTACAACGCCGGTCGGATCACTCGCTCGATGAGCCCCTCGTCGTCTTGGTCGAGATGATCGCCGAGCCCTCTGAAGACGAGAGGCATATCGGTCTCCACCGCGGACATCAAAGAAAAGAGCTCGTCGACCCATGTCGTATCGCCTTCACGATCGATACGGTCGAGACCGAGCTTGGCGGCGAGTAGGCCCTGCCACGTACTGCTGTAGGTGCTGCGATAGAGCTCGAGCCCCTGCTGGAGCGCCTCGCGATCGTCGATGATCGGCAAGAGTGCTCCGGCGAGCCTTGCGAGATTCCAAAGTCCGATCTGGGGTTGATTGCCATAACAGTATCGACGGCCTGAAGCATCGGTCGTGTTCGGAGTCCATTGGGGGTCATAGCCCTCGAGCCAACCGTAGGGACCGTAATCGAGGGTGAGACCGAGGATCGACATATTGTCAGTGTTCATCACCCCGTGTACGAAACCGACCCGCATCCAATGCGCAATCATGACGGCCGTGCGCCGGCAAATCTCGGCGAACCACGCCGCCGGCGCCGCGGGATCGGCTGTATCGAACTCGGGGTAATGCACTCGGATGACGTGATCCACGAGACGACGTAACACCGCCTGTTCGTCGGCGGCTGAGTGGATCTCGAAATTTCCGAAGCGAATGAAAGTGGGAGCCACTCGGCAAACGATGGCGCCCGGCTCCGGCTGCGGGTGACCGTCGTAAAACATATCGCGGACCACCGGCTCGCCCGTCGCGACCAGCGAGAGCGCTCGGGTCGTCGGCACACCGAGGTGATGCATGGCCTCGCTACACAGAAATTCACGCAACGACGAGCGAAGCACGGCACGACCGTCCGCAAATCGTGAATAAGGGGTGGGACCTGCGCCCTTCAACTGCAACTCGTGTCGGGACCCATCGACCGCGATGAGCTCGCCGAGCGTGATGGCTCGACCATCACCGAGCTGCCCCGCCCAATTGCCAAATTGATGTCCGCCGTAACGTGCTGCGTACGGGCGCATCCCGGGTGCGAGCGCATTACCCGCGAGAACATCGACGGCCGCACCGACCGCAGACGGACGCGCCAGTCCTAAGCGCTCGGCGAGATCGTCAGACCAGGCGAGCAAACGCGGCGCGGCCACAGGCGTCGGCGCCACGAAGGTATACGCCGCCTCCGGCACCTGCCGCGGGACATTCTCTGTATGAGGATCGGCCGGTAACGCCTCGACGACCGTCGATTCGAAGTGGACGTCCTGAAGCGCGCGCTGCGCGAGAGTGCTCATAGGCTGATTGTAGCCCGCGAGCTCGCAACCGCAGCCCCGTACCGCAGCGCGATGCCAGACCTCAGCGCTATCATCCGGGCGTGAACGCCAGAAATCTTCTTATCCACTCGCTGCATATCTATCCGGTCAAATCGTGTCGCGCGATCGACCTCGATGAGGCGCGCCTCGGTCCGCGAGGCCTTCAGTACGATCGCGAATGGCTGTTCGTGACGCCGGAGGGGCGATTCCTCACTCAGCGGAGTCACCCCGTGCTCGCGCTGTTGACGGCCGAGCCCGACGACCTCGGCGTGACACTCATTCATCCCAACGCGGGCCGACTGCGCCTCGACAGACCTGAGCCCATGACGACGTCGCCGGCAGACTGGCGCCTGGTCACGGTCTGGAAGCGTGAAATCGAAGCGATCGATCTTGGGCGGGAGGCGGCCCGCTTCGCGAGTGCCGTGGTCGGCGAACCTGCACGGATCGTGGCGGCCGGATCGGATAACTTTCCCGATGGCCATCCCCTGCTCGTCTGCACCCTCGCCTCGCTCGACGATTTGAACCGACGACTACCCTCCGCTCTGCCGATGAGTCGTTTCAGGCCCAACATCGTGCTCGAGGGTACCGAAGCCTGGGAAGAAGACCACATCAAAGATTTACTTATCGGCGCTGCACGCCTGAGATTCGTCAAAGCCTGTACGCGATGCGGCGTGACCGGGATCGACCAAGAGACGGGTCGCAAGGCCTTGAGTCCCCTGCCCGTCTTGCAAGAGTTCAGATTCGACACCGCGCTGCGCGGCGTCACGTTCGGTCAAAACGCTCGGGTGGAGAGCGGAGCCGGTAGCCTGCTACGCGTCGGTGACGCGGTACATCTCTTAGGCTGAGGGAGCGTTCAGGGGTACTCGCGACGTCACCTGACCTCGAAAGTCGAGCCAGGTGTGATTGGTGTAATCGTAGAGCTTGCAACGACGAACGCAGTCGACATACGTCTTCCAGTTCATGCGATAGACCTGGAACTGATCGTTGAAGCGTTCAGTCAGCAGGCTCTGCGCCCTGCGTAACGAATACATCGGGATACGAGGATTCAGATGGTGCGCGTTGTGCTCCATGATGTTGTGGAGCAGCCGGTCGATACCCAAAGGTAAGCGCACCTGAACGGTCGCGGTGAGATACGCGCGATATTGTTGCCACTCGTGGCGCTTCAGGAACCACGCGATCTTCGGGTGCGTGTGGTGTACGAACACGACGAAGCCCATCACGACGTTCCAGAGCGCGAACGGCACGATCACGCCGAGCGTAAGCAGCAACCCGAGGCTCTGCTCGGTTTTGATGGCCACGAAGACGACCAACGCCACCCAGGCGATCATGCTCACGGTGACGAGCGCGCTGTCCCAGTGGTACTTCGCGCGGCTCGCGCCGATTTGCTTACGCGTGGCGAAGTAGAGTTTTTTCCACCAGAGCTCAAGGAAGTAGTAAAGACCCCATCCAAGCCCACTGCGGTAAATGCGCTCGAGCGCACGGCGATAACGCGGCAGCGCATCGAACTCGTCTTTGGAAAACGGCGCCCACACTTGGTCGCGACCCTTGAGATTGTTGAAGCCGTGGTGGGCGACGTTATGACCGACGTCCCACAAACTGAACGCCGTCATTGAAGGCAGGAAGGCGATGCGACCGACAACTTGATTGAGCCACTTGCTCTTGAAGAAGGAGCCGTGACAGGCGTCGTGGCCAATCAGAAACAGGCGAACGATGCCGGCCGTGATCATCAGGGAGCCCAGCACTTTCAACCAAACCGACGCGTCGATGAGCACGAGCGTGAGCCCCCCTGCGAACAGGGAGAGATCGATCAGAAGCGCGAGGAAAGGCTTGAGATAACCCGCGTTTTCGAACGCGATCAGAAGCGCCTTTCGACTCGTGTTCTCGGTTGCGGTCTGCATGTCGGGTCAACCCTCAGAGGTGCGATTTGGGAAAGGATTGTACCCGGCCTCATAATGCGCCGTATGACATTCGCTTCACCGCCCCTGCGCAACGAATCAACCGACGTCCAGCATCTGCTCGACTCGCTCAACGACGCGTGGCGAGAGGCTGCGATCGCCACGGGTCGTCTGCTCGTGTCGGGCGCAAGACGCCGCGCCGACGAGCGTCCGTATCTCGACGCCTTTTTGCAGGAGTTCGGTCTCTCCAACCAGGAGGGGATCGCGCTCATGTGTCTGGCCGAGGCGTTGCTGCGTATCCCCGACGATGACACCGCCGACCGACTGATCGCGGAGAAAATAGCCCACGGCAACTGGGATTCGCATGCGGGTCGCTCATCGTCGTTATTCGTCAATGCGTCGACGTGGGGCCTGATGCTGACGGGACGTCTGGTCGAACTACCCGGCGACATGACGAATGATGCGGGTCAATGGATGCGCGGACTCAGTCAGCGCATGACCGAGCCCGTCGTCCGTAATGCGCTGCGTCGCGCCATGCGCATCATCGGCGGTGAGTTCGTCGTAGGTCGAAGCATCGAGGAGGCGCTCAAACGTTGCGCCTCGGAGCCCGCCCTCGCGCTCTGCTCGTTCGACATGCTCGGTGAAGGCGCTCGCACCGATGCCGATGCCGAACGCTATACCGAGGCGTACGCCTCGGCGATCGAAGCCATCGCCGCCACGCGTTCCTCCATCGACACCTCCACGCTGCATCGGTATCACGCCATCTCGATCAAGCTGTCGGCGCTCGATCCGCGTTACTCGCTGACACAACGCAAACGCACGCTCGATCGCTTGCTACCCCGCGCGCTCGAACTGACTCGCCTCGCCGCTGCACGAGGACTCGGCCTCACCCTCGACGCCGAGGAGCAAGATCGCCTGGAGCTATCGCTCGAACTCGTGGGCGCCTTGGCACGCGATCCGATGACACGCGATTGGCCCGGGCTCGGGCTTGCCGTTCAGGCTTATGGACGCCGTGCGCCGCAGGTCGTCGATCACATCACGGCACTCGCGAGCGAACTGCGTCGCCCGCTGGCCGTACGCCTCGTCAAAGGCGCGTACTGGGACAGCGAG
>SXGQ01890955.1_pt1 | contig 50776 bp, 37 predicted proteins | sample 3178371 | NCBI WGS metagenome assembly SXGQ01 (sample SAMN11356859, study PRJNA531348) | freshwater metagenome | isolation source: freshwater sample F1-20 | place: China: Fuxian Lake, Yuxi | collected 2017-12-25 | reverse complement strand
TTACAGACGGCAGGCGCTTGACCTTATCTCCGGCCATAAAGCCCGTGAAAGCTTCGAACTTAACAGGGAACCACAATACATCCGTGATCGTTACGGCAGGACCAAGTATGGACAAAGTGTCCTCCTGGCCCGAAGGTTGGTTGAGGCCGGTGTATCCCTCGTCCAGGTAAACTGGATATCCGAGGATAAGAAGCTTCCCAACGGCGGCGGTTGGGATACCCATGAGAAACACAATGAAAGTTTGAAGGGTTGGCTTATGCCTTCCATGGATCAAACTTACTCAGCGCTTATAGAAGATCTTTCCCAGCGAGGTCTGCTTGATGAGACCCTTGTTTGCTGGGTGGCGGAATTCGGACATACCCCGAGATTTAATGCCAAGGCCGGGCGGGACCACTGGGGTAAGGTGTTTTCAATCGCCCTTGCGGGTGGTGGCATCAGGGGGGGAGTGGTGGTGGGTAAGACCGATCGAAACGCCGCCGAGCCAACAACGGATGCAGTTCTTCCCGCCGATTATCTTGCAACCTTGTTTCATTGTCTTGGTTTTTCTGCTGATACTATCATCCACGACATGGAGAAAAGGCCATTGCCCATCTCGCGTGGCAGGGTGATCAAATCGATACTGGCGTAATCCGCATTGAGTACGAATTTTCTTGGCTTTTCGAAAATCAATGCCGGTATAAAGGGCTTTTTGGATGATCCTATGCTGGGGATTAAATCTTCTTTTTTTCCTTCCCTTTAGTCGCATCCTTCATCTTGGTGGCACGCTTCCAGTCTACCTTGACATCATTTTTTTGGGGATTACCCGAGGTGCTACGCCCATCATCAATGTATTTTTCAAGAAGGCTGGTTAGCTTTTTCACTGTTTCTGGTTGCTTGTCCTGCAGATTGATTTTTTCACCCATATCCCTGCTTAGATCAAAGAGTTGCACCTCGGGCATCCCGGATTTAACCGTGCCTGGCCGGGGGTCGCTCCAACCTCCGGAATCCGCGCAAAGCAAAAGTTTCATGTTACCCTGGCGGATTGCAAAAGTCCCGTTCACCGAGTGATGAACCAATGCTTCGCGCAGGGAACCTTTTTCCTGCCCCAAGAGGGCTGGAAGAAAGCTCACGCTATCTTCGCCTGCGTTTGCTGGAAGTCGCACCTTTAAAATATCGGCACAGGTCGCCATCAGGTCGGTCAGGCATAGCAGTTGATCAGATTTAGAGCCAGGTTTCACCTTGGCAGGCCAGCGTACAATAAAGGGAATGTGATGTCCGCCATCAAAGATATCGGCTTTGTGGCCGCGGAATAAATGACTCGGATTATGCCCCTTGGAAAGTAACTCGGGGAAATCCGCCTGGGGTGAGCAACCATTGTCGCTGGTAAGTATCACCAGGGTATTGTCTGAGATTCCCTGTCTCTCAAGTTCGGCAAGGATCAAACCCAGACTATGATCGGTCTGCATGACGAAGTCAGCATAATAATTCAGGCCGCTTTTACCCTGCCATTCCTTGGTGGGTGCTATCGGTGTATGAGGTGATGCCAAAGGCAGATAAAGAAAAAATGGCTTGCCAGCCTTGGCTTCAACACCACGGGACTTCACAAAATCAACCGCCTTGGTGGTAAGTGTGGGAAGAACATCCTCAACTTCAAAGTCTGGGGCAGCGGGACCCCTGCGACATTTTCCTTTTTCCCTGCCAAGGAACATGGGAAAATCCTTGTCAACCGTTGGAAGCTTGGTGACCCGGTCGTTTTCGATGAAAGTGTAAGGCACCATATCCAAAGAGGCACTGATGCCAAAGTAATAGTCAAAGCCGACGCTGTTGGGGCCATTCTTGATCGGTTTTGAATAATCAACATTGTTCACCTGGGTGGCCGATTCAATGTTCAGTTCAGCAACCTCTTTTCCTTCTTTCTTGACCCAATCCATGCCGAGATGCCATTTGCCAATGCAAGCCGTGTTATACCCATTGTTTTTGAGAAGTTGCGCGGTGGTCAGTCTACCTTGTTCAATAAGCCTTGGGCTTAAGCCGCCAAGAACGCCACTTTGCAATTTGGTGCGCCAGTTGTAACGACCTGTCATGATCCCATATCGGGTGGGTGAGCAAACGGAAGAGCTGGAATGCACATCGGTAAAAATCATCCCCTTGGCGGCCAGCGCATCCATGTGCGGGGTTGCTATCTTGCCATTTGGATTTAGGCATCTCACATCGCCATAACCAAGGTCATCACAAAGCACATAAATGATATTTGGAGCGGAGTTTGGAGCGGCTCCCAAGTGTGAAACAAAGGAAAATACAAATGCAAGGCAAAGAAAAATGTTTTTCATGATCATGGCTCTTGGACAAGGATAAATTCACAAAACAAGGGAATCATAATTTGCTGGTGGGATTTAATTCGCAAGATCGCACATGCCTCCGTGGTCACCAGTATGCAAGTTGTGATTCTAAGGCAATTTGCAATACATTTCGAAAGCGATTATTTTTTTGGCAGATAACCCAGGGACACTAAAAACGCATCAGTCTGATCCAATGTTTCACGCATTTTCCTGGTGTTGAAAAATCCGTGTCCTTCACCCTCATACCCAATTAGTTCGCAGCGATTCCCAGCGTTTTTCATTAGGTTTGAAAATTTTTGAGCCGAGGCATACGGGACGGTCGCATCGGCTTTCCCATGGAAAATAATCGTTGGAGGGGTTCCCTTCTTCACATGATGGGCGGGGGAGATTTCCTCGGGCTTACAACCGAAACGCGCTGCATTTGAATTTGAAAGAAATCCATCCAGGTTGACATCTGGGATCGGGGCAAGCACCAGTGCGGGATTGAATAAAACCATCGCGTTGGGTGCGCTTGAAACCTTTGTATTTTCATCCCTTGCCTCCAAACCGGGAAGCGTGCCGGTTGCAGCAGCGAGATGCCCGCCTGCGCTTCCACCTCCTGCCGCGATTCGTTCGGGGTCTACACCGAGCCGATTGGCATTTGATCGGATCCACCGCACGCAAGCCTTGGCATCACCCACGCATTCTACCGGCTTTACCATGTTTCGGGATGCAACCCGGTAGTCTGCAACAATGGCAATCATGCCCCGTTCCGCAAGGTGCCTGCATTGGGGCACAAATTGCGCGGGGGAGCCACTTGTCCAGCCTCCGCCAAAGAAAAAGACGATCGCGGCGCGGGGCTTCGGATTTTTATCCTTGGGCTCAAATATCCAAACCTTTAGCTCTGTATCACCCACCTTGCGGTATACTTCAACTTTGGCATCCTCGATCATCGGAGGATAAGTCTTGTTGACGGCCTTGTTTTGTGCCAATGCATCCCTGTTGAAAATCAGGAAAAATGCCACGATAGAAAAGTTGGTAAAAATTTTGAAAGTGTTTCTCATATGAATTTCCATTGAGCGCCAGGGGAAAAATGTCATTCCCGGGGCTTTTGCCAGGGAGTAGAGCCACCACGCTGGATGTGCGTTCTCAATGTTCCCGATAATTCATTTAATACCCTTGGTTCATTGGATGCCAGATTATTCTTTTCCAGTGGATCAGATTTGATGTTGTAAAGTTCGAGCGGTGCAAAAGGTGTGTTTTGCAACAATTTCCATTCCCCGCGGATAAGTGCCTCGTAACTTTTCCCCCCATAGGCCATCCCGCCTTCCCTGCGGGTGAAATATAGTTCACGCGTGGAGGTTATGTTTTCGCCTTTGATAATGGGAACCAAACTAACCGCATCCAAATCAATTGATGGTTTTCCGCCTGCCAGTTCGATAAATGTGGGAAAAAGGTCGAAGTTCAATCCCGCGTAATCATTTTTGGAACCTGGTTTGATGAGTGCTGGCCAGCGCATTAGAAAAGGAATTCGCAAGCCACCGTCATAGTGATCCTGCTTGCCACCACGCCAGGGATCATTGTTCTGCCCATGTGGAATGGAGCCACCGTTGTCCGCGCTAAACACCACAAGAGTGTTTTGTTCCAAGCCGGTTTCTTTCAAAACATCCAAAACTTGTCCAACTTGTTCATCAAGATGATCAATAAACGCCACATTTTTCGCCCGCTTTTCAGGAAGGTTAGGCGATCGTTTTTTCACGCGGGCAAGAAATTCCGCGGGTGGTTCGATTGGGAAATGCGGGGCATTGTAGGCAAGGTAGAGGAAAAACGGTTTATCCCTGGTTTTGGCACGATCGCGAAGATATTCGGAAGCCCAGTTGGTGAACAAATTCGTGGCATGCCCCTCGGCTTGAATTTCAGTCTTGTTAAGTCGAAGATAATTTTTCCCATGACGAAGATGCGTGGTATAGCTATCCATCATGTCACCAAGGAACCCATGAAAGAAATCAAATCCACGATCATTTGGAATATTGGGAGATTCGAGTCCCAGATGCCATTTGCCCACGATACCCGTGTGATACCCTGCTTTTGAAAGTTCATCAGCCAATGTGGGAACTCCCGGGGTAAAATACCCCCAGGAATCCTCCGGCTTGGTTCGAATCACACCGGGCACACCAACCCTATCCGGGTACCGGCCTGTCAATATTGCCGCGCGCGATGGCGAACAAACCGTGCAGTTGGAGCGCATGGTGGTGAAAACCATGCCCTCTTTTCCGATGCGATCAATATTTGGGGTGCGAACATCTGATTGGTGGTATGTTGAAACATCCCCATATCCATGGTCATCCGTGAGGATGATCAAAAAATTGGGTTTATCGACCTTTGATTCAGAGGGATAAACAGATCCAACCAGAACAAAAATACAAATCAAAATCACCAGTTGTTTTTTTATCATGTTATTCCCATCAAATTCCAAAAGATTCAATCAAGTCATTTTCACAAAGAATAAATTAAAATACCTTTCAAATCGAATGAAACCTCCCTGCGATTAAATATGTTTGCGATAAAACCCCCGTGATTTTTCAGCAGTCTGCCTTAAATAATCACAAGAATTCCGGATGCAATTATACCTCTGCAAATTATTGGTGTTAAATGTCCGCGCATGCGGGCTTCTTGTTGAAAATAAGTTTGTCATTTATTTTCAATAATGATCTGACTGTCAAAAAACATTTTAAAGGGATTAATTTATAGTCCGTAATAGGTGATCAAAATCGAATGTGTCAGGCGTTACCTGGCTAGCTTGGAAATTTCATCACCTGTCAAGCTTCGATCAAAAACAAGTGTTTGGCCTATCAGTCCGCGGTAATATGAGGAATGAAAATAGAAAATCTCACATCCGAGAATCAAGGATGGGGGAATGATTGAATTCGATGGGAATTTTTTCGTGACTCCCTCCGCGGTTTTATTGCCATCAATGTAAGTGCGTACCAACCATTGCCCATCCGTTGGCTCCGCGGTAAGGGCGACATGATACCAACGGTCCGCATCAAGTTTTGTGGTGGAGGAAATGACATCATTCACATTTATTTTCGCGCTTAATGTATAGGGTGCCTTTTGCCCATCCAATGCGAGAATGAAACGCCTTGCGCCATAACCGATGATATCAGCCCTGCCCTGGTGCTGGCTTTTTCCCATCTCTGGTGCTGGCTTGATCCATGCGGCAAGGGTGATGCCCTTCTTTGTTTCGCCACCTCCATGGTGACCACTCAGGGCGACTGGTACAGATCCCTTGTCGGCGTTGGAAGGATGGGAAAAGTACATTCGACCCAAGGTTCCATCAAGACGGTAATCCCTGGCAGCAGTGGTGTTTTCCGCAAAGCGCAAAGCCGGTTTACCTGAATCCACAACCCATTGCAGGTTCGCCAAATCAAGGTGTGGTCCGCCGGCATAATTGAAAACTGTGTGTCCTTTGCCCTCCAGCATACGGTAATCCGCGATCGCCCCTTCCATGGGCTTGATCATGGTTGCTGGTTGGTCATTGGCTTTGGAAAGTATTCCAACTGGAGTTGGTTCACCATCTCCAAGTTTTTTAAATTCAACATCGGTCACCAGCATTTCGCCGGTTCCTGAATTTCCAAGCGCAAGTGAAAGTATTCCCGCATCCTCGGGAATCTCAAAGACGAAACCCTGTTTCTTCCATTCTGAGGTTCCATTTCCTGCAAAGTGTGTGGCCCTGGCCAATGGTTTATTGGTCTTGGCCTGGCTGGCTTCAATTTCAAAACGCCCGCCCGGCCCATGTATGTTCACCAGTTTCACCATCGCTGAAACAACATAACGACCCTTGGAAAGTGTTGTTCCAATCGGAAGGTTCGCTTTGCCGAAGGAAGCAGGGCCAAGCTTCATGGCAAAGCCACTTCCGGCCCCACAATTTTTTTCAAGTTCGTAGGTCGGCCTGGTATTATGGGCGGTCATAAAGGGCGACCTGCCTAAAATCCAAGATTTGCTCATGGGTTCAAATTTGCTGAAGGTGATTTTTGGCCACTCATCCGCAAATATGTAATGGTGGTTGGGGTCAAGGGTCGGGGAATCATAGATCTTTGAGGCATTGAACATGCCTTCCGCCTCGGTGGCGGGAATGCCAGTATATCGATACTTGACTTTGACTTTTGTTCCGGGCTCGGAAGTTTCCGGTTCAAAACTCACACCGGTGTCATAAAAAGCAGCGCAAACGGCGGTATTTAATTTGCGCTGGGTTTGCTTGGCGGGATCTTTGCCAACCCGGTTCCAATCCGGCTCGATTGAATACTCCACCGATGGAGCAACATGCATCGTCTCGCCGTGCCTGCCATACCAGACTCGAATACCATGATAAGTTTCAAGATCATATTGCGGGCCGGGGTCTATCGGATAGACAGGCCGGTGGTAAAGCTCCCCATTTTTTTTCTTGGCGATAAGATATTGCCAGCGAAAGGGATCCAAGGGCGTGTGGTGTTCAAAGTCAAATCCATAACGGAAATGGAATGGTTGACCGGGTAGCACCTCAAGTTCGCTATCAATATCGTAGGTGTAACTTTTACGAACCGTGTCGTAGCCAACGATGAGGCTGCTTTTGGTGACAAACCTGTCTTTGACATTTCGGGCGGACCATGTCGCCTTGATGGTTTCACCACCGCCTGAGACAACAGGGTTTGTCCATTTGCTTGCGGCATCATTGAAGGCGCCCTGGTTTTCCAACCCCCAATGAGAATCAAAATTAAGCTGTGGTTTGTAGCCTGGCCTTAGCTTTGCAAAACAACTGGGATCCTTGTCGTGATGAAGTTGAAGGATCGGTTCATCCCCATCAAACACCCAATCCCTGCCTCCAAGAAACTTCCTCACGGAAAAATTCGGTTTATGGGGAGAGGGGGCAATGATCGGTCTGGGCTCAACCTTGCTGATGTTGATTTCAGAGAATTCAACCTTGGCGCCACTGCTGGCGCCAACACCAAAGAAGCCCTTGTCAACAGTAAGAAAATCATCCATGTGCCGGATCCGCTCTTTTCCATCCATGTGCACACTGATTTGGTTTCCCGCAATGGTGGCTTTGATCAAATGTGGTTCCTTGGTTTTCACAACACAAGGGACAACTCTCAGGTAGCCTCCCTCTGGAAACTTGACCAATGCCAGCATCTGGTATTTATGGGAAAGTTGAATCCTGTAACCTGAATTCCTGCCTCCCCGAAGTAACAAGGCAGCCTCAAAGCCACCATCGCCAAAAGAGGCATCAGGCCAGGCACTCCATGAACTTCCAAAGAATCCAAATTGTTTCGCGGCATCGTTGATGGTAATTGTCGCTGAAATTTCATTGTTCAAAGATTCTGTTGGCGCTACCAGATAAGCCCATTTATCCGAGTTTAATATGGCCTTTTCCCCGGCAACGGAGGCACCTTTGAACTCTTCAGGCAGGGTTTTCCAGTTTTCAATCCCATTGGCATTTACCAAGGAAACCAATACTAAAAAGCTCAGCTTAAGCATGATTTGAATTCCTGATGAAACTGATTAATTATTGAACCAGCATGATGCAGGAGGGGCTCGGCATGGAGACAGGTTCACCCACGGGTTTGATCTTTCCTGTTTTGGGATCGATGCGAAATATGGCGACATTTTTTCCGGGCATATTCGCACACAACAACCATTCCCCATTCGAGGTGATCGCAAGATTTTGTGGTCCCTTGCCCAGACTGGGCTCAATATTGACCAGGGTCAACTTGCCATCAGCCCCGATCGAGTAGCAGGCGATGCTATCGTGACCACGGTTGGTGCCATAAAGATATTTGCCATCTGGGGTAATTTTCAAATCCGCGCAGTAACTGGTGCCTTTAAAATCACCAGGAAGGGTAGAGATGGTCTGTTCTTCCCTCAAGGAACCCTTTGTTGAATCGTAGTCGAACAAAGTGACGGAATTCAAAAGCTCGTTGATGACATAAACTTTTTTGCCATTGGGATGAAAAGTAAGATGCCTTGGTCCAGCACCAGCGGGAGTCCTTGCAAACGGGGGATCATTGGCGGTTATTTTGCCCTGCTTGGAATCAAGCTTGTAACAAAGAACCTGGTCCAATCCCAGGTCAGCAGCGAATGCGTATTTATTATCAGGGCTGACCACGATGCAATGGGCATGCGGTTCTTTTTGCCTGGCTGGGTTTACGCTGGAACCAGCATGTTGGAAAAAAGATGCCGCCTCACCCAGTGAGCCATCCTCTTTCACGGGAAGCGATGCCACGCTTCCAGATGAATAATTTGCAACCACGACGGTTTTACCCGGATTATCAACATGAAGATAACAGGCGGCTGAACCCCTTGCGGATTGCTTGTTGAGCAATTCGAGTTTTCCATCGGTTCCAAGAAGTTTGAAGGCTGCGATTTCCTCGGCTTCCTTGCTTCCGAATTTGAGGGCGTGAATGGAATAAAGGAACTTTTTATCAGGAGACAGCGCTAGGAAAAAGGGATTCTGTACGGTGGTGGTTCGATGAAGGGGTTTTAATGAACCAGTTGAGAGGTCAAAATCAAAGGAGTGGATCGCACCCTGGTCACCACCTGCGAATGCTGAGATAAAAACCATGGGATCCTTTGCCTGGGCGAACTGTGGGGATGAAAAAATAACAAGAGTCATTAAAAGTGTTGGAAATCTAAGCATGTCGCTCTCCTAAGTGTGTCATCGAATTAGTTTATATTGTCAAGGAATCAGATCCATGGGGCAAAGTTATTTTGAGATTTAGCATTATCACAACTGGTTGACTTTATTCCATTCAATTTCAGGGCTTGTAAATGTTTCTTAAGTGCCCGGGTCAAATTGACCAAAAAATTCTGGATAGTTTCTATTTTATTTAAGCTAGCACTCCGGGAATTGTTTTCCAACTTGCAGCCACTCCGGTCAATCTTTCCTGCCTTCCGTTGTGATCAAAGGAAAGTTCATCCGGGTTGATGCCGAGGGCGGTAAGGATTGTGGCGTGTAGATTCTTGACAGGTTGGGGCTTCTCGACAGCGCGAAGGCCGATCTCATCAGTGGCGCCGATCTGGGTGCCTGCCTTGACGCCCCCCCCAGCCATCCAAATGGTGAATCCATAGGGATTGTGATTCCTTCCATTGCCTCCCTGCATCATTGGGGTTCTTCCGAATTCTCCAGCCCATATGACAAGGGTGGAGTCCAACAAACCCCTCTGTTTGAGGTCGGTGAGCAGGGCCGCGATGGGCCCGTCAGTCTGGGCGGAATTACGCTCATGAAATTCATGATTATTACCATGCCCATCCCAGCCAAGTTTATCCACTGAATTGTAAAGTTGAACAAAGCGGACGCCTTTCTCGACCAACCTGCGGGAGGTGAGGCACATCCTTGCAAAAGTAGCCTTATCCTTGTTCTTGTCATGGATTCCATAAAGGTTTTGAATGGAGGATGTCTCGCTGGAAAGTTCACCTATCTCCATGGCTTCAGATTGCATGCGGTAGGCGAGTTCATAAGAGGCAATCCTGCCATCAAGATCCAGCACGCCTGGCCTTGCTTGAGCATGTCGTTTGTTAAATGCCTGCATCAAATCAAGGGTTGATCGTTGGGTGGATTGCAATTCCTCGGGTGGTAGAAGGTTTAGCACGGGGCTGCCTTCGTGTCTGAAATGGGTGCCCTGGAAAGCCGCGGGAAGAAAACCGTTGCTCCAGTTGGCGCTTCCTCCCAGTCCCCCAACCTTGAACAAAAGCACATAACCCGGGAGATTTTGGTTGGGTGAGCCAAGCCCATAGGTCACCCATGAACCAAGGCTTGGTTTTTCACCAAGGATCGCGCCGGTGTTCATCAAATAAGTCGCGGGGGCATGATTCGAACTTTCACTGAACATGGAACGAACCACGCAAAGGTCATCCGCATGCTTTGCGGTTTGGGGAAGAAGGCTGGAAACCCACAAGCCGCTTTTGCCATGTTGCGCCCATTTCCAAGGGCCGGACATCAACTCATCCTTGCAGGCGTTGAAAACACCGCCAACCTTGTCCTTTTGTTTTTTGATGGAATCGGGAACCTTCGCCCCATTGAGCTTGATTAGGTCGGGCTTGTAATCAAAAAGGTCAACCTGGCTTGGCCCACCATACATGAAAAGAAATATGACCTGCTTCGCCTTTGGGGCGAAATGTGGCATACGCTCCGCGAAAGGTTTTAAAGAATCTATGGGTATGGCGGCTTTTGTTTCATTTGCCATCAGTCCCGCAAGTGCGACACTGCCAAATCCGGCACCGGTGCGCGCAAGAAAGTCCCTTCTTGATGTCGCAGCCACGGAAGAAAATTCGATTGCCATGTTGATTCTTCCCTTGTTGAAAACCACTAATCCAAGTAGGCGAATTCATTGAGGTTGGTCAGGGTTCTACAAAAATCCCTGAGAGCCAACATGTTTTTCGCTTCACCCTTGGATTGATATTTTTCCGCATGACGCCTGATGAATTCAAGTGAAAGGGCAAGCTCGTCGGCATCTGGAGGACGGTTTAGAACCAGTGCGAATGCCGCCTCGATGCCAGCCTGTGCGCTAGTGTTTGTCTTTGAAATCTTGTTCGCGAGTGCTTCCGCATAACGGATGCTTTCAGGGCTGTTCAGCAGCATTAGGGCCTGCGGGGCTACAACGGTTTGATCGCGTCTGCCACACGAGATGGTCCCGTTTGGCAAATCAAATACATCCAGGAAAGGCAGAGGTAACGATCTTTTTTTAACCAGGTAAATACTACGGACATTCGCCAGGTCAATCGGGTCCGCATACCAGCCCTGCATTCTGCCACCATCCTCGCCCTTGATGGCTTCAAGTATGCCGGGTTGGGCTTTCAAAAGCTCCTCTGGAATCGTGGGCCAGATGGGCTTTCCGGAATATTGGGAATTCAGCAGCCCTGAAATGGCGAGCAGGCTGTCCCTGAGGGTCTCAGCATCAATTCGCCTGACATTCTGCCGCCATATAAACCTGACATTCTGCCGCCATATAAACTTGTTGTCAGGATCGAGTACCTGATTCTTGGGGTTTTGAAAGGACGATTGCTGGTAGGTGTTTGAAAGCAGGATCATCCTTTGAAGTTTTTTGACAGACCACCCTTGTTCCATGAATTCGACACTCAGCCAATCGAGAAGTTCAGGGTGAGTGGGCCGGGCGCCTGAGTAACCAAAGTCGTTGGGTGTGGCTACCAGGCCTGTGCCAAAATGATGCTGCCAGACACGATTCACAATCACCCTCGCGGTGAAAGGATTATCCCGGCTTGCGATCCAATCAGCCAGGGCGCTGCGCCTGCCTGTGGAGTTTGATTTGATGGGCTTGATCTCAGCTTCGTTTGGGTTTAAAACGCTCAAAAATCCAGGCTTAACCTCATTTTTTGGTTGCGAGTGATCCCCTTGAAAAAGCACATGGGTCGCAGGGGCGGACTGGCCGGATTCAAGGACACTCATCGCCTTGCGCGCCGTTTTCTTTTTCGCCTCTGTCTCCGAGATAACCTTTTGCAATTCCGTGGCCCGTTTTTTCCCCATGTCGTCCAAAGAAGCCCTTGCATCGTTGTCGTTGACTTTCAGTTTTTCCAAAAAAGGCTGTAGTTTTTTTCTGGTAGATTCATCGCGGGAAGATTCTGCCGTGGAGAGAAGGACCTGTATGTCCTGGGGGAATTTTGATTTTCGTTCTCCAATTACCTTTTGTTTGGCGGCCTCCAGCAAGGTTGCCAAGGATTTTTTTAATGGCTCAGCCTCCCTGTCAACCGCGGAGTTGTGCTGGTTGATCAATTCAAGGTCCATGGAACTTTCAACAACAAGAGAATCATTAGGCTTGATCGCGGCAAAGAAGGCCCTGAACCGGTAGTGGTCATCCTGTGAAAAGGGATCGTATTTATGGTCATGGCACTGGCAGCAGGAAAGGGTGATTCCAAGGAAAGCCGATCCCATGGTGTTAACCAGGTCCGCCATTTGTTCATTGTTTGATCTTGATTCTTCCTGGAAAATCGAGGCTGTGCTGTCATACTGCCCTAGCCGAAGGAATCCGGTGGCAAGCAGTTTGTCCACATCGGAAGAATTCCTGGGAGTGGAAGCAACCATCTCATCCCCCGCAAGTTGATTCCTGATGAATTGGTCATAGGGAAGGTCGGAATTAAAGGCGCGGATCACGGAATTCCGGTATTGCCAGGCCAGGGGTTTGAATTCATCGCGTTCATAGCCGTTGGTGTCCGCATAACGGACTATGTCAAGCCAGTGACTGGCCCACTTTTCACCATAGCCTTGTGAAGCAAGGAGGCGATCCACCAAGTTCTCAAATGCCCTGGGTGATGTGTCCACAAGGAATGTATTGACTTCGCCGGGAGTTGGTGGAAGCCCGGTCAGGCCGAGGGTAACCCTGCGAATCAAAGTTCGTTTGTCCGCCTTGGGCGAGGGGGCAATCCCCTTGGGCTCCATTTTTGAAATTATGAAACGATCGATGTTCGTGAGATTGGTTGAATCTTGCTTTGGTTTTGGAATTTCTGATTTGACCGGGGCTTTCAAGGACCAAAGATCGAGTCTTTCCCCCTTGAATATCTTTCTGATGGGATTTTCTGAGTCCGTGAATGCATCACCTGTTTTCTTTTTTGATCCTCCGGATGAGTTGACTATCGCAACGGGATGGTTTTCAACTTTATAAGCATCAAGGCTAGCAATGGATGGGCCAAGAATTATTGAATCAAAATAGGCTTCCTCTCCCTTGTCGCAGGTGGGCGCCATACCTGTAAGGTTGAAATTTCCCATATCCTTCCACAAGTCCATGGTGACCACATTCCATTCGGAAGGGGCTTTTTCACCAACAGAAATCGCAGCCCAACCGGTGGTGTTTGGTCCGGCGACATAGCGACCCTTGGAAACCTTGGCATCGGGCCAACTTCCATTGGATGCCAGTTCCAGCATGATCCCACCTTCACCTTTTTTCTTCCAAGCCATGCGCAGGTATCTAAATTCCCCTTCATTGGGGTTTTCGCGAATGGGAAAAAACCAGTTGGGGATTTTGGGATTCTCCCGCTGCAAGGGAGTGATAGCCATGGCAATCTTGCCCGATGCCACACCCTCGTTAACGATGCGCGCCCCACCTTTGCCACTGGAAAGAATTGAGGGGAAGCCGGGATCCTCATCAAAAAGCACCAAGACATTTTCAGGCCAGATGGCACCTTGTTTCACCCAAAGTGATAAAGCTGCAATGTCTTTATCGGAAAGTTTTTCCTTGGGTGGCATTTGCATCTTGGGATTTTTAAAGCTTATGGCTTCAATGAGCAGGCTTTTTTCAAGGTTCCCAGGAACTATCGCCGCACCTACATCACCACCCTTGAGCATTGCCTTCAGGGAATCAAGTCTGAGTCCACCGCTTTGCTTGTCTTTGCCATGGCAGGAGAAACATTTTGCCTTCAATACCGGTTCCACCGAGTCAATAAAATGCCTGGAATCTGATGGTGATGCACCATGCATCAGAATCCCGACAATAATTGAAGTCATCAGGTTCATGGGATAAACACCGAATAGGCAGGATTAAAAAATCGGTATTTGATTAATTCATCAAAACCATGGTTTTATTCTAAATGAATCATGGAATGATTGGAAGTTATTCTTTTTAAAAGGCCTGATAACCACCCGAATTTGCAAGTTAGCAAGTGTGGTATGAACCAGCAAAAAGAAACTTTTACACATTTAATCCTTATTGGTGCATTCTGCCAAGGCCATCAATGCGAAGGCGGAACCCACATTGGTGAGGTAATGCTTGTTGTCGCGGTTAAGGGAACGGGTGAACCACCTGCCACTTTCCCGCTGGTTTGATTTGATCCAAGCCACACCCTTCTTGATGGCATCATGATTTTCAGGTGTGCCTGATTTGCGCAAGACATAAACAATGAACCCGGTACCATAACCATCGCTGGTTTTGGGGTCCTGCTCTTTTTTGTCAGCACGCTTCCATTCGCCAAGTGATGCCCCCGACCAACCGCCATCGGGCAACTGCTTTGAAAGCAATTCCTGGGTGATCTTTGATTTTTCCTCCGGTGAGATCAATCCTGGGAAGAAAGTATTCGCCCAAAGGAGCATTGCTTTGTGATGAAGATGCTCGGGTGAATTCTTGGCGAAATACTGTTTGGCTTTTTCCAGCCCCTTGATAGCCTGTGGGGTCTTGGCGTAATCGCCGGGTGCGAACCCAACCGCAAGGACAGCAAGGGTGACACCATAATGATCGTCCGATTCCATTGGAGGCCATGCGCATTTAAGCCATGTCCAACCGCCATCATCTCTTTGAACCGTCCACATTTTATCGAGTGCGATCCGGGTGGATTCAGCGAGTTTGCCAGTGTTTAGGGAATCGTTGAATGCTAATGCTGCCGCGGTGGCAATGATTTCAGCATCCCATCTGGGCCCTTTTTCCTTCCAACGGGAATTCACAAGTTCTTCAGCAAACGCCCTCACCTGCTTTTCAGCATCGGAATTCTTCTCAACCATGGGGCGTGCGTATAGGTATGCGTAATTGGTGTGGCATGCAAAGCACTTGCGTTCTTTCTGCCAGCTAAGTGAGGCGTTATCGAGGAACTCAATCGCCTTTTTTGAAGAGTAAGACTTGCTTTTTGCCTCGTCAGGCGAATTTGGGCCGGGGTCCACAGGTTCAGCGGAAAAAACCGGTGAAAAACCAATTAACAATGCCAGTATGGGAAGATAGTATTTCATGTTTTATTCCTCTTGGGCGGGGAGACCAATTCATGATGCAATGAAGGCAAACCATATCTAACATGGTGGGTTCATCGAATGCAAAGAAAAAGCCGGCCTTTTTAAGACCGGCTCTCTTCATCACCAAATTCATGCAGACTATGTTATCCTAGTTGGAGGAAACTTTTATCTGCCTTGGTTTGGCGATTTCAGCCTTGGGAAGATGGACAACCAACACCCCATACTTGTATTCTGCCGTGATCTTTTCGGCGTCTATCCCATCATTCAGCGTGAATACCCTGTAATAGTCATACGGATGGGTTTCATCGAGTAGCAACTTGCCTGTGGCAGGTTTTGGACTCGCCTTTCCATGAAGGGTAAGACTGCCTTTCTCAAAATGCAATTGAACATCAGATGGGGCGATGCCTGGCATCTCAGCAAAAAGCATCAATTCATTCTCTGTTTCCCGAATGTCAACCTTGGGGAAAAGATATTTCTGGCCCTTTGCCAATTCAGGCTTGTTGTTCAAATTTTTCTCAACTGGGGGCATGGTATTCTGGTTCATGATTCAGTCCTTTCTTAAATGGGTTAAAGTCTAACTATTCTTGACGGAAATCGGGATTTTTCGGCCTTGTTCAGAAGAGTGCTTGGGTAGCACCAGCTTGAGCACTCCGTTTTCTAGGGAAGCATTGGATTTTTCAGAGTCGATTCGAACTGGTAAAACCAATGTCCTGCTGAATTTTCCAATATCTGTTTCCCTTCGATGCCAGGTTGATTTTTCAGAATCAGCAATCGGTTTTTTCTCCCCTCGGATCACTATTTCTCGATCCTTGGTTATGTTGATTTCCAGGTCGCTTAATTGAATTCCGGGCAGCAAGGCTTCAACCACAATTTCAGATTCCGACTCAAGAACTCTCATGTTGGGAAACGAGGTTCCCGCATGATCATTAGGTGAGCCCAATGCCAGGGCTTGGTTGATGTCTCGATGAAGTTCCATGAGGTTTGCCCACCAGGGTTCAACTTCTTTGATTCGATTGATAACCATGTCAAATCTCCTTGTAATAGCGTGGGTGCAGAGTTTCCACGCCGCCATTTGCATGGCATTTTTAATTCTTTGAGTTAACTTTCATTTCGAAAAGGAACACCCTTTGCGAAGGTAATAACCTGAAAATAGAACTTTAGCTGGAAGGCAATTGCTAAATATCTGCCGGCCATCTTCCAGCCTGAGAACTCAGGCTATTTTTCATATTTCTCTTATGAGCAAGTAGTATGCCAATTTTTAAATTTATGTTAAGATGGGTTATTTGAATTGTAAGTCATTAAATCATATATGTTTATGATTTATAATGGAAGCTTGAGACCTGGGTGCCAAAATGACAAAAATGCTTGGTGCCAAGTTTGAACTATAATCCAAGCTGCCAATTTGGCGTTTACTTCTTTTTGTTACCCTTTTTACTGTACTCTTCTTTGTCCCAAATCCAAGGAAGCACTTTGGCTTTATAAGCCCAATCATTCCATTGTTTTGACATGGTTTTAACCAATTCAGGATTTTCACCTGCAAGATTTTTCGCCTCCGCACGATCCGTTTTAAGATCGTACAATTCCCATGCCCCCTTGCTCCCTTTGGCAACTAATTTCTTATCGCCCACTCTGATAGCCCGGTTGCCTTCATGCTCCCAATAAATGGCGTCCCTCTCGATGGCTTGGTTGTTGAATGCTGGTTTTAAACTTTTTCCCGCAAGTGGCACAGTAGTCTCACCCTGATGTTTTTCCGGAAAATTCACCCCAGCAAGATCCGCACAAGTTGCCGCGATATCCACCAAATGTCCCGGGTGGTTTCTGATTTCACCCTTGGACATGATTCCCTTGGGCCAACAAGCTATCATTGGAGTTGAAATACCACCTTCATGGACCCAGTGTTTGTACTCCCTGAATGGTGTGTTGGAGACATTCGCCCAGCCTTCGCCGTAAGCGATGAAAGTGTCGGGGCCTCCCGGCATAATTTTTTTCCCCATGAGAACAGGGAAACCATCACGGGTGGATTTTGGAATCATCGCTGGCAACCGATAATCCAATGGCACTGGAGGCAACTTGGGAGTTTTCGCCTTGGCTTCCTCAGGATGATCCTTGTTGCCTGTCCGGCCAGTGGATTCCGCACAGCCACCGTTATCCTGCATGTAAAAAATCAGAGTGTTTTCCTTAAGCCCATTGGCTTCGAGTGATTTTACAATATTGCCAATTCCTTGATCCATCCGGTCAACCATGGCAGCGTAAACTTCCATGCACCTGGTTTCCCATTCCTTGTTTTCCACCTTGGACCAATCGCCCACGGTGGGAGTCAGCTTGGAATCAGGAGAAATAACCCCAAGTGCCTTTGACCTCTCAAACCTGGCCTTGCGGATGGGATCGTAACCTTTGTCATAAACACCTTTGTACTTGGCGATATCCTCATCAAGGGCGTGCATGGGCCAATGTGCCGCGGTATAGGCAACATACATGAAAAAAGGTTTGTCCGCCTGGTCGCGTTTATGTTCGTTGACAAATTTAACGGCGTTATCACTGATGGCATCCGTGTAATAAAATTTTGCGGGTTTGTAATCGGGGTCCGCATATGCGGAGATGGGAGTATTATCGCGTGTCAGGGTGTAGGGGTCGTAAAAACTTCCACCACCTTGAAGGGTGCCATAAAATCTGTGAAAACCCCGTTGCATGGGCCAATTATGCCTTGGCGCATTCTCGGTCGTGTATCGGGTTACATGCCATTTGCCTACCGCGTAATTCTTGTAACCCGCGGGTGCAAGTATTTCAGCGATGGTAGGAGTGTTTTTGTTCAAATCGCCTTTGTAACCTGCGAGAGGGGTTTCATAAACCATATGGCCCACACCAGCCTGGTGAGGATATAAGCCGGTAAGCAGGCTCGCTCTAGTTGGGCAGCATCGAGCGGTATTATAAAACTGGTTGAAGCGCAAACCATTCGCTGCAAGCTTATCGAGATTTGGGGTCTTGATCTCACCGCCATAACATCCCAAATCCGAAAACCCCATGTCATCTGAGAGAATCACGATGATATTGGGCTTGGTGGCCTGGGCCTGAAGGTTCAACCCCGAGACAAGCAGAAAAACAATCGTTAATATTCCTCGCATTTTAATTTTCCTTGTTTTTCTTGTTCTTCTTTTTTGCGTTGTCTATCCCATTAATCAAGTCGAGTTCCTTGGGCCTCGCGTTTGCGTATTGCTCAAGCGCGCCTTGAAGAAGTTTCGCATCCAAGGCGGCTTTACCCTCAAGTGATTTTACGATTTTAGGTTTTTTTTGTTCAGGATCGGCTTTCAGATCATAGAACTCACCGGTTCGATAAAGTTTGGATTCATGATTAAATGCGAACTCCTGAACCTTTGTGTCATTACCCTGCCTGGGCGAATACCAGGAATAAACCCAATCACGCGACTTCGCTTCTTTCCCCAAAGCATGGGGCAGAAAACTTTGGCCATCCAGCTTCTTTTCTGAACTGGAAATACCTGCGGCATCCAAGAGGGTTGGAACAAAATCCGTGCTGTCCACCAGGTTGGAATGAACTTTTCCTGCAATAACCTTCCCGGGAAGGTTGACAATCAAGGGGACATGCATCCCGGCAGCCGTGGTCGTGCCCTTGCCCCCGATCACCACCTTGTCTCCCATCATCGACTTTGTTCCCTTCCCCGTGCCGTTGTCACCTACGAAAATTATGAGTGTGTTATTACGGATGCCTTGTGAATCCAGTTGTGCGACAAGTTTTCCAACCAGTTTATCCATGTATTCAACCATGTCACCGAAGTGATTGGGCTTTTGGTTCACTGATTCTCCCTTGGCCTTGGGATCCCAATCTTTACTATCCGGAGTTGGCTGGTAAGGAGAATGGGTGAGCATCATGGGATAATAAAGGAAGAACGGAGAAGCTTTGCTGCGCTTGATGAAATCGATCGCGTATTGATTAACGATATCGGGGCCGTATTCCCCGTTGGAATAATTTTTTTCAACCCCGTTGATCTCAAGTCCCGGGTTGGCGTAGCGGGGAGGGCGCCTGGTATGCTGCCAAAGGCAGTATTCATCAAAACCAAATTTTTTAGGCAGTCCAAGATCATGACCAAGCTGCCATTTGCCTGTGATGCAGGTGGTGTATCCGGTGGTTTTCAAGTGGTTGGCAAAGGTGATCGCCTTGGGATCCATGTTACCAAAATTGATGTAGTTACGGATGTTGTAAAGGCCTGTCATCAACTGGACCCGCGTGGGGGTGCACAAAGGCTGCACATAACAATGGGTGAAGCGGGCGCCAGTGGCAGAAAGTTTGTCGAGGTTCGGTGTTTTGTAACTGGTGCCCCCATTGGCCCCGATGGTTTCGTATCCGAGGTCATCCGCCATGATCAATATCAAATTGGGCCGGGTTTCCGCCCCCCAGAGATTCTTGGCCTGGCCAAAGGGCATCATTAACAACGAAAATAAAACAACAATGTGTATCTTAAAAGTAAACATATGTTATTCTTTCTTTTTACCCTTGTTTTTGGTGGGTTTTTCAAAATTCTTGGGTGATCCGATGTTGTTTGACACCCCAAGGTGATCAATCATGCGCTGTTCGTATTCCGCCATCGGTCTGCCGCTGAACACCATTGAGTTGATCATTGGCGCAAAGGGCTTGATGTCCGCATGAGACCAGTCGAGGACATTCAAGGTGAATAAAGCCGATGGTGCTCGATTTTTAATTTGATCAAATAGTGCCTTGGTTCCCTTTTCAACCTGACCCGATTGAAGCATTGTCCATGCAGCCATTCCAACCACTTCGCCACATCCATCCTTTAAAAGGGGTTCCAAGGTTCTTAGTGTTTCATCATCGGCTTTTCCAAGCATGAACAGTCCAACGGTGCCCCAGTAACGCAATCCGGAATCCGTGCTGGCAAGCAACGCCAAGAGTTTTTGTTTGTTGGCAATGTTTTTTTCGAGCGCCATATCCGCCGCGTCAAGATAAGCGGGAAGGTTGTAAAGCTTTTGATCCTGCGCCAACTGGTAAATGGTGGTTTTGTTTTGGGTTGCCCTTTCATTGCGCTCGAATTCGGGTAGCAGTCCCGTATCACGAATTGATAACTGCCATTCCCGAAGCTTTTTCCGCATGGTCAGCAGGGTTTCACGGTACTCTGGTTTTTCCGCAAGATTGATGACATTATCCGGGTCAGCTTTCATGTCGTATAGTTCCTCAACCGGCTTGGTCTCAAAGAACCTGCCAGTGATTTCATTGGTGCGTTTGTTTTTGTATGCGTCCTCCCAAGCTTTGGTGCCCTCCATTTTCCAGAGGTAATCTACATGCTGACCCAAAGGTACATAAGGCATGAAGTTCTTGATGTATAGGAATTGTTTGTTGCGGACCGCCCGCTGGTTATCGAATCGTTCGTCCATGCGTTCACGAAAGCTGAATACATACTCGGGTTCCTCATCGGTTTCGGCGCCCAGGAAAATCCTACCCTGCATCGCGGCGGGAATCTCCGCATTCGCAAGCCTCAGCCAAGTCTTGGGCATGTCCACGAAGCTGACAAGCCGTTCAACCGATTCTCCAGGCGACTTGCCCGGCCAGAGATGCTTGAATTTTTCGGGAATGCGAACGATAAGAGGGCAATGCAAACCACTGTTGTAAAGAAATCGTTTGCTCCGAGGCATCACACCACCATGATCAGAATTGAATATCACGATGGTGTCATTTGCCAAGCCGGACTTATCCAAAGCGGCAAGGGCTTTTCCGACCTCAGTATCCATGGTTTCAACCGAATCGTGATATTTTGCATAAGTCATGCGAATGCCTTTTTCATCAGGATGGTATTTTCTAAGGATGATTTGATCAGGTGAATGGCGGGTGTTGGTCACCGCGCCATGCGCCTTGCTTTCGTGAGACTCGGTGAAATTGATGATTTGGAAAAAAGGCTGGCCTGGCTTTCGCAGTTCCCATCCGTTTGGCTTGTTGGTATCCCAGCATGCGGCATCGGGTCTGCCTCCAATGTTATAATCGGTCTTTGTGTGGTTGGCGCAAAAGTAGCCGGCATTTCGCAGGTAATCTGGGTAGTACTTTATCACATCGTGGGGCAGGGCATACCTGCTACGCATTGGAAGTGTTCCGGTAGAGGCCGAATACATCCCTGTGATCCAGGTGCTGCGGGAAGGCGCGCAAACCGGAACGCAGGCGTATGCATTTTTATAACGGAACCCCTGCCTGGCAAGCGCGTCAACATTGGGAGTCTTTGCGTGTTTGTTGCCATAGCATCCAAACCAATCTATGCTGGAATCCTCGCAAACCAACCAAAGAATATTGGGTTGTTCAGCGGCATGGGCGGTGCCCGAAACTAAAAAGCAAGAAAGAAGCAATAATTTGATCCAATTCATTCCGTCTCCAGGTAAAAACATATCCGGTTAAACCCCATGCATGGATACAGGTTTCGAAATAGATCATGCGATATCAGGGGAGTAATTGCCAAGGAAAAGAACCCGATGAGCCAAATCCATCTAGGGTTCTTGCTTTATTTTGATCCTGATAAAAGTTGGCCAATAGAGCCTTGCGTCATTGATCACACCCTGGAGAGATTTTGCATTTGCTGCATAACTGATGATAATCTCATTCTCTTTTGAAAGATGAGGTTGCATCTTGCCCGAATAACAAAACACCTCGTTACTCCAACTGTTTTCCTCACAGGTGTGCAATTTGATTTTTTCAGACCATGGCCCCCATGGATTCAAACTCGTTCTTCCCACGATGTCAGGTGACAAAAATGCATCATGATAAACCAATAAAAACTTTTTCAGCGCCGGCACATAATTCACTGAATATTCAGATGCAACTCCTTCCATCAAGGCCTTCGCATCTTTCAAATTCTTTGACCAGCCTGAACCATCAAAGAACTCCCAATCTGAAAATCTGCCAATTTGATTATTCGGACATCGAGCCAAAAGCATCCTCTTATACAAACCACCCTTGTTTTCCTCATAACCATAGATGTAGGTAAATTCCATGTGAAAGCATATTGCGGAGCCAAACAAGACTTTTCTCTTTTCATCAATTCGAACATGAGGCACTTTGACCTGGTCGATGCGCCAGGAGCCCGGAGCATCATCAGGATTGTGAATTTCAGCAAGAACCAGCCCCGAGTTTTTAAAGGCGAATCCCGAGGGACCATCGGCTTTATCCATTTGAAATAAAAACAGCGCCAGTTTTTCCCGCTGCATGGTGCCTGCAAAAGGCCAGAACCAACCATTGCCATCCCTTGGGGCCAACAGGGCGGCGGGTTTCCCCTCTGTGGTTTTTCCCCAGTGGTATTTCAGAGTGGATTTTCCATCTGCATGGGTTTGAACACCGACCGAGTTGTTGATCAGAACCGGGTTTTTGCGCTTATTGTTTTCAATTTCACCCAGCCAGGTGTCACTGAAAAACCAGATGGTTTTATCAGGGGATATTTTGACCGAGTAATTTCCATCTGCGCCAATCCACCCCTTCGAGGACTTGAAAACAGCGTTGATATCATCGGCTGGACCACTTTTTTCAAATGGACTCACATTCTTGGTGAAATCCTGACCCGAGATCATCATTGTCAGCAAACAAGCAAAAGTAGTGATCATTAAGCCCCTCATCTTATTTAGTCTTAAGGAGTGACCTTTTTTCTATTAGACCATCGTAAGCTTTAGTAAACTTAGGTTGGTAAGGAAATAGTAACCAACACTTGAGGAAAATCCATAATGGCAAAAGTTTTGATACCAATTGGTGATGCGACAGAGGTCCTTGACACCTACTATCCTATTTTTCGTCTTGCGGAGGATGATTTTGAAGCGGTTGTGAGTGGCCCGGAGGCTCGCATTTATCACGGGGTCATGCATGAGATCCCACCTGATGCCACAATTCCTTGGGATATCACAAGGGAGCAACCAGCATATCATGTCAAGGCGACAGTTGCTTTTCGAGATGTCAAAGTTGAGGAATATGCCGGGTTGTTTTTATCCGGGGGCAGGGCACCCGAATACCTTCGCTATGACAAGGACTTGATCCGAATCACCAGGCATTTTTTCGAAAAGAACAAGCCGGTTGCGATTGTGTGCCATGGCGTGGAGATCGCTGCCGCTGCTGGATGCTTGAAAAACAGGAAATGCACCACGGTTGCAAAGTGTGAGCTGGATATAACCTCGTTCGGGGGTGTTTATGTGAATGATCGCTGTGTGATTGATGGCAACTTGGTATCTGGAAGAACCTGGCATGATAATCCATATTTCATGAAGCCATTTGTTGAAATGCTCAAAAAAGCAAGGGGTTCATGATGAGAGGCATACACCGAAGAGGATTCCTTGCGGGCTTGGCGACCAGCATGGTGATTGGAAAGGCCATCGCATATCAAACCCGGGTAAAAAGAATCACCCTGGGGTTTAGCAACTATGGAATGAAAGCGATTCCTTATAAAGATGCCATACCTCATGTGGGCAAGGCGGGCTTTGATTCCATGGAGTTGTGCCTGCTGCCCGGATGGCCAACCGATCCCAAAAAACTGGGCGCTCAAGATCGAAAAGATATAAGTGCCTTGATAGTTGATTCAAAGCTTAAGCTAACAGCATTGATGGAAAATCTTGCTCCTTCACCCATGCCAGATGTGGGCAGGAGCTTGCAAGAAAGATTGGAGCAGGCTTTTGTTCTTTCGAATGAACTGGGGGGAAAAAATCCACCTTTGGTGCAAACGGTGCTGGGCAGTGGTGCTTGGGAAAAAGTGCAGAGTCTTTATGTTGATACCTTGGGCAAATGGACCGAAATGGCAGCGAAGTCCAGGGTTGTTCTTGCGATAAAGCCCCATCGATCCGGAGCCATGAGTTTGCCAAGTCAGGCGATTTGGCTCATGGGGCAGTTGAAAAATTCACCCTGGTTGAAAATGGTCTATGACCCAAGCCATCTGATGTTTCGTGAACTTGACCTGGTGAAGCTGCTGAAAGATTCGCTGCCCCATGTAGCGCATGTAGCGATCAAAGATGCGGCAAAAAGGGACGGAAAAATTGTGTTTGATCTTGCTGGATCAACAAATTCGATTGATTATGGCGCCCTGGTTAAAGTGCTTAAGGAAGGTGATTATCAGGGGGATGTCAATTGTGAAGTCAGTTCCATGGTTTCTGAAAAGCCTGGTTATGACCCGTTGAAAAGCGCGCAAATCTGCCAGGCGAACATGAGGAAATTCTTTGAATAAAGCGCGCAAACAATGATGGGAATCTTCAAACTTTGATTCAGTGAAACCCCCAAGAATCCATGCTTTTCAAAATTGAGGTGCAGTGATGAAATTCACACAAGTAGCCAGGGATGTTTATCTCTTCCCCGATATCTGCAATGTCTATGTGATCAAATCGGGCGAGTTGGGGTTGCTGATAGACTTGGGGTCTGGCGATGTGCTTGATCACATCAAGGAAATCGGAATCACAAAAATTGAATGGGTCTTGTTCACCCATCATCACCGGGAGCAAACCCAGGGCTACCCGAGATTGAAAGGCACCGGAGCAAAGGTCGCGGTGCCCGAAGTTGAAAAAGCTCTTTTTGAAAATCCCCTGAGTTTTAGAAAGATGGCTCCCGCTCTTTCAGATGCCTTCACCGTGCATGGCGCAAGCTATGTAAGGCCGGGAATCACTCCCATCAAGGTCGACAAGACATTTGCTAAGATGGACGATTTCACCTGGCAGGGAATTGAACTTTGGTGCATTGAAACAGCGGGTAACAGTCCAGGTTCACTTTCCTACATCACCAAAAAAAATGGTGAGTGGATTGCTTTCACCGGGGATGTGATGCTGCAGGGATCGAAGCTTCACACTTGGTTCGATACAGAATGGGACTATGGTTTCAGCAAGGGGATTTACGCGCTTTATAATTCGCTGGGTCAGCTAGAGGGCTACCCATTGAAAAAAATGCTCCCTTCCCATGGTCCGGTCATTGAAGACCCGCTCCCCCAACTGCAGGCTTTGCGAAACACCCTTAGGGAGTTCAACAAGCTTTATCTGCGCGGGTGGGAGGTTTTCACTTTTGCGGGTGCCGACCAGGATCGAGTTTCCAAACCCACGGCTGTGCCTCATGTCTGGCAGGTGAGCAAACATTTGTTTAAGTTTCGAGGCCCGGAGTTCTGGCCTAATTTCCACATGATACTCGCGGATAACGGACATGCACTGGTTGTTGATTGCGGACTGTTCAAAAAAGATTTCCTTGATAAATCCATCACGCTGATGAAGGAAAGGCTTGGGCTCAAGCAGATTGATGTTGTGCTGGTGACACACATGCATGGCGATCATTGCCTGGAAGCACCGCATCTTAGGGATGCGCATGGTGCCAAGATTTGGACCATGAACCGTGTGGTTGCTCCCGTTTCCCGGCCATTGCATTTCGATTATTGCGCGCAGGTTAACACTTATGGCAAGGGGATTGATTCCATGACATTTGACAGGGTGTTCCAAGAGGGAGACACCTTCACTTGGGAAGGATTCAAGCTCACGGTGGATTGGATGCCCGGCCAGACTGAGTTCGCCCTTTGCCTGCATGGCAATATCGATGGCAAAAAAGTCGCATTCACTGGGGATAACATTTTTGGCAGTTCTTCCGACCCGAATCAAAATGGGCATGAAGCGGTGGTTGCACGAAACAGTTGCATACTTGAAGAAGGATACATTTACGCGGCAAAGTATCTTAAGAAATTGCAACCAGATCTTTTGTTGGGCGGGCACTCTTGGGCGATGGCAGAACCCGCCAAATTGATCGATCGTTATCTAGCGGATGCGTTGAAGCTTAAAGAGTACTTTGAGAAATTGAGCTTCGAAAAGGATTATCGTTGGATGTATGACCCCTACTGGGTTCGCATGGAACCTTACAGGGTGGTGCTGGGGAAAAATAACGCCACAGAAGCCAGGCTATTGATGCGCAACTTTGAACCTGAGCCAATATCAATGAAAGTGGAAATTGTTCTTCCCGACGGTTTCAAGGCGGAACCCGCAGTCATCAGCACCATGGTGGCTGGAGATTCGGCCACCTCATTGCCCATTAAGATCTCATGCACTGGGGAAACAACCAAGGGATTACATCTTGCTGCACTTGATGTCACACGCAAGGGAAAAAAAGCGGGCCAGTTGTTTGATTTCATCCTTTGGGTGGGATGATTTATTTTTTCCTGAGATCGTAACAAGCCATTTCGTTATGATTTCGCACCCAGGCAAAACCGCGCGCAAGGCTAGGATAATTCCAGGTCTTGTCACCTGACAAAGCCTTGAACCTGCTTATCTCCTTGAACTCCGCCGGGTTGGCTTCAACCATGACCAAGTCACCGCTTTCCGCCTGGATGATCAGCTTGTTTCCCTGCCTTAGCAATTGCCCCTGCCCATAACGGCCAGCTTTCCATTTTCTTTTTCCATCATTGGGGTCTAAACAAACAAGCATGCCCTCATCCAACCCGTAAATGAATCCCTCATAAAGGACAGGACTGGTGAACCTGCAGCGCAGGTTGAAATTGTGCCAAAGTTCCTCCTGATTGAACTTGTCACCATCCTTGGAGAGTTTAAGCAAACCGCATCCAACTCCATAGCTGGAGGTGATGAAAAGTCTGTCATTACCAATGGGAATTGGCTGGGCGACATTGATACCCTGGTTTGTGGTCCAGGTGCGGGCCCAATATTTTGCGCCTGTCAGGGGGTTGTATGCGGCGATTTCAGCGCCATCAAAAATCAAAAGCATCTCGGTGCCAAGGATTGTTGTGACCTGGGGAGAGGTGTAGCCCGCTCGGTTGTTCCCTGTCTGCCAGCGCAGTTCACCGGTTTTTTTATCAAAGGCGCGAATCGCCCGACCAAGGTTCTTTGCATCCTGCTCTCCCGGATTGACAATGACCAGATCCTTATGGATCAATGGGGAGCCACTCATGCCCCATTGAAGATTCTTGTTGTCTTTTAGTAGGTCAATTTCCCATGAAGGTTTGCCTGTTTTCGCATCAAGGCAGGCAAAATGGCCCGTGCCCCCAAGAACATAGACCAGGTCCCCGTCAATTGTGGGGGTGGTCATCGGTCCTTCACCCCCCATGGCATCGTAATGCCTTGCGACCCAGGAATAGATCCAGCGCTCTGTCCCCGTTGTAAAATCATAGGCGACAACCACTTCCCTGTCCGCGCGTTGCTCAAGGGTGATTGCAATATTTCCAACGATGGAAAAACCGGAGTATCCTGCACCACAAGGTTGTGGTTTCCAATATGGCTGGGGAGGGTTGGTTTTCCAGTCAACATTGAGTTCAGGGCCGTTAACCACCCCGTCGAGATTGCGATTGCGGTAGTTTGGAAAATCCTCAGGGCCTTGGATCAGGGAAATATCATCTAATTGAAGCTTGGGTGCATTAGTTCGATGTTCCGCAATTTTATCTTCCCTGGGTTTTTCCCAGCGCCAAATGATATGGGGTTCAACATCGCCATTGAATTCCACTTCCTTGACTAACCCATAATATGAAGAGATGATAATCGCAACGACTTCAAATTTTAAAAGCCAGGAGAACCTTGAAAAGAAAACCCACCAAGTGGTTGCGAGGATCAAAGAAAGTAAAAAGCCCGACATATTCACAGCGCTTTTAACAAAAGGTGGGTATTCTTCAGGAAGCATTCGGGTTGAAATAAATGCAACTCCCAAAATCCCAATGGCAATCATGGGAAGGTATAAGCGCCTGTGCTTTACAGTTGAGGGAATTTCTTGGCTCATAAAAATGACCTTTGATTTTGATTTAGTTCTCAGGTTTAAAAAGTAGTGAAGGCAACGCGACCAATTTTGGTTCAAAAACCAGAATGGAAGGGGTAAGTTTCCCAAAAGTAGTTGAACCACCCACCATCTTTCCCTCAGTCAATAACGAGGACCAGCCGAATATATCATGTTCCGCTTTGTCCCAAACTAATTTTGACCCATCTTTAAGCTCAATCACCGCATTCACCCTATCGAACCATTTATAGGCGTAGTCAATCCCGACATCAGTGCTTTGTAGGATATGATCCTTGTTCATTACAAGTCTGAAATTAAAAACCTTTGTCTCGCCCGAGGGTTTCTCGAATGTGATATTCAGGGTTGGATTCTCAGGCAGGAGATTTGAAAGTTTATTATCCAATACTAATTTGACACAATCGCACTTTAATTGAATTCCATCGCTGGTTAGAAGTGTAATAATATTTTCAATTGGATTGACCCCGGCGGGTGACTCGATCCAGGAGATGGGGTTGATAAGTTCACAAAATTCCTTGAGCACGGGATCCGCCAACAATTTCGCCTTCGATTTTTCCCATGTTTTTTGATCACCCAGATTTTCAAAAATTCGTCTTCCAAGTATGGGATATATTTTTGACTTCATTTTAAAGGCGAGAAATTGGATGGTCTCGTTCTGGTTTGGGGTGAAATTTGCTGGGGCGAGTGATTTTCGCAAGTTTGGTGATTCTTTATCAAGGGTATGAAATGTTTCCTTGAATAGTCCGGTTTTGAACAAGAAATCATCGGCGGTGATATTTTTCGGGATTGTCAGGTAATTGATAAGGCATTTAAGCAGATGGATTTTTTTGCGGTTTGCATGGTCTGCCAGACGCATTTCCAGCACTTCAGGAATATTTGTAGCCAATGCCTGAGGAAAAGATTCCGGCCAGGGGGAATCCAGGTAATCAGAGGCTTTATCAAGCCAGGGTTTCCAATCAAAATCACCTGATTTTTGTTGTCGATCGAGCGATGAAAGGTCGTTGAAGACATTGGTTCTTTCGGTGAAGCTGGATTTGAACTCATTCAGTGATTCGAGGATTTTCTGGTTGAATGATTCTTTTTCAACAAGAAAAATCCATCCCTCAGTGGATTCCAACTTCTTTGGGAAACTTTTTTTCAATCTGTCGATTCTGGATAGTGAAGCCTCGATATCCCCTATCTTTTTCACATTAATGGTGGCGGGGATTTCCACGACCAAATCAACTAGTCTGAGGTAGTTTTTGGTTTCCTCCATCCTTGAATTCAAGAACATGGAAAGATCCAGTGGTAGAAAATAAAAATCCGGATCTGAGATAAAACCGTTCACCTTGTTTACGCGTTGGTTAAGTCTTTCCAGAGGGCCCAACAATCGAAGATGAACATCCGAGGGGTCGTTCATTTTGAAAATTTCCACCTGGGTTTCCAGTTCGCCCGGCGGTAGAAATAATTTTGCCCCCTTCAAAGCCAGGAATAAAAGCGCGAATAAAAGCACCACTGTTGTCCAACCAAGTTTGGAACTGGTGGAATTCTTTTTTGACAGGTAAAAATTCGCCTTGTCTATGCAGGTGGCTGCATCCCGGAAAGGGAGAATATCTAGTGAACCCGGGCCAGAATTATCAGGGAACTCCGGGCAAATTTCATGCTTGATGAATACCGGGAAATTCGCGGGTAGCAACCTGTGGCCAAGATTTTCCCGAAGTATTCCTAGTAATGAAAGCGGTGGTTCCCCCAGAAATACAGCTCCATCGCAATTGGATTGAACCAGTTTTTTAACACCTTGCTCATCCAGTGAGGCTGATTCAATACGTGAGGATTTTTCTGTGAAGGACAACCCGATACCATTGGCTTTTTCTGGTGAATCATGCAATATCATAATCAAGGGATTCAGGTTGTCTGTAAGCTGCATTGAATGGCGCCCGTTGATTTCAGCGTGGTAGAAAATCCATTGGGATATTTTTGGTTTCACACCAGTTGCGAACCACCCGGACCCTGTAGGTGTCGCGGTCGGGGTCTTCCAGTCCGATTACAAAATCTATTCTCTCAATGGTTGAGTTCCTAAGAATGCCTTCGAAATTTGAGATCAATGATTCATAATCACATAGCTCATCAGGTTTGTCAGAAAGCAGATAATATTTTTTAGCCTGATAGTTAGCCCCCATCATTTTCCTGGCGGATTCATCAGTCAAAACCCTTAGTTTTAGTGTTACTTTCGAGGATTCTTTTTTGTTTAGATCTTTGTCCCTGCTTTCCTGTGTTTCGGTTGTTTTCGGGTTGGAGGAGTTGTTGTTTGTGCCGTTGCTTGCCCCTCCGGGGCCACCGACTCCATCTCCACCACCCCCAAAAAGATAGATGTAGACGATCCAGCCACCTGCGATCCCTCCAAGGGTTCGCATTAAATTGGCCGCCCAGATTGGCATGGGTTTTTTTGAAAATCTTTTCACAACCAGGTTTGCAACAGTGATAGCCAGATAGGCGCCCAGGGCGATGCCACCGAACACCGCGAGTGGGCGTTCAGGGTGCCTGATTGAATCCGTAATCGCGTTGGCTAACACAGGAATGAACATATTCAATTACCTGTTGGAATTAAGTCCCGGGAAATCAAATGACCAGGCGATGCCATTGAGCCAGCGTTCATAATTTTCGCGCTGACCCCTGGTGGGATAACTGCTATCGGGGTCACGGGGATAAAGAACCATGTAGAAAAGTTCCCTGCCCTTGGAAAATAGTTTGTCATGATTGACAAGGTTTGCGACATCAGCATGGTTTTTTAAAGGGGTCTTGTCGGGATTGCGAAAGAAAAGCTCGCCGGTTGAGGGATCGATCTCAAGGGCCCTTGAAAAGACATTACCCTTGAAGGCCTCGGTTCGTTCAGCCCGTAATTTTTCTATTTCATTGAGTAGCTGGGTTGTCGTGTCCGCATCCTTTTTGTTTTGATTGGATTGAGGGTTGGTTTTCAGGGAAGACCCGGGCGAATCGCCCTGGCCAACCATGGGAAGAAACAGGAAGACGCAGAAAAGTAGAATCAACACATCGATCAGCGGAATGAAGAAGCGGGTAACACTGCGTTTTGGGAGTTGGATCATGATGGTTTGTCCTCCTTTTTGGGGAGCACGCCACCAGCAAGTGAAAGGATGAGATCCCTGCCAACCATCACAATCCATGCAGGCAGGATGTTGACAAGTGCCATGAATATCCCGCTCCCCGTCGCTGTGATCGCGGGTCCGTAAAGCTGGATGATTCGCTCTGGTGAAACGGGCCCGCTGATGGAGCTGAAAGTCTGGAGGATTCCCGCGACGGTTCCCAGTAACCCGAGCAGTGGAAACCATTCCGCAGCCTGGGATAGATGATTGATCCATGTGTCGGGGGATTCGTCAAACCCGTGTTTTTTCCAAGTGAGGGCGCGCCAGGCGAAAAAAGTTTGCATTGTGAAAAGAGACGCTCCCAGGGCGAGGATCAACTGGTCGAGTCGGGTGATCCTTTCAAGATAAAAATCATAAGCGGCTGTTGGTAGTGATGCGACCACCGCGAAGCTGGAAGCCGCGGGCAGAACAGCCAGCAGAAGAGGAAGGCACCATACCGCGAGGAATCTTCTGAACATGGTTCAACTTTCAGAGAGAGGTTGTGCGGTTTGCCAGATATGGGGGAAGCGCCTGCGGGTTTCCCTCGCGATCGATGCATGCAAGTGTTGATGACCCCTCCGCGAGCAGCTTGGAATCGCAGTAAAGTTCGTAGCGATGCTCAATGCGCACACCAGTGGTTCTTTCCACGATGGTTCTAAGGATGAGAACATCATCGTATCTTGCTGGCCGCTTGTATTTGACCTCGATACGGGCGAGCACAAGAAGGTATCCCTCATCCTCGACATCCTTGTAGGTCCGGCCCATGGTGCGAAGCAATTCGATCCTTCCCTGCTCGAAATAGACAAGATAATTGGCGTGATGAAGCAGGCCCATGCGGTCTGTTTCAGCATATCTCACACGAATTTCGATATCGCCAAATACTGTGCCAGGAGCGGGGACAGGAAGTGACTGTGTCATTGGATTCTACCGATTCGATCGAAGGGCCAGTAAATAAGAACAGCACGGCCCATCATTAGGTTGGATGGAACTAGCCCCCAGGACCGGCCGTCTGAACTTTGCGGACTGTTGTCACCCAGGCAAAGGTAATGGCCGGGCTGGACATAAAGAGTCTTGATGGGCGGGTTCAAAAGTCCCTTCCATGCATCGGGTGTCGCCATCCCCGGGCGGATAACTGATGGTTCAGTCCAGTCATGAACCGAGACATCCGGGGTGCTGGGATTGATCCGCGCGGTGTAATAAGTGTCACGAAACAGCTTTAGCTTCTGGACGGTAAGGCTGGTTCCTGATGTTCCGATGCTTGCGGGTTCCAAGTCGTTTTCAAGTGTGGGGCCATGCACTTTGCTGGGCTTGTAGTCGACTCCGTCATTGAACAGAAGTTTGCCATCAATCCAGATGATCAGCCTGCAATCGACATTTGCGAAACGAACCTGGTGAGAGCCTGGGGCAAGGGGAGCAGATGTTTTTTCAGCGAGTTTTTCGATTTTTTCACCTGTGACTCTTTGAAGAGTGCATGAGTCTGACTCCAGGTTCCAAACCGCCCTGAAACGATCAACACCCTTGGAAAGTTCCAAAGTGAGGGTGCCTTCCTTTTTTGGGATCTTAAATTCACCCTCGAGGATGAGGTCACTGACCCAGTTGTCACCATATCCGGGCCGGTGTGAGTCATGATAGGCGGTGTTATAACCCATGATATCGGTGATAAGCTGCCTGCGGGAATCGTTGTTGCGGATGATATGATTATACCTGAGCCAGGATGTGTTTTTTTCCTTCTCAGTGGAGCTAGTGTAAACCGAGGGTGAAATTTCCTTCCAATTGGGTTTTAGGGATTGCCAGCGTTTTAAATTGGGCAGGTCCTTGGGGCGATGTTCATCGTCATTTACGATCCTGGCCATTGATAGGACCGCGGAGGGTTTTTTACGGATGATCTCGAATTTGTCGGTGTCTACAAAGGAGTCCCGGGCTTCATTTTCATGCATGAATTCCCACATCCAGAGGTCCGCATTGTCTTTTGGATTGGAAATAGGTGGTGGAAGGGTGTTGGGTGGAAGCCTGTAAAGTTTGCCTGCTTGAATGGCGATGGTTTCTCCCGGAAGACCTATCAGCCTTTTGATGTAATTCATGGGGACATGATTGCGCTGTGGTCCGGATGCGGGGAAGCGGGCGGAGAATTCATTCGGGTTGCTGTTGCCTGGGTATTTGAAAACAACCACATCCAGGCGCTCGGGGCCCTTCCCGGGAAGATCATAAAGATATTTCGCGACCAGAACGCGATCACCCGTGGATGGACCGGGGTCTCTCACCGTGGCTTCCCCCGGGAAAGAATCCTCGTTTGGCTTGAGCAGTTTGATGTTTTGCAAACAATTGGGACAGGTTGCTTGGCTGACTGACATTACCCCCGCTCCGGGCATCTGCTCGACTTCGCTTGAGCAATTGACAGGGAAGCGGTGGTTGCAGGATGGGCAACGGATTTGTTTTTGATAACCAAACAAGGTTTCCGCCATGGAACCAGTCGGGATTACAAAAGCCTCCGCGACAAATGATTTTAGAACCAACACCAGCACGACCACAAAAACAATGGTCTCAAGAGTTTCCCGAAGGCCATCGTTTTTAGGGATGACAAATTTTGCTGGAGTGGGAGAATTCGAACCTTGTGATGGTTCTTGATTGGCGGAGGGCTGATCTGTCGCGGGTTGCGCCCCGGTTGAGGATTCTGTGTTTACGGATATGGGATTCACAGAATCATTGAAAATCTTGTATCCTTCAACAGGCGGGGTAGGCCCATTTTCTGGTACGGGTGTGGGGTTTTCTGATTCAGCCATTGTCTACCTTTTGTTTATTCGTCAGATTCAAGCACGGCAAGGAAAGCCTCCTGCGGTAATTCCACCTGCCCCACCTGCTTCATGCGTTTTTTACCCTCGGCTTGTTTGGCCCAAAGTTTGCGCTTTCGGGTTATGTCACCACCGTAGCACTTCGCGGTAACATTCTTCTTGAGGGCAGCGATGCTTTCCCGGGCGATAATCCTGCTGCCAACCGCGGCCTGAAGGACAACCTCAAACATATGCCTGTCGATTTCCTCGCGCAGTTTCTTGAGCAATTTCCTACCCCGTCTATCCGCTGAGGAGCGATGCACGATTGTTGAAAGCGCATCCACCCTGTTGTGGTGGACCAAAACATCAAGGCGGACAAGGTCAGCGGCGCGATAAGCGAGGAATTCATAATCCATGGTGCCATAGCCATGGGTTACCGATTTCAGCTTGTCGTAAAGGTCGTAAATGACCTCCGCAAGTGGCATTTCATAAACAAGGATGGCGCGCGCGGTGCTTAGGTATTCGGTACGCTGGTAGATACCCCTACGCTCGGCACACATCTGCATCAAATCGCCGATGTTGGTCGAGGGGACAAGGAAGCTGATCTTGACAAACGGTTCACGAAATTCCTGGATCTGGCCATCAACCGGGACCTTCTGGGGATTGTCGATGGAAATCACCTCGCCACTTCGGCTTAATATTTCGTAGGTCACATTGGGTGCGGTTTGAACCAGGTCTAGCTGGCTTTCACGCTCCAACCTTTGCTGGATAATTTCGCGATGGAGCATTCCAAGGAACCCGCATCTGAACCCGAATCCCAGTCCCTCACTAACTTCCGGCATGTAAGTGAAGCTCGCATCATTTAGCCGGAGTTTCATCAGTGCTTCGCGTAATTCCTCAAAGTCATCGTTGTTCGTGGGGTATAAACCACTGAACACCATCGGCTTGGGTTCCTTGTAACCAGCAAGTGCGGCAGGGGTGGGCCTGCCCGCCTCGGTAACAGTGTCTCCGATATGCACATCATCAAGTTTGCGAACCTGTGCCATGAAAAAACCAACCTGACCCGGCCCAAGGGTGTCGCAGGGCGTTGGGTTTGGCCTGAATTGACCAATCTCGGCCACTTCATGCTCGGTGTTGCCACGCATGAATTTGATGCGCTGGCCTTTTTTCAGGGTGCCTTCCATCACACGAATGTAAATCACGACACCTTTGTAGGGATCGAAATGACTGTTGTAGATTAGCGCCTTTAGAGGGTCACCTGGTTTTCCCTGGGGAGGTGGAATGCGATCAATGATCGCACGCATTACATCGTCCATTCCCAAGCCAGTCTTCGCGCTCACACGCAGGACTTCCTCAGGTTGAATCCCCAGCACGGATTCCATCTCGGCAATCACATCATCTGGTCGGGCTATTGGCATGTCGATCTTGTTAAGGACCGGCACAATGGTGAGGTTGTTGTCGATGGCGAGGTAAGCGTTTGCGACAGTCTGGGCCTGGACACCTTGAAAAGCATCAACCAAAAGAATCGCACCTTCACAAGCCGCGAGGCTGCGCGATACTTCATAGGTGAAATCCACATGGCCGGGGGTGTCAATGAGATTGAGTTCGTATGTTTGGCCATCAAGTTTGTAGTAAAGGGTGACAGGGTGCATCTGGATGGTGATGCCGCGTTCTCTTTCAAGATCCATGTCATCGAGGACCTGGTTTCTAAAATCCCTTTGTGTGATGGCCCCTGTTTTTAAAAGGAACTGGTCCGCAAGGGTGCTTTTGCCATGGTCTATATGGGCCACAATCGAAAAATTGCGAATTTTGCTCGCGTCCGTCATAATGAAAAACTTTCGCTGTAACTGATGATGATATAAAGACTATACTATAGTAACAGTAAACTGGATTATGGAACAACCCATAGTCCCAGTTAAATTTATTTTAGAAAACTTGGGTCTTAACACCAAACAGGAGTCTACTAATGAGCCGTGTAATTGGATTTGTAACTGCCTTATGCCTAATGGTTTCGCCCATATATGCTGAAAAAGGAGCTGATGTGACAACCCCTTTAAATTATAAAACCAAGACTTTGGATGGAAAAGAACTGGATTTAAGCACCCTGAAGGGCAAAGTCGTTTTGGTTGTAAATGTTGCCAGTGCTTGTGGATACACAAGCCAATACAAGGGAATGCAGGGAATTTATGAAAAGTTTGGCAAGGATGGTTTTGTGGTGCTAGGTGTGCCAAGCAATGAATTTGGCGGTCAGGAACCTGGTTCAAATGATGAAATCGCCAAGTTCTGCAAAACAAATTATGGAGTTACCTTTCCCGTGCTGGAAAAACAAATGGTCAAAGGAGCGGGTGCTTCACCCCTTTACAAGCACCTTACTTCCAAGGAGACAAATCCAAAGTCCGCTGGTGATGTGAAGTGGAATTTCACCAAGTTTCTTATTGGGAAAAATGGTGAGGTTTTGGGAAGATTTGAGTCGGATGTGGAACTGGAGGACGCGGGTTTGGTTGGTGCCATTCAAACCGCTCTTAAAAAGTAATAGCGAAGCATATATCTTGATGCAGAAGATGCCCATCATGCGTGGGCATCTTTTTTTTGTGTCAATTGGTTTTGATAGTAGGAATCGAATGAGAAAATGGCCAAAGCTACCCAGATTAGATAGAAGCTGGCTTGTTTTTCCGGAGAGAAGGATTCATTAAAAAGGTAAATTCCCAATAGCATCTGGATGCAGGGTGAAAAGTATTGCATGAATCCCATCACAGATAATGGCACCAACCTTGCCGCCTTGCCAAAGCAGTAAAGTGGGATCACGGTGACGACACCGCTGAGGGCAAGTGAGGTGTCCATGTGCCATGAATGCCCAAAGTCGTTGGTTCCCTCGAGCCACCAGAAAACCAGCGCTGCCACAGCAAGTGGCAGAAGAAACAGGGTTTCAAAAAATAACCCAACAGTGGCGTCAACCGGAATGATTTTCCTGAGGACGCCATAAAAACAAAATGAAAAAGCCACACCCAAAGAAATCCATGGGAGGTTTCCCTCCAGGTGAATTCTCAGCCCTATCGCGATGGTGGCGACCCCAAGGGCGACCCATTGCATAAACCTGAGTCTTTCCTTGAATAAAACCATGCCAAAAAGAATGCTTAACAAGGGCAGGAAAAAATATCCAAGGCTGGTTTGCAGAACTTGTGAATTCGCGGCGGCATAAATATATATTCCCCAGTTGATTCCAACCAGGATCGAACTTCCCATCAGGCCGAATAGCACACGGGGAGTGCTGAATAATTTTTTTACAAGGTCCCATTTTCCCTGGAAATGAACGATGCAAAGCATCAGCACCGCCGACCAGGCCACACGATGGCTTAGAATTTCAAGCGGTTCAACGGATTTCACAAGCCAAACATAAAGCGGCATCGATCCCCAGAATGCATAGGCACCCACGGCCCATATCATTCCAACCCGCATGTCAGATTGCGATTTTTCTGAATTTGTCATAATTTTTACAGGCAGCTTCAAATATTCAAATAGACTTTGTATTGGATACGATGACATTTTGCCAATCAACCCACTGAAGGAATGAACATGGAACTCAAAAGTCCCGAGGTTTGGATGAGGGAAAAAGTTTACGGGTATTGGTTGTCCCAGGCGCTTTATTGTGCCGCACAATTGAATCTGGCGGACATAATTTTCCGCGATGGCCCTCAGACCACCAGCGACCTCGCCAAAAAAACCAGCACTCATGAAAGATCACTTTACAGGCTCATGCGATACCTAGCTTCCGAGGAGGTTTTTGCCGAGGATGAGAATGGTTCGTTTATTCTAACCCCACGGGCCAACCAGCTTCGTTCCGACATCCCCGGAAGCCAGTATGCGATGGCCGTCATGTCCGGGTCGGAACATTACCTCGCCTCATCTCACATGATTGATAATGTCCGCACGGGTAAATGCGCCTATGAAATCGCCCATGGCGCCCCGATTTTTGATTACCTTAAAAACCACCCGGCATCCGCAAGGATTTTTGACAAGGCCATGGAAAGTATTCATGGCAGTGAGTCCAGGCAGATCCTTGATTCCTATGACTTTTCCAGTTTTAAGACAGTTGCTGATATCGGGGGTGGCAATGGCAGCATGCTCTTGGCAATTCTCAACAAGCATCCCCTGGTGCAAGGCATTCTTTTTGATTTACCGCATGTTGCCGCTGCCTCATCTGAAAACAGATCGATGGATCGCTGCAGGATTGTCTCTGGGGATTTTTTTGAGGAAGTCACAGTACATGCTGATGCCTACCTGCTCAGGCATATCATCCATGACTGGGATGATGAAAAAAGTGTGTTGATCCTTGGGAATATCAGGAAAATGCTTCCCGATCAGGGCAAGGTGTTGATGATTGAAGCCGTGTTACCAGAGGGCAATACTCCTCATCCCGGCAAAATGTTTGACTGGATCATGATGGGAATACCGGGTGGAATCGAGAGAACCCTGGTGGAATATAAATCCTTGTTCACTAAAAGTGGACTGCATATCCAGAGAGTGATACCTACCGGGGGCCTAAATTCCATAATCGAAGCTGTTAGCGTTTAATAGGGGCGAGAAAATGAAGCATTTGCTTTTTCCTGTGATTTCTGTGGTGTTCCTTGCTGGCATCGTTTTTTCAGAAGAACCGGTGCTTCCCACCGAGTTCAAATTTGCCCGGATCACACAGTCTTGGGAAAAATATGCATCAATCTTGAGTTTTGGAAAGGGGCAGACTCTTGCACTGGTGGATGATGGTTGCAAGTTGTCCATGCCCGAGTGGAACACCAGGGATGAGGGGCGACCCAAGGTCTTGGTCACATATGACAGCGTGGATGGTGACAATGATCCCAGGCATGAAGGGAAGGGGTACCATGGATCCACGATCGGTATCCCCTCCTCGGTTAATTACAATGGCAAGCGTGGCGTGGCATTCAACAACCAGATTGCGGTAATTAGAGGTCTTGAATGTTGCCATTGCGATGTCCGTGATGACAAAAGCCTTGCTCCCGCCCTGCAGTGGGTTTTGGAGAATCATGAAAAGTACAGGATAACGACGGTAAATCTCGCGCCGGTGGATGACAAGGAGCATGCAGGACCTTTTAAAAGTGCAATTGATGAAAAGCTCAGGGCGTTGCGAAAACAAAATGTCTGGGTAAGCGCGCCCACCGGGAATCACAATTACACCAAGGGTATATCCTGGCCCGCCTGCCAGCCCGATTGTTTCGCGATAGGTGCAGTCAAACCTGAAAAAGATCAGGTTTATCTGGACCGAAGTGCCAAGGTTGACCTATTGGTTCCCGCCAGTGCCACAAGCTCATCGAATGCCATCGCTTGCGGGGCAGTGATGCTGTTGCGCGAGGGAATTGAAAAAAGCGGCTATGATTGGAAGTCAGATGGGGAAAATCTCCCTGAGGCAATGTTGGCAATCATGAGAAAAACCGGGGTAAGGGTGCACGATTCGCAATCAGACATGGACTTTCACAGGTTGGATTTACTAGCGGCATTGGACCATGTTTTTTCAAAGGGTAAAAAATAAAAGCCCCACTTGCATGCAAGAAGGGCTTTCTTTTCGATTTTGGAAATCAACACGAGCTTGTTAAAGGGCTGCAAGGATCGCGTCAGTGATTTCCTTGGTGGAGGCTTTGCCGCCCAGGTCTGGCGTTCTTGGGGCGCCCGCCTTCAAGACCTTTGCCACCGCCTGGTTCACATTGTTGGCGGCATCCTTCAATCCAAGGTGTTCAAGCATAAGGGCGCCTGAAAGCACTGCTGCCATCGGGTTTGCCATGCCTTTGCCAGCGATATCAGGTGCCGATCCATGAACCGGTTCAAACATGCTGGGGAAGGTCCTGTCTGGATTGATATTCCCGCTGGAAGCCAGCCCGATGGTTCCCGTCACAATGGCGGCTAGGTCGGTCAGGATGTCGCCAAACAGATTGCTTGCCACGATCACATCAAAGTGTTCTGGCTTGCGTACAAGATCCATGGCCGCGGCATCGACCAGCAGGGAGGAAGCGTTGACATCTTTGAACTCGGATGCAACTCGCTTGAAGCACTCATCCCACAATACCATGCCAAAAGTCTGGGCGTTGGACTTGGTTATGGATGTGACTTTCTTTCGGGGGCGATTTCGCGCGGCATTAAAAGCTGCACGAATGATCCTTTCACAACCCTTGCGTGTGAAGGTGTTGGTCTGAATCGCGATTTCTTCGGGAAAACCGGTGTAAAGCCTGCCACCTATGGGGGCATATTCTCCTTCAGTGTTTTCACGGAAGAAAAGGATATCAATCGATCCCGGGGCCTTGTCCCGAAGCGGGGAATCAACTCCGGCATAAAGGTAAGATGGCCTGAGATTCACATACTGATCAAACATTCTGCGCATGGGAAGCAGCAGCCCATGAACGGGAATATGGTCTGAGACGGAAGGATGCCCAACGGCTCCGAGAAAAATTGCATCATGCTTTTTTAGAAGGTCCCATCCGTCATCGGGTACCATTACCCCGGTCTTTTCGTAATTAATCGCGGACCAAGGGAGTTTGTTCCAGGTGAATGAGGCGTTTGCCTTGGAAGTCGCAACCTCCAAAACTCGAACAGCCTGGTCAATGACTTCAGGTCCGATCCCATCACCGCCGATAACCGCAATTTTAAAAGATGGCATTGCATGGATTCCTAGGGTTTGTTATTTCCACCGACTTAAGTACAAGATAGTGACAAAATCATGAAAAAGCAGGCATATTAGGCAGAATAGTTGGTGGAAAGCGGTAGTCAAGGAGTAAGGAGCCTTCCATGACATTAAAAAACAAGGCAAAAATGATGTTGCTCAAACGCCCCGGGCTCAAGCAAACGGCTTTTGGAATCCTTTTAAGTTTTGTGGTGGGGTGTCAAAATACGGGAAGTAATTCCGGAGGAAGTTCCCTGGATAAGTTTTTTAGCCCGCTTCCCGGTAACAATAGTGCTGCACCCCCGCCAAATGCAGTTACTCCCCAAGCTCCAACCAACCCCTTGAACTTTGGATCCCCGGTTTCGGATAAAGATCCTTTGCTTGGTGGGGGAATACCATTAAATCGGATGCCTGTGCAAAATACGGGGCTTGCGGGTAATTTCAATAATCCAAACAATGGAGTTCCCAATCTTCCCTCGCCTACTTCTTCAACCAGCCCCGCGGCTTTAGCCACCGGAAATTTTTCCACATTGGACCCAACCCGGTCCAATGTTACACCAGTAAATGCTACTGCCAATGCGGGTGTGGGTGCGGCAAACAGCCAATTTGGTTCGCCAGAGGAATTTCGATCCTTGATGCAGCAACTTTCCACCCGTGGCCTGGCTTGGCAAAGGCTGGACTATAGCCCTCAAACCGGAGATTGGAAATTTTATTGCGCAGTCAAAGACCCCACACAAAATGGCGTGACTCGCAACTTCGAAACCACCGCAAAGACCGATGTCGCAGCACTGAAAGCTGTTCTGGAAGAAATCAATAAAAGCATGCCTCAGAAATAATTCCCTGCTTGGTAAAAGATCTTTTTCAACGGGTTGCAATCCAATTTAATTCCCCCTAATATGGGGCCATGGTTCAAACTTGTTCACGCTGCTCACGGGCTAACCCTGAGGAAGCTTCATTCTGTTATTTTGATGGCATAGGACTTGGTGGAAGAGGTCACGCCTCCGCTGGTGTGCAAATGAACTTCCCCAAGCCCATTCGGTACCCCTCTGGAAAGTCCTGCTCCAATTTCAACGAACTTGCCAGCACTATTCTTTCGGATTGGTCTATTTCACTCGAAATGATGAAAAAGGGAGAGTTTGGCACTTTTTTTAGTGGGATTGGGCGGCTTGACTTGGCAATGGTCGCTACAGAGTCTGCAAAACATCCCTCCCCTGACCAGGGTTTGGATCAATTTCTTGCAAGGCTTCCCTCCCAACCCATTCCCCCCGCGGAACTGGAAGTCGATCCTCCAAGCTTGGACCTTGGCACATTAAAGCCGGGCAAAGATATCAAATGCTCCGTGAAAATTCGCAACAAGGGCAGGCGCATCCTGTATGGCAGTGTTTCCATCGAGGGGATTCCCTGGCTTTCGATTGGTGAGGGGAAACCCAGGAGCAGAAGTCGTTTCACCACTTTCCAGGATGCGCCCCTTCCAATGACGGTTTTCTCCAATTCCCTTCGCACAAGCGATAAAACAGTCGAGGGGAAATTAATTTTTGAAACAAGTGGTGGAAATCTTATCGTGCCGGTCACTGCCGAGATCCCCACCAAGCCTTTCATGATCGGTTCGCTCACGGGTGCAAAAAATCCAAGGCAGCTTGCGGAGAAAGCCAAGGCCAACCCGGCAGGGGCCGCGATTTTGTTTGAAAATGGCACGGTTGAGAGTTGGTACAAGGAGAATGGATGGTCCTACCCCCTGCCCAAGCCTTCCGCACAAGGGGTTGCAGCGATCCAGCAATATTTTGAAGCACTTGGTTATGTCAAGGCGCCCAAGGTTTTGATAAGTGCGACCGATCTTCTTTTTGAATTCCAGCCCGGTGAAATAAAAGATCAGACCATCACGCTTTATAATGATGAGAAAAAGTCAACATACGCCTATGCCAAATCCGACAAGCCTTGGGTAAGGATAGCAAAACCCGTGCTCAAGAGTGGTAAGGCCTACTTGAAAATAACCGTGTCCGCCAGTGATTTGCCCTCAACCCTTGAAACTGCGACAGTCACGATTAACACGAATGGAAAACAGTCTTTCAATGTGAGTGTCGAGGCACGCGTAGTGGTGCAGGGGGCTGAATTTGCGGATCTGACGGGTGATGTGGTTCCTGTTGCTCCCCAATTTTTGGGAAGCCCATTTGCGAGTTCCACAGGGGCGCAGGAAACAGTTCAAATTGCTGATGCCCCCGCACCGATCCTTTCAGTGCATCCACTTGCAAAGAAAGTTAAAAGCAACCAGTGGCTTGGTTATGCAATAATTGGATTTTTTGGTGTTTCGCTCGTGATTCTGATAGGCGCAATCATATTTCTTGGGGCTAAAAAAATCAGTTCGGGGAAATCCGCCCCCGCCCCTGCTACCAAAAGCAAGTAACCCATCAGCCCTGGCTTTTGTGGGAGAATAATTTTCGTTCCTTGATGATCTTGCATACCGATTCGGGCACCATGTTTTCCCAGGAGGGGTCGTTCTTTTGGATTTTCAATAATACTTCCCGCGAAAAGATGGGCAGGTATTCCTCGGTGAAACCACGGATGCTCTCGATCAAACGGTTTTCCACGAGGTAGCTGAACAAATGGCGTAGTTTCGGGGTGACCAGTAGATTGTCAGAAGTTATCAACGCCCCGGTCTGCTTGTTTAACAGGGGGTAGACATACAGTTTAAGGTCATTTTTGAACAATCTTCCAAAGCTCTCAAGAATACCTCCATCGAGGTCTGAATAGTACTTTTCATCAAATACTTCTTTCAGCGTCGGCACCCCCATGACAATCCCGATCATCTTCTTGGTGTACCGGAAAAAGTATGCTGCGAGCCTGTGGTACTCGGCGTAATTTGAGATCAAGACGATTTTTCCAAGTGATGCCAGGATGTCTACCCTGTCGAGGAAATCCTGGTAATCAATTTTACCGTTATCCAAAAGATTCTTGAGCGTCATTTCCATGATGACAAGGACCTCCTCGGATTGAACCTTGGGTTCCTGCACGAACATGGATGTGGCGCATTCCAGCATGTCCACTGTGACATGGGTCACAGGCCTGAAACTTCCCCTTTCAACCAGGATGCATTTCTTGTAAAGCACATCTGCAGGTTGGACCACTTCGCCATTGGCTAAAAACATTGTTGCCTTCGAAAGTCCTTTTTGGACAAGTTGCAAAGCCATTACCCGGTTATCGATAGATTCAAAAGCGCATCCACTGAATTCGATCATGTCAATCTCAGCCCTATCGGATGAAAGGCTGTCAAGAAGGCTGTCAATGATCTTGTCGGGGTTTGTGTGGTGGTATATCGCGGAATGGATAAGGTTGACTCCGAGGATTCCAAGTGCCTCCTGCTCCTGGATATTTTCGGGATCCAAAAGACGAACATGGATGATAACTTGGGAAACAGGTCCCCTGGGTTCCATCTGGAACTGGAGTCCCAGCCAACCATGGGCATCTTCTTTCCTTGAAAAACTTTTTGCCGCGACTGTGTTTGCAAACGCGAAAAACTTGGTGGTTTCACCCCGCTTGACATCCAACCTTTCCACAAGAAGGTTGAATTCCCGGTCCAGCATCGCCTGCAACCGTTGCTTGCTCACATACCTTTCACAGGGGCCATAAATAGCATCGCTAACCACCATGTCATATGCGGACATAGTCTTGGCAATGGTGCCTGAAGCCCCACCCACAGCGAAAAACCATCGAGCCACCTCCTGGCCTGCGCCAATTTCCGTGAATGTCCCATATTTGGAGGAATCCATGTTGATTTGAATGGCTTTTTGGCGGGTATCCATCGATGGTTCCAATCTGTTTTTTAAGTAAATCAATTAAAATTATAAACAAACTAAATAAATGACATCTCTGCCAATAATAAAAAGAATTCAAATTATAAATTCATTGGAGTAGAAATTAGCCCTGATGAAAACAATTCGATTTTCACCAGGGCAATTTATCTCTTTACTTGCCAGCCACTTCCTTGACCTTGGCATCCTCGGCATTGCCATCATGAACATAAAGGCCGAAGGAGAGTTTTAAAACACCATCCTTGGGAAGCTTTACCAAATCCTTGTTTCCTTTACGGTCGGGGAATCCTGATTTCTCTCTACCAAAAGGATTGGCGGCCATCAGGCCATATCCCCTGCTATGCCAGCATGTCTTCAAGGGATTACTTGCATCGGTGATGATTGTCACACCAGCGATACCCTTGTCGCAAGGGCCTGAATAATCACACCATGGGGATTCCAAGCCCCAGATTTCCTTTTCAGTTTTCTTCCCCTGTGCGTTGGTCAAGATGCCACCTTTCTTTTCTTTTTCAGTGACAGAGTCACGAATACGAATACCAAACGAGCCTTCCTTGGTGTCGCCAAATGTTATGGGGCAGACGCTTGCGACCAGGCTTGTGTTCATTTTGATGAGGTAGCCATTGCCCGCTAATTCAAGGGTGAATGATCTGGTTTCATCCATGATTTTAATGCCATCGGAAGTTCGCCATTCATTCATGGTTATCACTGAGGATGAGTTGGCATTGTTTTCTATTTTTCCAATCTTTACGCAGACGATTTTGCCAAAATTAGTTTCCTCACTCCAGAAATCCACCCCTGCGACACCTTTGCTTTTCTGCTTAAGCTCAATACCTTCGGGAATTACATCACCATGACAAAACCAGGCTGATTTTTGGTGTTTGTGATCCTTGGCTTCAGGGGAATCAGGCAGCATTGGCCAATCTCTGGTAACCCTATTTTCCCCGATTGTGACCATGGGCCAGAAGTAAGGCTTTGCGACAGTGGGGCCATAGTTATAAGTGGTGACAACCTTGTTTCCAATTTTAAAATCGAGTTTTCCGTCTTTATCACGGTCTATGATCATGGGGTTTTTAGTTTGGGCATAGGCATCGTTTGCCAGGCCTGAAAGAACCAACGCAGATAGTAAAAAAGAAAATCTGAACAAGCTTTTCATGTTTAATTATCCTAGGTTTGAGTTTCAAAACATTGACTTCCTGATGGTAGCTTAGGCGGGAATTACAAGGAAGAAAAATGTAGCTATTGGCAGAAAATGTCAAAATAGTTAGCCTTTATGTTGTAAGACTATTGTCCTTTGAAATTGAACATCCACCAGAGGGATATCATGCTGCTTCAAATATTTAGAAAAACCACTGTATTCACAGTTTTTTTAATATTCCTTGGCGTCAACTTTCCCCTTAATGCCCAGCCAGCAAATCAGGCTCCCAGCGTTGTATTTCGAATGCAGCCCATTAACAGGCTCGTGGAAAATGCTTTTTTCCTTGCTGAATCCGTGGGCATCAAGGAACAGGCAAAAATGATTGAGGGTTCCCTCAAAGCACTTACCGGTCCAAAGGGAATTGAGGGGATTGATCCTGAAAAGCCCATTGGATTGTATGGCAATATCGGTCCCAATCTTATTGACAGCGATGTTGTGGGGCTTATCCCGATCGCCGATGAAAAAACATTTATCGACATGTTGGGTAAACTGAACCTGCAGGCAAAGAAAGGGGAAAATGGCATATATGCGATGAATATACCAAATTCGCCATTCCCCATGTTTTTTAAATTCAAGGATGGTTACATGTGTGCAACCATCAGGGATGAAAAAGCCATTGATGATAAAAAACTTCTATCCCCAAAAAATCTATTAACAGCAGAAAAAACAGGCGTCATGTCCATAAGCCTTAATATGGCGGGTCTGCCTGAGGATTTGATCAAGAATATCGTGCCGCAAATTGAACTTCAAATCGCAGAGGCAAAACAGAAGAAAATCCCCGGTGAGACACCAGCCATGGAAAAGCTTCGAAATGATGTGTCTGAGATGTTGTTGCAATTCATTGTGCAAATTTTCACCCAGGGGGAGGAGCTTTCCTTCAAATTGGATATGGATCGCAAGGCTGGAGACCTGGGGTTAGGACTTAGCTTCAAGGGAAAGAGTGGCACGGAATTGGCCAAGTCGATCGCTGGTCTTGGTGCGTCAAAAAGCATGGGTTCCGGAATGATCAGCAAGGATTCTGTCATCCACATGAACCTTAACAGCCAAATTCCCGAAACCGCCCGCAAAGATTTCATCAAGGTTTTTCAGGAGGGAATCAACAAGTCGATAGCTGATGAAAAAGATCCTTCCATAAAAGGCAATATCGAAAAAATCTCAAAGATAATCATGCCGACTCTTGAGACCGGGGTCATGGATGCGGTGATGGATGTTAGAAAGACCGGTCCGGGAAAATTCGCATTTTTAACAGCAATGAAAATCGCCCAGGGACGCCAGATGGAAGATTTGGTGAAGCTTATCCATAAAGAACTTCCTGAATCGGAAAAGAAAAAACTTACATTGGATTTTGCAAAGGCTGGTAATGTGAATATCCACAAGGTTGAAATTTTGACCCAGCCCGCGGATGTGAAGAATTTTGGAAATGATCCAGGTTTCCTCGCGATATCAAATGATGTCATCCTTTTTGCTGGTGGTGAGAAATCACTCGCACTTATCAATGAAGCGCTGGCATCAAGTGCTAAACCCGGCCCGGTTTTCGAATTTGAAATCTCATTCAACAAGGCTGCAGCACTGCTTACAAAAGATTTTCCTGAAGCGGTTGAAGCTGCTGAAAAGATTTTCAAGGAAAACCCGAACTCAGACAAACTTAAGGTGATTTTAAATGGTGGTCAGGAATTATCTTTAAAAATGTCAATGAAATCCACAGTTCTTACATTCTTTAAGGCAAATGACGCAAGCAGGTCAAAATAGGATGAAAAGTTTGGGTTTTTTGTTGTTAGTCCAAATATGGCAATGATTTATGAGTGTTCAATGTTTTGAGTTCAACAGTCCTTTTTTTGACCATTATCAAAAAATTTCGCCTAAACAGCGTTAATGTTTATAAACCTCTTATGGAAATATCCTTATTAAATCATTAAATTTAACTATCGGAATAAATTTTGCCCTTAGTCACTTTTACAAGCTGGCTTGTATACCGGCTTTGGGCTTCCTTTTGGTATGATGATTTTTTGGCAACTTTTGAAATTGTTGCCTCGTGAGTGGGTTTTGATTGGCGAAGGTTCCAAAATCGTAAAGGTCTAACATGTTAGAAAAAACAAGAAACATCGGTATCATTGCTCATGTGGATGCAGGTAAAACCACCACCACCGAGCGTATTCTGTATTTCAGTGGTACCAAGCATAAGGTTGGTGATGTCGATTCAGGTGATACCACCACGGACTTTGATCCGCTGGAACGAGCCAAAGGTATTACCATCAACTCGGCTGCTGTTTCCGTTGACTGGGGTGATAACACCATCAACATCATCGACACTCCCGGGCACGTGGATTTTACAGCGGAAGTTGAAAGATCCCTTCGCGTGCTTGATGGTGCGGTGGGTGTATTCTGCGCTGTTGGTGGCGTCGAGGTGCAATCTGAAACTGTTTGGTTTCAAGCCAACAAGTACAGGGTTCCTCGTATCGCTTACATCAACAAGATGGATAGAACCGGCGCGGACTTCTATGACTGCGTGAACCAGATCGTTGAAAAACTCAGGGCCAAACCCGCAATCTGTACCTTGCCGATTGGTGTTTACACCGAGTTCAAAGGTATCATCGACCTCATCAGAATGAAGTTTGTCCATCGTGACACCCTTGATAAGACCAACACCAAGTATGAGTTGGTTGATATCCCTGAGTCTCATATTGAGGAAGCAAAGGAATACAGGGCCAAGTTGCTTGACATGGCTTCCCTGGCAAGTGATGAACTCGCAGGGTTGATCATGGAGGAAAAAGAAATTCCCGAGGAGCTTCTTATTGCAGCCCTTCGCGTCGGAACCATTGAGGGTTTGTTCACCCCCATCATGTGTGGATCATCCAAGACCTTTCATGGCGTCCAGCAGTTGTTGGATGCGGTCATAGATTTCCTTCCCTCCCCGCTTGATAGGCCGCCGGTTGAGGGCATCGTTTTGAAGACCAAGGAAAAGGAATTACGCAAACCCGATTCAAAGGATCATTTCTCTGGTCTGGCTTTCAAGACCGTAGCTGATTCCACTGGCGATCTTGTGTATGTAAGGATTTATTCCGGACAGTGCAGTCCGGGAGATACCCTTGTCAATACGACCAACTCCAAGCAGGAACGCATCGGGCGTATCTATCGAATGATGGGTAACAAAAGGGTTGAAAAGGAAGTTGCCGGTCCCGGCGATATTGTCGCGATGATCGGCCTTAAGCAAACCTACACAGGTAACACGCTTTGCGTGCCAGAGAAACCAATCGCGCTTGAGTCCATCTCATTTCCCAAGCCTGTTATCAGCCAGTGCCTTATTCCAGACAAGAGCACGGATGAAACAAAGCTTGCGGATGCCCTTGGTAGATTGGTCCGGGATGATCCCACTTTGAAGGCTCACACTGATCCGGAAACCAACCAGTTGATCATCTCCGGAATGGGTGAGCTTCATTTGGAAGTTTCGGTCGACAAGCTTCATCGGTTTCCCGGTGTGAAAGTTTCCGTGGGTAAACCTATGGTTGCTTACCGCCAAACTCTATCAAAGGCCATCACGCATGAAACCCGTTACATCAAGCAGTCCGGTGGTCGTGGTAAGTTTGCTGTGATTACGGTGGAGTACAAGCCCCTTACACCCCCTGATATCGAGGAATGGAACAGCAAGTTGGAGGAGTCCGACGAGAAGCCTGATCCAAACAATATTTACTTCCTTGACAAGATCTTTGGTGGTGTGGTTCCCAAGGAATACATTCCATCTGTCGAGGCTGGAATTCGCCAAGGCACCGTTAAGGGCGCCAAATATGGTTTCCAGTGCGTGGATATCCAGGCAACGCTCGTGGATGGAAAGTACCATGATGTTGACTCTTCCCAGGATGCGTTCCGTCTTGCCGGTTGGGAAAACTTCCGTGATGCCCAGGTGACCGCAGGTATCACTCTTCTTGAGCCTATCATGAAGGTTGCAGTGGTTGCTCCTGACAAGTACATGGGAGCCCTGACGGGCGACATAAGCCGTCGCCGAGGGATCATCTTGGATTCAGTCAGTGCCAATGGTCGTGTCACGATCACCGCCCAGGTTCCTCTTGCAGCGCTCTTTGGTTACACGACCGATTTGCGTGGCGCCACCAGTGGAACCGCGGCGTTCACAATGGAACCAAGCCATTACGCTGAAGTTAAGGAAGAATTGGCTGACATCCCCAAGAAGACCAATTAGTCTTAGGTTCCACATGGAACATCGAACAGGCCCCGGATTATATCCGGGGCTTTTTTGTTCCACATGGAACATGTTCTCATCATCATGAGAACTTGAAAATAAATGGTTCCATTCTGAATATTGATATTGTCTGGTTTTGGTTTCATGGCTATATCCCCACCAAGTTTGCGCTAGTTTTAAATATCAGGAGTTTAGCCATGGATAAGAAAGTAAGATTAGGCAGGGGCTTGGATGCCCTTATGAATTCAGGAAATGAAGGTTACACCACCCATTCAACCTCCAATGTGGTGCCAGTGGATTCAATTGAAACCAACCCCAACCAGCCAAGGAAAACATTTGACCCGGACCATCTTGCCGCCCTTGAGGAAAGTATCCGTAACCATGGTGTGTTACAGCCCTTGGTGGTGAGGCAGGTTGATGGAAAATATCAGCTTATCGCCGGAGAGCGAAGATTACGGGCATCGCGCGCAGCAGGCCTGGTCACCGTCCCGGTTCATGTTGTTGAATTCAATGACCAGGAAGTGGTTGAAGCGGCCCTGGTTGAAAATATTCATCGATCTGATTTGAACCCGATTGAAAAAGCGCAGGGTTTCAAGGAATATCTGGACCGTTACCAGGTCACCCACGAACAGTTGGCCAAAAGATTGGGCATGGCTCGTACAACGATCACAAATCTTGTTTCATTGCTTGAATTGCCCAGTGAAGTGCAGGAGGCAATCCGGGTATGCCAGATAACAACAGGCCATGCCAAGGTTTTGAAGGGTGTTACTGATAAGGCCAGGCAGATACAAATCTGCAAGGAGATCATTGCAAAGGGGCTTTCAGTCCATGCAACGGAATCCCTTGCAAGGCAGTCGGCCCTTGAAAATTCCGAGGTTCCGGTCAATTACACCGCTGATCTTGGAGATGAAAAGGCCGATCACAAAACTAATCATGTTCGGTTGATCGAGGAGGAATTGTGCCAGAAAATTGGAATGCGGTTGGAAATCAAGGTTAAGACCAAGGAGCGTGGGCAGATTGTTTTACCTTTTGACAACAATGATGAGTTCGAAAAACTTTGTGAGTTTTTTAAACGCTAACTTGGGCATGGGTTAGTTTTCAAATAATTCCCAACTTTTAATGAGCAGGAATTAAGCTGTTGATAACAATTTTTGCGGTTGGAAAAAGACCCTGCAAGGATTGAATTTCCAACCCTTTTGATATTCCTTCAAGTTCGAGGTTTCCATTCCGGCCCAAGATTGGTAAAACATTAATACACGGGGTGTAGCTCAGCTTGGCTAGAGCGCTTGGTTTGGGACCAAGAAGTCGCAG
>SXGQ01026117.1_pt1 | contig 50788 bp, 30 predicted proteins | sample 3178371 | NCBI WGS metagenome assembly SXGQ01 (sample SAMN11356859, study PRJNA531348) | freshwater metagenome | isolation source: freshwater sample F1-20 | place: China: Fuxian Lake, Yuxi | collected 2017-12-25 | reverse complement strand
GTTACAGTTGGAGTTATAGTTAATCCAGGTGTTACAGTTGGAGTTATAGTTAAGCCAGGAGTTACAGTTGGAGTTATAGTTAATCCAGGTGTTACAGTTGGAGTTATAGTTAAGCCAGGAGTTACAGTTGGAGTTACCAATATTTTACCTGATGTAGTTGTTACAGTTGGAGTTGGAGTTACATTACATTCATAACAAGAAATATTATATTCTAATTTTAGATTAATAACAATATTTGCATCAGATAGATAATAAATAGTTTTAGGTAAACAACCATCTATTTCAACACATTTATTATAAATTTTTATTTCATTAGTTATATAATCTACTTCAACGTTACTAATCCCATCATAACTTTTTAAAACTTCAATAAGGGTTTGTCCCCAAGTATAATCAGATGGATAGTCCGTTAATCCTGATGAAACATAAAAAGACTCTTGAGTATTTACGCCATCAACTGTAATATCTGCAATAAAATTAACACTACCAATAACACATCCAATATCACCATGTGTTAAATCTGAAAAACCTTCTAATAACATTTGTTGCATCCCTCGTTTTCCAAGTATTTCCGTATTTTGAAAATTACTATCACATATATTATATGTTTGATAACTTATTTTTTTATCAGTACCTGTTAATATAACCGTTTTTATAGATGTACATCCACTTGAATCAATTATTTCCAAACTATATGTTCCACCACTTAATGATGTAATATTAGATCCAGTTTGTCCATTTACATTTGGACTCCAATTATATGTAAATGTTGGGTTACCTCCATAGATTAAAGTTGATATTTCACCATTATTACCACTTGTTGGTTGAGTAACAACTAAGTCAAATAATACACCATCTGAATCGTTAATATATAAATTTGATGTTTGACTACAACCTGCAAGATCTGTAACTGTGGCAGTATAATTTCCAGAAGATAGATTATTAAATGTTGACATTGGGGATGGCCCAAATCCTGTAATCTGATAACTATAAGGTAATGTTCCACCACTACTTGCCAATAATTGTATTGATCCATTATTTAACCCACAAGTAGTATTTTGAGTAATTGCCGAAATTGTAAATAGTTCAGTATTATCAATTGTAATTGTAGTTTCATATGTACATACACCATCAGTTATTACCAAATTATAATCACCTGAAGATAATGTATCAAAATTTTGTACTATATCTTGAGTAGGACCAACTTGGTCATCTTCATTTAATGAGTTAGTTAAAATATATGTATAAAATCCTGACCCAATTAAAGTAATATTTACCGATCCCGAATTATTATTACAAATTGAATTTGTTGTATCAATACTTAATACTTGAAAACTATTAGCTGTGTTGATAGACGTTGTTCCCGATACAGTACATAATCCGGCATCTATTATGTTAAAATTGTATGTCCCCGAAAATAAACCTGTAAAAGTATACTCATTATTAAATATTATCGCGCTATCACCATTAGAACATCCAATATAGTATGGTGCGGTTCCACCTGTTACAATTATGTTTATTTCACCATCATTAGTGAAACAACTTGGTGGATATGTCATAAAACCACCAATACCCAATGGGTCTACACCAGTAACAGTTATTATTTTATTTACAATACAATGATCATAATTATTTGTAACATTTACAGTATATAAACCTGCAGTTAAACCTGTTATTGTTGTTCCAGTTTGTCCATTAACATTACCTATCCAATCAATTGTATATAAACTTGGGTCAGATAAACCTGTTAAAAATATTTTACCACTACCACCACTACCATAATTATTTGTACAACTTCCATCATTTACAACATAATAACCATAGTCAAAAATTGTTGAATTTTTTACAATACAAGAAGCAGATGTGCCTGAACATCCTCCCCCATCATCCGCGACAACATAATAAGTTCCAGCAGAAACGGGAGGGAAAATATATTCATTATTTGTTGATGTTCCACTTGAAATAAAATTATTATTAATATCATATAAAATAAATGAAGAATTACTATTATAAGAATATTCTGTTGTTGCAGTTATACCTCCATTTTGATTACCACAAGTTGTATCTGTAGTTTCAATTGATACACAGGTTCCTGAAGATATTGTAAAATTTACAACTTCATAATTTTGTATGTCACCATCATAGTCACCATCATATACATTTAAAAAATAAGTACCAGCACTTAAACCAGAATAGTAATAAACATTATGATATTCTGTTAATGCCGATGACGGTAATGGAGAATTTTGTACAGGATCTTGAGTGACATACCAGTCAGGGCTATCCCCAGTCACAGAAAAAGTTATAAAACCTAATCCTTGATTTGAGCAATCTCCCGATAAAATAAAATCATCTATTTCTATTTCTCCCACAATTAGTTACATATTATATCAAAATTTATCCCTACATTTAATTCAAAATTGTTTTGGTCATTAAGTGAAATACAATTATTATTATAAATTGTCACAATATTTGTTGTCTCATCAATATAAAATGTTAAACCTTCATTAATTATTTCCGGTAATGAGTCATAAAGAGCGTTTAACCAATTCACTTGAGTTGGGAAACTTGTTCCACTAACAGAATAACCATACCCATCAAAGAATTTATAATTTATAATTTGATCACCATTTAATCTAGCGTCAACATACCATTCAGATGATAATGTGTCAACCAAACAGTCATTATTTAAATCATACCCATTATCACTTAAATATTTTTTTAAAACAGTCCCTAAAACAACCCCAAATGAATTAACTTTAGGTTTAGATCCCCAAGGATAGATAGGACACCCAATAGATTGTATTGGGCAATCGTAAGGTAATAACTGACCAATTGCATAACAAGGATCACACGGTACTGGCACAAGTTGGCATCCCATTTGTCTTCTCCATACAAACTTTTGTCTATGGAAAATTGAGTTTTCTAATTTGGTTCCTGTATTCCATATTGTGGTTGCGGGAATCATTTGTTCAATTAATTTTATCCAATAAGTGCCCAAACCATTAACATAATCAATCATTGTTTGATATGTAAAATTATCGTTAGGGACATTAATTGCCTGACCTGATTCTAAGTATTTCCAATAGATAGATTGAAGGGTTGGGTACCCACCTGTCTTACCATCGGTAATAAATTGTCTATTTCTAACATTAATTGTATTATGCCAAAAAGTTTGAGCAAATTCAAAAAATGTTTTTTCTTTTGGTTTTGGGTTGATTACCGTCCAATCAATTCCACCCCTTTGTGGGTATGGAGTATTTGGTGTTGGATCACAACGTGTTGGTTCAACATAGTTTAACCCTTGATTAGGTATTGGGTAATTATATTGTCTTGACATAGTCCACACATCATAAACCAACCCTTGAGCCGGATTCATAAATATGTCAACATTCTTAACATTTATAACTAATTTATCACTATTAACAGGATAATATGCGTTGAAGTTACCATCAAAATTAGTTCTTAAACCAGTTTGGGTATCTGTCCAACTTTTCTTATTATCAACTATTCTACGTAATTTATAACCCAAATTCATATAAGGGAAAGTTTTATATCTTTGTAGATATTCTTCACCATAGTTAAATGGTAATAATGTTGTTTGGTAATTAGGGTTGGCACCTGTAAATACACTATTTGTAGTATCTACTTTTTCAGGCATCCTATGTTGTGGTGTGGATTCAAACCAACCTCCTCCAATTTGGAAATAGTAAGAATCACTTGTTGTTGGCATCATTGGATAACCAAACTCATCTATTGGATAATCTTCAGGATAAACATTTACATCACTTATAATACTTGTTGTTGTAAATCCTGTAAATTGTTGTCCATGTATTGTGTATATATCCGTTGTATCTAAAACAGGTAATTGTTGAGTATATGTTCCTCCTGATAATTTAGCATATTGACCATTAAACTCCTCAATATTTATTTTTTGATCCGCAATGTAGATATATTCATTAAATTCAATTAAAGCTTCTGGCGCTCCAATTAATCTTAATAAAATTTCAATAGATTTTCTTGTACCTTTAGATTTAAAGAGGTATGCCGAATTTAAAATTAAGTTTCTATAATATTGGTAGTTAAGTTCCTCAGGTGTCATACCAACTGACAAACCACTAAAATTATTACTTCCAGTACTAAATACAGAATCTAACAATTGATCATTTGTAATTGGTGAGATATTTGTATCCCACCCTAATGTCATAGCCAAATTCTTTAACAACTGAGATGGTATGTCATTTTTTATATTGTAATTAACATTATTCATGTTTGATAATGCTGATATAAACTTTTTTGTTTCATCAAAACTTCTACCATATATTTGTAATACCTTCTCTATTTTTTGATCAGGAGTATCAAATTCTTTAATAGCGCCTGTGGTTAAAAAACGTGATATTAAATTAGTACGATATAAATCTAAGTTAGCAGCAAATTCATTTAAAGTCGTAAGATAGTTATCAAACGCTAATGACGTTATATCTAAATTCCATTGACCATTTTTAGGAAATGTGATTGTTTGGGTTGTTAAATAAACCGTTCCATCCTCATTTTCTCTTGGAACTGTAAATGTTGATGTATATTTCGGAATAATAGACCTGTTTAACAAAAATTGTTCAACCTCATCCATCGCTTCATTAAATGTTTTATTGACGTATATATCATTAGGTCTAATAACTAATGAATCATAAGATATGGAATTACCTGAGAATGGGTTACCTTTAACAACAAAACTTAATGTAGTAGATGTATTATTAGAAGGACTGTAAAATATAAAAGGATATTCGCTACCATTTATAAACAATGAATATTTTGGGTAATTTACCGTAAAATTTCTTAAAGGTGAAACTTCAATTTCAAGTAGTTCAAAGTTTCTATTAGCATTTGAACTATAATCAATATCAAATGGGTTTCTTAAAGAACTTATATTGACATCAAATATTGTTTCATCCTCAACCGAATCATATAGAATGTTTGTTGCAGTTTCACTTGTATTATAATTTGGTAAAACTGATGTAATTTCTAATGCTCCAGGAAAAAAGTTAATAATATGTAAAATAGAAGTAGATACTCTTTTAACTAAAGAACCATATAATGTAAAGTTAGTAACTTGAGATAAATCAAAATTAGGATAAACTTTAAAGTTATTCGCTTGTATTACTCTTGATTCGGTAACACTTTCAATATTTAACGTATTTAAAGATATAGGTTCTGAAAATGCCCCTATTGAAAAGTTTCTATTTTGTTTTTCGGTAATTGATGTGGTAAATTCAAAATTTGCTTGTGTAAAACCACCACCATCAACAAGTTGTAAACCAACTAAGTTGTCAGAAAATGTCCCTTGACCGCTTGAAGATTGTGGTGGACAAGTATATTTTTTTACCGCCATTTTATACTATATTGTTAAAACTTTTACTGAAATCAATATTGTTATTTCTATCTTGTCTAACCTCATATAATAATTCATTAAATTGATCACGTACTTCAAATAAGTTGTATTGTTTGTAAATGTTATTAGCACTATCGTAGATTGTGTAAATACCATCATCAATAGATTTGGTTTGATTACCATAAAGGGCAATTGCCAATGTTGATATATCGTGTTCTACGATTTCAACTTCTGTAGTTATAGGATTAAAAAATGTATTAGTTATAATGATATTCTGATCAGGTTGTCCAATAAATGGTGTTGCACTTGGTTTATTAGTTGGAGAAGAAGATGGTGAAAGTGTACAGAAAAGTAAATTTGATGTACTTTCTACATATCTATATCTAATAGCTTTTTGTGATGTGTTTGTTAAATTTTGCACAACAGGTTCACAATAAAATGATGAGGTTATAATTCTAAAAAAATTAGGAATTTTAGTTCCATCAGAATTTAAATATTCAACCCTAAAACCAATTAAACCTTGATTAATAAATTTATTTTTATATTGTGACGGAACATTATTTAAGTCAACCACAATACCTTTAACATTAGGTAATGAAGATAGAACACCACAATCTGTTATTTTAGTTCTAATTTCTGCCGGTCTAATATACAATGTATATATACCTAATTTATTAAATTGATCCGCTGGTAATTTTAAATTATATAAACCACCTAAAATTTCAACACCTGAATTACCACCAGTTTTTGCATTATGAAAATATGGTCGTAAAATAGATTTTGCGTCTAATTTAGTTAAAACAAAGTTATCTGTTTCATCCCTTGACGGTGTATAATTCAAGATGATCTCTACATCATCAGGACTAACGTCCGCACTTCTTATTGTTCCGTAATTACCTGTAGCCACAAGAATTTAATTTATATTTAGTTTATTTTTCTTTACCTAATAAATACTTAACTAAGGTCTTTTTTAATAGTAAAAAATCCATACCCATATTTTTCTAAGTCCCCAACATTATCAACCTCACCTATCCTTTCAATATATTCTAAGGCAGAGTTTTTACCTCTTTCAATAAAAACATTAGTTTGAACCTCAGGTTGATCAATAACATTTATTAATGCTTCATTTTTAGTTAAACCAGTCATTATTAAATCATTTTGAGTAAATCCCGATGAATACACCATAAAAAGTGTAAAATCTTCATAATCAAAATAATCAATTTGATTAATGGTATATGCGATATATAATCCATTTGGGTCAGGACCCCATACAGTACCAACACTACCCGTAGTTCCAGTTATTTGAATTCCTAACTTAAATTTACCACCATAAAGATTATCCTTTGGCCCATATTGAGCTAAATCATTTATTGTTGATTCCGTATATCCCGTTATTAAGAATGGTATTGTTGTATAATTATAACTTAAGAAATCATTTATGTATGTATTTGAATCTCCACTAAAAATGTAATCATAATTGAATGATGTTCCTTCCCAATTACCGCCAGCCGGTGTAAATGTCGCAGTACCATTAGGGTTTGAAATAGTCACATTATCAAATGGTGTGGTAATTGTTTTAGTTATTTTTGAAATACCCCATGGAGAATTAGCAGTCATAGTTACAGTATATTCACTACTTGAAGCTGGGTAGTTATGTGAAATTGGTAAAGTATTCGTAATAGTTACTGGTGGTGATCCATCTCCCCAATCAATAATATAAGTTACTAACGATAAGAATTTTATAAATTCTGTGTCCGAAGTATTATAAAAAGAATATGTATAAGGACTACCTGTTGTTCCAGAAAACAAAAAATTATTAATAACCTCTTTTTGTAAAACCGCACCATCAAAAACTGAATAATACCCCATATCAACCGCAGTTTCTGTGAATAATATTGGTAGTGTTAATCCTGTTAAAAGTGAATCACCATTTGTACCACCCGACAACACATAGGACATTCCGGTATAAACTCCAATGTTATCAACACCAGTTACACTTGTTTCCCCCGTTAATATAGGACAACAAGGATCACTCATGTCATACATATCGGTATCACCTGTATACTGAACCAATCTAAGATCTCCGTAAATGTTTTCGGGAGATATTTTAAAGTAATATTTTTGTTCTTCCATTATGGGTTTACGTATTCATACCATTTTATTGGTGTCGATGCCTCACCAACTCTTAATGTTGTTGAGGTAGATGACACTTCATATGTCTTGTTATTATAATCTAAGTTTACTTTATAATAAAAATAGTCTTGAGGTAAAAAATTAAACTTATTTGGATTTATTAATGGTTGTGGTGTATTAGTCATTACAACATATACACCTAATTTTGCGTCAAAAAATTTAGATGACATATAAAATTCACTTATATCATAGAAATTTCTTTCCCTTAACCAATAAATAAAAAACCCTTCTTTATCACCAATATAATCCAATTTTAATTTAGGTTTTTTAATGTCTACGTTTGGTATTAATGCGTTTAAACTTACACTCATAAATTCACCTTGTTGTACAGGTAATATTATTGTGAAATAAATTTGTTGAGTTTTTTCATCTGTTGTATCGTAAAAATCCAACTTAAAGAATGACTTAGTAAAAGGTTTACTATAATAGTATACCTCCTCATTTGTAAAACCTTCATTTATATAAGATATACCCCAATTTGTTTGATTAACTGTAGTTGCGGTTATTGGTGATACATTATCATAAAAATAAAATTCATAATTTATATCTGTGTTACCATTAATATCAGAATTATGTGAAAAACGACTAATCTCAAAGTCATTTGGTGATCCAATAATTTCTTTAACCATCTCTTTTTGGTATTCCGAAATACTATCATCATGACCCTCAAAATCCCATTTCATTTCAATGGGAATATCCACATAATTATTTGTGGTTGGTCTTATTATTTTAATTTTATTCACACTCATCAACTATAGGTTCTGCAATAACGTTTATGTTTTGTACTCCTATCCCTTCTGGTGTTAATCTAAAAATAGTATTAAGATATGGATAATGTTTACCATTCATAAATGGATAGTTAACACCAATACCATTACTATCTATATAACCATAAGTATATAGATCTCTCCATCTGAAACTATTTGATAAATTAGAATAAAATGCGTAGTCAGGAATATCTAATATTAAATTAGAGTCGGCTTCTTCAATATAGTCGGAATATTCTCTTATAACAATTGGACTATGGGGGTAATAATAATACCCAAATTGATTAGATGGTTGAGCATCGGTTTCAATATTAAATTTTAAATTATTGAAAATTATCTTATGATTATATTTTGAAATTACTCTCTCAGTTTGTTCGTAATCATTCCATTCACAAAAATCACCATCAATTGTATCTCCTGTCACTAAATCTTGATTATAGTAAAACGGACCAACAGGTGGGAATGTATTTGAATCATATTGCCCTTGAGTTATGTTTGTATTTGAAAGAAAATTGCCTTGATCCCACCAAGAATTTGGTAAACCATTATCTAATGGTTGATTAAATTCCCACCCTTGTTTCATACCTTTAGTCCATCCAAAATAACCTTTCCATAATGTAGTGAAATACAATTCAGATATAGGTCTATTTTGATTATCACGTAGTGGTTTAATATCAATATCACAATTAAATGATAAAGTATATGATTGATTACCTTCTTTTACTGAAACCCTATTTGTGTTATTCGGAGTTATAATATCTTTTTCAAATTTTGATTTTGATTCAAATATATTTTGTTCAAATCCCGCCTTTATTAATAAAGCACATTCTGAGTTAGTTAAAATTTTATGTTTCCTAACATAATATTCTGATATTGTTTCCCCACTATTACTTTTATTAATTATACGTTTAAATGTACTTGAGGTTCCATTTTGGAACGTGGTACCAGTAAAACCAACATTATAAATTTTAAAAATATATTCTTCACTACCAAACCCATCATCACCAAGTCCATTAACTTGAAAAATAGTTTCACCATTATAATTAAATGGTAATTCAACAAATTCTCCTGTTAATAACCCATGTTTCATAGGACATTTAAATGTAATATAATTACCATTGTCATCACTACCTGATGTTATTGTAAATGGTATTCCATCAGATGCCTCCCAAAACCAAGATGCGGTAGTTTCACTATCAATTGCAAATAATGGTTTTGTATAATCGTTACCATACGCATAACTCATATAATGAGTCCAATTATAAGTTGAGGCACTTTTATTTATAAATGTTACATGGTTATTTGGTGGTTTAGTATAACCTGCCACATTATTATCAACTCTAATAAAATCAAATTCAGAATATTGGGGGTAACCTTCCCAAGAGGTATTAGGATTTGTGGCGTAAGATATTGCGTTATTAAGTGCATTTGTGTAATACAAATTATCTCTATATGGAACATAAGTTGTTGATCCAGTATATTCATTTTTAAATAAAAAAGTGTATTTAGTTACAGGTCTAAAAATTGTTGATTCTTGTCTTTCATCATCAAAAACCTGTTGTAAACTTAAATCAACGTTTCTATCAAATTCAACTATTTCTTTTTCAGTTTGTTCCAATGGAAGATCAATAAAAAGATTGGTATCACTTGATCCTTTATATCTTAAACTACCTAATACAATATTTGTTGAGTTGTCTATCATATTATCCTTTGGTATTTACGTATAATTTAACAAACTTATCAATTGCGGTTTTACCATTATTTAAACCAAAATAGAAATGAAATGGTGCCCCAACTAAAATTCTATCTGTAACTTGTGGTTGTGGTAATGGTTGACCATTAACATCAAAATTAGTTAAAATACCTAATTTTGTAGTTGATGATCTAAAATATGGATCAAAAAGGTTATTAAAATCTAATTTTTGATATCCATTGTGGAAAAAAGGTGAATACGTAAACCAATTATTATCTTCAGAACCAAATATATTATTTGACGTTTTTATTGTCCATTGGTAATGAGGAACGTCTTGTGTTTTTGGGAAACCATAATAATCTTCTATTAATGGTGATTGATTATATGTCTCAATACCAGGAGTAAACCTTCTTCTATATTTATATTCATTAGTAGGTGATTCAAAGAATATTCCAAATACAGGTCTTGGTGGTGATTGGTTATCATCACCAAAATATATAGAGTTTGGATTAGGGTAATTTTCAAAAATAAATGGGTTAATTTTCCATTCAGAGTTTATTGATAATGCTTGAGCAAAATCACCGTCAATTCTATCACCTTTTCTATTACTATTAAAGAATTGGATAATTCCTTTACCTTCTGAACTACTTCCACCTATTGATATAGGTAAAATTGACTGTCTAAATGTGTCATTTAATAATCTAGATAAAAATCCAATTTGAATTAACTCGGATGAGTCTTGATTAGAAGTAGATTTAACTTGATCCACCATATAACCATTAAAGTTTGAATTATTACATATTTCAGTAATAAACTCATCTCTAGGTCCTAAGTCAACCATTGTTGTTGGAAACTGTATTTGTTTTTCATTATAACCTAAACCAGGATACCCATTAATTATTATTGATGGCCATAATGGATTAACAGCTGGTTTAGTTTTTCCAATAAATTGTTGTGTAGTTTTTTTCCATGGCGAAGATCTATAATAAAAACCATTATTTAATTTATTAAAAACAATAATATCATCACAAAAATTATATGTTGGTATAGTAGACAAGGCCTCATATGTTGAAGTTTTATTAAATGAAAACATATATAAGACTCCATTTATCCAGTTGTTTTGAAATGTTTGAGCAAATACACCTCGACAAGCGGCAAAAGTAATTGTAAATCTTGTTTTCCATTCTAAAAATAATTTTACATCTTCACTATATTCAGTTAAATATTTTTTATTTAATAGACAATAACACCCACCTTTAACTCTACCTTCTGGAACAACACATTGATCCGGAGGTATAATAGAAACATTATTGCCAGACCCTTGATAACATTTTAATGATACCATACCTTCACAAGTTAAAGTTTGTGCAGGACTATCATATTGTTCTCCTGAAAACTCATTTGACATATTTGAATTAGACGATCCTTCAGAACCATCAGCACTATAATATGTAAAATTATTATTTTGATGTAAACCAAACCCCGTTTTACTATCATAACCATTTTCAATTTTTGAAGATGTTGGTAATCGGTCACTTCTCATTACCATTTTAGTTTTATCACTAAAATTAACACCAGGTAATGTATATCTATAATATGCTGGAGAATATAACGCAGATAATTGATTTTTTGGTATTCCACCTAATTGAACTTTACCCTCATCTCCATTGTCAGCCGTTCTTGAGTTTCTACTATTACCTTTACATTTAGGGTAATTAGCATTACTTTTTTTTCCAATAAATGTACCTCCTCCAATATATGGAGAATTAAGATATGGAGATCCTTGTGTAATAAATGATGGTATTGTAAAAAAATTATATTTTAATATTGTTCTTGGGTCTGCAGGTATTGTTAAATATGATAAATCCTTCCACGTAGGAGTAACAGGGTTATAGTCGGCAACAGTAAGGTCATCAGTTGATAAATAATAATAAGGATTGTTTGATGTAAATGCCGTGTAATTAATGTTGGATCCATCCGGATTCCCTATATTAAAATTATAAGATGGAAAATAAAGATTAACTGATGTGTTATCAGATGTGTTATGTGTTGTAGGTTTTAATCCTGTTGGTTGTATTGGGATATTTAAATAATAATTGCCGTTTACAAAAACATTACCAAATGACTTACCAAATATTATTGATAAATCATAAGTTATAGTTTGTGGTGCAGAATGAACATCAACACCTTTAGTTAAAATTATAATTTCAAAATCAGGATAATTAACCATTTGTGTTAAACACTCACCAGCAGTATAGTTTTTATAATCTCCATTACAACAATAATCAAATGTCATAATATGTTTTAAATAACTTTGTGGAAATGAACTTGGATCATTTCCAACAAGTGTTAGAAAATTTGATACTGTCATTCCTGTTATCATTTGGTAATATTCTATGTCCGTAGTATATTGTAAAAAACCAACTTCATCACCACTAATTGATGAAGGAATATTTGAAATTGGAGGTTGAGTAATTATAAAAGTTTCAGAAATAGCAACTGGATTTAAAATATTTCCGGGGTCTGCGTATTGAACTGTTACTGTTGTTGTTCCTGTTGTTGTAGTTCCAGTAATTGCATTATTATTAAATTCATTTAATGTTCCTCCAGTAATATTAATATTTCCATTAGAGGTTACTGGGTTATTAAAACTAATTGGTTTCCCCACTTGCATTTGATCTTTAGTTCCTGGATTAGCTAAGACAACAATAACATTATCATATATAAACTTATTTCCATTTAGAATTGGATTAATAAAAGTTTTTATTCTATTTTTTCCACCATAAGTATCAAAATATTTGTCTCTTGTATTAAATTCATTTAATCTTTGTGGAAAAGTTGAGGATTTAGGAAAAGCCCAACTTCTTGGGTCTCTGCCACCGTTATCCCAAGCTGCAAGTAAGAATGGTTGGGATGAATGGTACAACTGTAATTCATCAGCAACCAACATATTTTCATTTACAATTCCAGTTGAATTTAATACGTCATAACCTGAAAAAATTCTATTGTAGTCGCTAATACCTTGTGACGCAACTGAAGGTGCAATATCTTCTTTAATTGCTGCAGTAATTAATGATGGAACTTTACAATTTAGGCATCCAGATGTGGCGCCAGGAAGACATTCTCCACCCCAAAAAGGACCATCATTTCTTTGGGTCGGAGATTCAATTTCATTATTTTGTGAGTTAGGATGTATAACATTATATGAGGATGGCATGTTAACAGGAGCTAAAAATCCATTGGCTTGACCAAGTTCTTGATTATTGTTAGTTGATTGTTCTGAATCAATTGATTCCTGAACCGAAGCTGCGTCAATATCATCATCCAAAGTGGCAAGTCCGCACTCACAATCACAACTTGTACATTCTGGATAAGCCATCATAGGTAACCCTATTCTTGGGAAATTTGTTATTTTAAGAAGAAATTTTATTGTAAATGCTGTAAATGCGAGACTAAATGCTAATCTTATAAAAAATGATACGGATTGTGCTGTAATTCTTAGTATTAAACCAACATTAATTACTGGACCACCTAAAGGTGAGAATGCGAAAGTTTCAAGTATCGAGTTTGCCCAGTCAATCATGTCTCTTATTGTGTCATAAGTAAAATATATTCCTAAAGCAATTAATAAGTACTTTAATATAGGCCAAGACCACGCTATAAAGTGGGCAACAAATAATAATACTATTAATGGGTATGCCAAAATACTCATAAAGACATTAAAAATAAAAAATATGGTATCAAAATTTTTAATAATGTCGTTAGATGGAAATGTATTTACCGTTGATTTACAACTTCTGTTATCAATTTCTTTAATCCCTAAATGTCTTGCTCTTCCAACTCCATTTTTGTATCTGTCAAGAAACATTGCCGTTGTATAAACTTTATTATAGTTCATTTCATAGAATGTATCCTCACAATTGATTGCGGATATAGGATCAACGTAATCATCCCAATCTAAACTAAAACTATATGATTTTAATAAATCAAAATAACCTTGTGGAAAGAATGTGAAGTCAAATTGTTGTGGTTGTGTATTATCAACAGGATTTGAATCTATTGATATTAAATCACCAACATTAACAGGTATGACCATAGTATCTCCATAATATGGTAGTCCGTTAACATAAACGGTAAAAGTATTAGAATTAGTCTTCCCATTAAATAGTAACCCACCTTCAGTAAATGCAGGTAATGGATCACTTGTAATATTACCAGCAATTGTATTAAATATTGTTGAAACTGCTGAAGTTGGATTAAACGGGTCAATATTACTGTTACTCCAACCATGTTCTTTAATATTTGGGACTAAAAAATTTGCTCTTTGAAAATCATTTTGTAACCCTCCTTCATTATTCCATTTAAATTTAAAACGATACTTTCCCTTTGTTGGAATGCCTTTTGTTGGGTCATTTGAAATAACTTGTTCCCCAAATTCATTTGTAATAATGTAATCCAAATTCATTGGTATATTTGCTAAAAATGAACCATCCCCATCTATAATTTTACCATTTTCTTCAATTTTATATTCTTCAAGAATTGGAAAATTATTTTTATCAGGATATATTGTTTGTCTGATAGACAATATTTGTCCTGGTCCCGCAATTAATTCACATAAATTTCCTGTATTATTTTTTGGTTTACATCTTGTTTTAACCGCATCATCATTAGTTGTAGAAATAATAGATCCAATGAAAATAGAGGTAGGATTAATTGTCACGTTTGCTTCATTCGTTAAATCAAAATCAACTCTTGTAATACCTATTTGACAAATGTCTTCTTGACCCCAAAGAGGTGATATATCAACATTTCTATTTACTGTTTTTATTTGTGGTAATTCACTTAAATTTGATGAAGATTTAAATGTTGATCCATTAACTTGTGTTTTAGTTGCTTGGCCCGCATTAATTAAATCTTGTGGTGTTAACGAAAAACATCCAATATCCGATAAATCAACATCCATAAAAACGGTTTGAGTTCCAACTGGAACTCCAAAAATCATATAATCACCACTATCATTTGTTTTTACGGTATATTTGTAATATTTGTCATAAACCTCAATATATGTTTGGTCTATTAAAACTTCTTCCCTATTTGGAAATGTCCCTGTTGCAGCATGAACACTATATGATGGGTCGTGAGGTAATAAATTGTATCTATACCCTAACTCATTATTATCTGATAATGTTTTATATGGGTATAATTCAGATATTATGGGATTTAATTCATCTTCAATAGATAATGGTATGAATATAGATACTTTTACATTTGGTAACCCAAAACCACCATTTACAAAAACTCGACCGACTACAACCCCATAGTCAGAACACACCTTTGTATAAAGATCTGATTGATTTATTTTTAAAGATAGGATCTCTAAAAAATCAAAATCTTGATCTAATTTTACATTGATGTATTTATCAACTCCTACTTGAGTCCTTATTCTATATGATTTTGGCATTAAAGTCTTTTTTGATAAATAGTTTATTTCCTATTTTCAAAAAATAGTTCTAATTAAAAAAAAATAAATTATTAGGAAAAATTAACCGTACTTAAATTGATGACCCTAACATTGATATCTTTGTTAGGAAATCTAATTTGATAGATTTGAGTAGGTTCAGCAAAAATTGTATCTGCAATTAATTTAATTTGTTTAGTTGCCGGATCTGAATATTTTTGAGATGTTTGATTTGACGAATATTGTCCACCAACTTTATTAAAAAATTCCATATCAGAAATACTTATTATTCCATTTTCCGCTTGGATTAATCTTCTTAATTCAGATACCACAACATTTTGACCTAATTGTCTTGTTGTAGGACTAAAGTATGTTGAAATAATATCAATTATTTTAGACACAACCGCACCTTGATTTTGACTAGCGTCTAATACAACATCAACATTAACCGCCAAATCAATTGGGTTTGCACTTTCTATTGAAATGTAATCATTAATCATCCTATAATTTGATAGGTAGTTTGCAACATTACTTTTTAATGTATTAGAAACAGTATCAGTTAAATTACCGCTTGTGTCGTAAGATAACATTTTTATCTTTATCATATTGTTCTCTTCAGTAATTGCAACTTTTGCCGGTGCTCCAAACTGAGAAGGCATTGTTCTAATAATTGATTCGTAGTCATTTATTGTAACCGCTCTGTTTTGTGCTGAGAAGTTATAGGATACCATATTTCTTACTTCTTCAAGTGTTGGGGCATTTGCCCCTCCAATCGCTGCGGTAACATTATTACATTTTAATGTATTAATAACAGATCTATTAATACTTTCAGATGGACCATTAACAAAGAATGAAACCGTACCAATTTGATTGATTACATTAACACCTAAATTAGTTGCTTGTCCACCACCAACTCTATATTGTATAAACAATGTTGAGTTTGACTTAAGAGCCGCACCTAAAGCTAAATTGTTAGAATATTTATTTAAATCAAATCCTGTACCTGATCTTGCAAAATCTCTAAGTTGTTCTTCAGCAGAAACATTTCCACCACCAAATGTTATTTTTAAATAACCTTCAGGTGTATACTCAGATGTAAATTTAGTGTTAGTTAAAATATATTTACCAACTTTAGTACCAGGTTGATCAGAAACCTTAGTTGGGTCTTCAATGAATACTCTGTCTTCAGCAAGTGCCTTAACTTCATACCATCTATCGTTTAACCCTAAAAAGTCCTGTGGATTTGGAATTGTACTAAATTGAGTTCCATCTTTTAAAAGGACACTTGTTATACCTAAAACATTTTTTTCGGGTAAGAATAATTCAAAGAATGGTTTTACATCATTTGGTGTTATAACTCGTTTGAATACTTTTGTAAACCCGTTTACAACAACTTCTCTTTTTACAATGTTGTAATTTAATATTTTACCATTAGCATCAAAGTTAGGTATCTTTAACCTATTTAATGTTCCTTCAGAATTTATTGCCGAGGCAAAATCAATATCATAAACTGTTTCAAATGGTTGACCAGCTCCACTTACTTGGGATCCTCGTCTTAGAATACCACAATATCTTAAATCTTCTCTATCACCAAATGCGGGAACCGTTATTGAGAAATCTACTAATGACACCGAAGGTCTTTGACCCGGAATTTTTAACCCGTAAGTCTTAGCGATATTATAAACTGAAGATTTTTGTTGAGCAAATTGTAATACCGTTTCTTGAATACTTCTATCAATATTAAATTGTAGGTTGTCCGTAACGGCAGCATTTAAATCTAACATTACTGAGAAAACTCCAGCATCGTTAAAGTTCTGTACTAAATCAGGATAATAAGTACGGGTAAAGTTAATTAACTCAGTTCTTATTCCTTGGAAATCTCTAGTTGTGTATGATATTTTTTTCTCAGCCATATACTATTAAATATTGATAATAACAAAATCACTACTTTCAAAGGCTTGATTTGTGACCTTATAGTCTATTTTAATTTTTGCGGTATGTTCTTTTTCGCCTATACCTTGTACTTTAAATTCTCTTTCTCCGTCAGGATTAATAAAAGTGCCCTTATCTTCTTCACCTAAAGAAGCGTCGGTTATTGAAATATTTGTTATCTGTACACCAGCCATATATTTTTCAACCGAATCCCTAATATCACCTTCAATTTCACTAAATGTAGGCCCATCAAGAGGTTCAAAAATATATTCATACAATCTTGTTCCAAAATCAGGAAGATAATATCTATACCCTTTTTTAGTTAATAATAAATGAATTAAATTACTTCTTACTTCCTCTTCAGTTGTATCAGAAACATCCAAATATTTACCAACGTAAGATTCTCTAAAAGGAAAATTTACACCATATGTAATTCCATTTGCCATATCTTATAAATATAAGGATTGGTAATTTTATATAAATAAAAACCCACCTTTTTTGGGTGGGTTATTTTTTTTAGTATTTTTTCTATATTGTTTTTATGATATTCTCTAATTTTGTGATTTGATTTTTTAAAACAGTGTTGTAGTAGAATTTTTAAAAATCTTTTTTAAGGTATTCAAATCTTACAACCAAACTTTTTATTTAGTTATAAACATCAAAAAAAAATGTTAAAATATTATATATTTTTTTTATGAGGAACATCCAAAACAATCAAATTCTGAATCTTTTGGTTTTGAGGGTAAGTTCATATTTGAATAGTCCACTTTCGGAACTTCTAAATTAACTTTTAGATTTTCTTTTTTTGATATATCTAAGGCCAAATGTTTTGCTCCGGTAGAAATTGCCTTTGTTCTAACATAATAACATAAAGTTTTTAATCCCTTTTCCCATGAATGAAAATGAGATGAAGTTATTTTAGAAAGTGTTGGACTAGCCATATATATGTTCATAGATTGTGATTGATCAATGAATGGTGCTCTGTCTGCCGCCATGTTAATCAACTCTTTTTGTGATATCTCCCATATTGTTTTATACTTTAAAATCAAATGTTCAATTCTTTTTACTTTTTTATTATAATGTTTATCATCAGAATCTATATAATTATTAAAATTAATATCAGAAATTGACCCTTCATTTATTATAATTTCGTTTTTTAAATCCTCACACCATATTCCTATTTTTTCAAAATCATAAATTAAATATTTGTTTACAATCATGATTTCACCACCAACAACTCTTCTATTAAAAAGTGCAGAATGAGCAGGTTCCGTCATTTCAAAAGATCCTGTGATTTTAGCAGAAGATGCAACTGGCATCTGAGCTGTAAATAAAGAATTGCAAATACCATGTTCGGTAACACTCTTTTTTAGTTTATCCCAATCCCACATACCAGATAAATTACTATTATCTAAACCCCACATGTCAAACTGAAATACTCCTTCAGACATTGGTGACCCTTTAAACAATTTATAAGGTTCATATTTACCACTAATGCATAGTTGATTACTCTCGTATACAGATGCATAATATATTGTTTCAAATATTTCTTTATTTAATTTTTTAGCCTCTTCTGAAGTAAAAATATAATCCATTAAATAAAAAGTATCTGCCAGTCCTTGAGTACCAATTGCAATTGCTCTTTGTTCTAAACCTCCCTTTTGTCCTTTTTTTGTTGAGTACTTATTTATGTTAATAACTTTGTTTAAAGAACGAACAACTTTTCTAACTTCATTGAATAATAACTCAAAATTAAATTTTCCTGATTGAATAAAGTTTTTTAATACAATAGAGGACAAGGTACAAATTGCCGTAGTTTTTTCATCAGTGTACTGAAAAATTTCAGCGCAAAGGTTTGATTGTTTTATTGTTCCAATATTTTGGTGATTTGTTTTTTTGTTCGCATTGTCTTTAGCACACAAATAAGGTATTCCTGTTTCAACTTGTGATTCAATAATTTTATTCCAAATAGTTTGAGCTTTAATTTTTTTTCCTAAACCTAAAGAAACGGCTTTATTATACATACGTTCGTATTCGTCTCCATAACATTCTTGAAGTGGTTTTAATCCTGCCTTTAAAATATCATTAGGACAAAACAAATACCAATTATCATTATTTTTTACTGCCGTCATAAAGTTGTCGGGAATCCAAAGTGAAGTAAATAAATCACGAGCTCTTAACTCTTCAGCTCCAGTATTTTTTTTAATATCTAAAAGATCAATTATATCTTTATGCCAAGGTTCTAAGTAAATTGCCGCAGATCCCGGTCTTCTTCCTTGTTGATTAAAAAACCTTAAAGACTCATTTACAATTTTAAGGTATTTTAAAAGTCCACCTGAATGACCACCCGAAGTTGATATTCTACTTTCTTTACTTCTAATGTTAGACATACAAAGTCCAATACCAGCTGCGTCTGAAGAATACGTTGAAATATCACTTAGTGTATTTAACAAACCATCTCTTGAATCTGCGTTATTATAATGTAATACACAAGACGCCAATTGAGGAATTTTCGTTCCTGCATTTATCATTATTGGAGTGGCTTTAGAAATAAGTTGATTAGATAAAGAATGATAATAATCTATTGCATCTTCTAAATTATCAGTAACCCATAATGCTACTCTCATATACATATGTTGTGGCCTTTCTATTGGTTTACCTTCTGGTGTTTTTAGTAGATACATTTCTTGTAATGATCTCCATCCAAAGTAATCAAAATTATAATCGTTATCGTGATTAATAACACTATCAATATTTTTTTCACCATATTTTTGAATCTTTTCAACCAAAATATCGTTTATAATACCACAAGAATGTAAATCTGAAATTGTCTCACAAAAACTTGGATTTGTTTCTTTGTGGTAAGAAGATATTGCAACTGAAGATGCTAATTTAGAGTAATCATGATGACTTCCAGTATATGAAGATGCAATCTCATAGACTAATTTGTCAAGTTCCTTAGTAGTAATTTCTCCTTCTGTTGGAACGGAAGTTATAACTTTTATAAATATTTCGTCTGAGTTAACACTCAATCCTTTAGCGGCTTTTTTTACTCTATTATATATTTTTTGGGGGTTGAAGGATACTGACTCTCCATCTCTTTTAATTATTTTTAATGACATGTAATTTTGTTTTTTTAGAAATCTTCGTTAAATACTATTGTTTCGTTGAGTTTTGCTTTTTGGTATTCCATAGTTCTAGATTCGAAGAAATTACCTTTAGTTTCGATTGCGATTTGTTCCATGAATTTAAATGGTTGTTCTACATTAAACTCTTTACTACAACCCATTTTTACTAATAACCCATCCGCAACGAACTCTAAATATTGTTTCATCAAATTTGAGTTCATGCCAATTAAAGAAACTGGTAAAGATTCTGTAATAAATTCTTTTTCAATTTCTAATGCCGATAATACAATTTCTTTAATTTTACTTTCAGGTAATTTATTTTCTAAGTGATTATTTAATAAATGAATTGCAAAATCACAATGTAAATTTTCGTCTTTAAAAATAAGAGTATTTGCGTTACATAACCCTTGCATAATACCTTTAGATTTTAACCAAAAAATTGAACAAAATGATCCTGAAAAAAATATTCCTTCAACTGCCGCAAATGCTACTAATCTTTCTGCAAATGAAGAATTATCAATCCAGTCTAATGCCCATTTAGCCTTTTTTTGAACAGCCGGTAATCTGTCTATTGCATTAAAACATTCGTCTTTTTCTTCTTTGTTTGTAATATATGTATCTATTAGTAACGAATACATTAGTGAATGTATATTTTCCATTGCTAATTGAAATCCATAAAAAAACTTTGCCTCAGGATATTGAACTTCCTTATAAAAATTTTCAGCTAAGTTTTCATTTACTATCCCATCTGAAGCGGCAAAGAATGATAATATATTTTTTATAAAAAACTTTTCATTATCTGTTAATTTTTCCCAATCTCGAATGTCGTTACTTAAGTCGACTTCTTCAGCAGTCCAAAATGCAGCTTGATGTTGTTTATAATATTCCCAAATATCATTATGTTCTATTGGGAAAATAACGTATCTTGAAGGATTTTCTTGTAATATTTTTTCCATGATTTGTTTGTTTATTTAATTTTTTGTTCTCTTTGTTGTCTTTGTTCTAACAACTCTTTAACTCTTAATCGTTGTCTTTCTTCTTTTTGTTCTTCCAAACCTAAAAAAGTCATAGAACTATCGGTATCAACATCTAACATTGCGTTATCAAATTTACAATTTTCAAATACAACTCCGTCATCACCAACCCTTGATTTTGTAATTGCTATTGTCGCTAATTTCATTTCTTTCTGTTGAAGTGTTTTTGCAACCGTAATAATAACGTGTCCAACTTGTGCCTTTTTAATTGACCCACCCATTTGATCAGTTGTTACAACCTCAGAAGAAATAGAACTTCTATTACCTTGTGTTGCTGTCCACCCAACTAAATCCATTTCGTGACACATAGACTCAAATGATCTCATTACGGCTCCCTCACTCTTCCATTCATCACCTAAATTCTTATCAGGAACAACACAGTCAATGTAATCAAGTAAAACCATATCAATCTTATTGCCATCAGCAACCATCTTTCTGATTTGATTCTTAATTTGTAACATGGTTACCGTATCAGATGGTAACTTATTCATGATTAACTTATTTGGCATAGATTCCTCAATATCTTTAACCTTTTTAATAACTTCGTCTCTTTTTTCTGACAACTCATCAGGATGAATCTTAGTCCAAAGTGTATAATGTTTTCTTTGTATTACCTTTGGGTTGTCCTCAAAAAAGATCTGAAGTACGTTATTTCCTAAGTTAAATGCGTGGTTAGCAATTTTAGTTAAAATTGTAGATTTACCCACACCCGTTGGAGCTAATATAACCCCAATCTCACCTTTAGCTAAACCACCTTTAAGTAGTCTATCAATTCCAGGTATTCCCATTGGAATTGGGTGTCTATAGTCTTCATCAAGGACCTGATTAATATTGGAGAAGACATCCATTGAACTTGTGTCTTTAGCTCCTACTTGTAAAGCTCCTCTAACCATTTCCTCAAGGGCATCATAGTTCTCAAATTCACCACCATCAATGATTTTTTGAGCTTTGGTCATAACCTTTTGAAGTTCCTGTTGTTTACAGAACTTTAACGCCTTTTCCTGTACAAAAGCTACACCATCAATAGGTGCATCTTTAATTTTTTTAATTGTATCCAACACTATCTTGGATGCAATCTCTTGTTGTAATTCAGATTTAGTAATCTGTTCTAGTGTCTCAAATGATGGTGTGTGATCATATTTTGTATAATACTCTCTAATCATTTGGGTAATTATTTTAAAGTATTTATTTTCAAAATAATTGTTTTCAATCACATCAATGATTGAATGTGAAAAATCTTTATCTAAGATAATTTGATTAAGTAATTGTAATTGGAATGTATTTCCTAGATACTCAAAATTTTTGTTTGTCGCCATAATTTTCCTTCTGTTAGTAAAGATAAATACTATTAGTTTTGGATAAATTCAGGATAAAAATAATTAAAATTTTTGCCTGAAAAAATGTCAGTCAGGTCGTTTAGTATACCTTTTAGTTTTGGACGTAGGTCTACGGTATATCTTACCTTTGGGGGATATACTTTAGCGTCAAACCTTCTATGACAAATTGTCAGATCTCCAACCTTAATATAAAGGTTAAAATTTTCATCACCGTTAGTAATTGACGTATTTAAAATTTCTGGATTCTCAGAAATTTCATATTTGTTGTCTAACATATATACTACTGATCGCATTTTCAAATCATATTGTAATTTACGACATACCATACTTATATGATCATAAAAATCCTCAGATTTGTGGACATTTTTGTTAAATCCTTTAACATTAAAAAAACGTTGTACTACAATGTTATCATTACACATTAATAGGAATTCAACTTTTGTTACATCTTGATCTCTCATATTATTTTTGTTTTTACTTTTTATTTCTAAATTTTGTTTTTTCTTTTCTTGATAATTTTAAAAATGGTTTTAAAAAATTAACCCAAGAGTCATCCCCTTTTGGTAGGTATTTGAAGAACCCGTCATCCATCATCATTCTAATTAGGTTTCTATGTCCTCTCCCATTCGGATCCATCGATTCAGAGTAATATTCCATAACCATTTCTTTACCCTCTTCGTCAATTAAAGGATCTGACAAATCTACAATTTTTTTATTGATTTTAAAAAAATCATCACCCATAATACCTTCTTTGGTTTTTCCACTGAGTAGATTTCCTAAAACAACATTTTTTTGTTGTTGTTTTAACAATAACTCACTTTTTATTAAAATATCGGTTAAAGATATCTCCGAATCAAGTATTTCAGGAAAAAACTTAATTAAAGTTTTCTCACCCATTAAACTTATTCCGTCAATATTATCCGAAGTATCACCAGCAAGGATCTTAAATGTCATAACATTATAATGAGGAATTGAACAATCTTTAAATTTAATTTTATCTCCAAATCTATAATACGACTTTAAGTTTGGTGAATAGATTAATACCTTTTCTGAAATTAATTGAGTTAAGTCTTTATCGCTTGAGAATATCGTTTTCTCTTCATCTAAAGATATTTGACAATAGTAGGCAATAAGATCATCCGCTTCCGAATTTTCAACCTCTAATTGTCTTATAAACATCTCTTCAAGATATTGTTTAACCCTTGTTTTTTGTTTGTTAAATAAATCTGTATTCTCCTCATCATTAGGAGAAGACTTACGATTCATCTTATATTTTGGATATATTAATTTTCTTTGTGATGAGTTTGTATCACTATCCCAAAAGACCATAACTTTATTAAAATTAGTTTCTTCTAAAAATTTACGAATTGTGTTAAGAAAATACCAAGTACCACCAATGTGTTCCCCATTATTATAAAAATCCTTAACCCCGTGAAATCCTATTTTTAATAAATTGTTACCATCAACAATTAATGTTTTGACCATTTAAAAATTTTAAGTCGTTTGAAATACTTTTTACTAGTCAGAGTCATCATCAGATTCATCCAAAGAATAATCTGAATACCCTAATTTTGTTTCCCAATAATCAGAATATTCTTTCTTATAGTTATCCAAAGATTCTTTTGTGTCTGTAATATAACCTTGTGGTACTGCAATGATCTTACCATCTTTATACCCAAGACCATTAACGTGATTCTTTAATATAGAAATTTTTGTTCTAATTGCAAACGATACTTTTCTACCGTTTTTAGTTGCGTCGATATGACTAATACCCGCCTTTTTCTGATTACCAAATAAAAATACTAGTGAAGACGCTAACCATATTGCAGTACCTCCTTTTGCTCTAATTTCAGGTTGCCCAAATGGATTGTCAGGTAACTCTACCCAAGGTTGGTTTAATACAACTAAAGTGTTGTAGTATGGATATTCTTCTTTTTTTGATTTAGAAATTCTTGATTGTATTCCTAAACCAATTTTATCCGCTAATACTTTAGCGGAGTGCATTCCACCACCCTTGCCGTCGAATGTCATCTGACACGGAACAGATCCGATGCTGTCCCACAAAAATAATAAACTATAAGGAATATCACCTTTTTCTTGATCATCAAGAATATCATTAATAAATTCAGTTGCTTGTTCTATCACATCAAATGAATCATTAAAAATAAACATACCATCATACTCACCAAGTTCGTTTTTTTCTGCCTGTAATCCTAACTCAATTGCGTGCTCCCAAGACCATTTTTTCTCAGTAATGATAAGAACGGGTAAGTGTCCTTTTTTCTGAGCGTCTGCTGCCGCGAGGATCATTGCCGTTGTTTTTGAGGTATTTGAATGCCCTAAAAACATATTTATACCCCCCATAATAGGTCCCGGTAATCCAGATGACCCCAAAAAAGCCTCCCCAAGATTATAAAAACTTTCTGGTTTGTATTTTGTTTTTGTTGAGTACTTACCTTTGATTGTCTCTAAAGATATTTCTCTTTTTCTTATCGCCATGTTATTGTGTAATTGCTGAATTATATTTACGAATTTTTTCCAATGACTCAAGTTTATCTTGTGCATTAGCGAATTTTTCAACCAACTTATCCATTTCTTCAAGATGTTGTGGGTGTTCACCAATACCAACAGGTGAAGTTAAATAAACTAATAATGTTGCTTCCGCCTCAGCGATTTCACTACGGTATTTTAAGGACAATGCCTCATACATTTTTTCTGCTATTTTGCTCATTTTTTTGATTTTAAAAAATATGGACACTCAGTATTTCCAAGTGTCCATGTTAAAGTTTAATTAGAATGGTAAATCTTCGTCAACTTCTTGATTAGACTGAGGGTCATCCTTTTTAACTTCAGATTTTACACTTCCACCCATAGAAATCTCTTCTTCTTGATTATTTGAGTAGATGTATTTTCCTGCGTCAGTGTCCCAACGTGGAGTTTCACCTCTTGCAATTGATTCAAGATACTCAACAGGTTTCTTAGAATATACGTCCTCCCAAGTCAACTCATTGTTGACCCATGCCGATGATTGTTCAGCATCTTCATGTGTTGGTGCTGGATCGTCATACATAACAGTTTGAATAACCGTATACGTTGCTCCTTTTGGAGTCTTTGCCTTTGTAAGTTCAAGGATTAAGTCACGACCAGTATCAGAGTCAGTAACATCACCTTTTGCTTTCCAAATCGGAATAATTTTGTCAAGGATTCCTTCTTGTTTGTAATTGTGTTTAAATCTCCAAAATTTAACACCATCTTCTTCGTGGTCACGGTCAATTACTTTAACAATATAAAACTTACGTGCTTTGTATTGTGTTGCTAATTGTTTGTCGGATTCACGACCGGTTGACATTAACTCGTCATATACCTCATTCAAAGGTGATCGTTCGTTGTCATTTTTTCCTGGATCATAGAACTTCTGCCATTTACCATCAAGATTGATTTCGTGAAACCAAACTTCCTTAAAAGGAGATGATCCATCAGTTGTAGGTAAAATACGGATTCTTCTTTGTCCTTGTTTTTCGTTATCCTTAAGGATTGCTGCGAAATACTTTTTCATTCTTTCTTCTTGTGTGAATTTTGAAGTGGAAGAAGAACCACTTTGTTTTGAACTCTCATACTGAGCCAAAACTGCATCTAAAACATTGTTTGTCGCCATTTTGTATATATTTATTAAAGGTTTACGTAGAAAATATAGTTATAAAAAGTAGGGTAGTCAATAAAATATTTAAAAAACTTAATAGAAACATTGATGTCCCTATCTAAGGTATTACATCATATTTATGTCTTCTTCTTCGTCGTCGTAATTATTAAATGAAGTTTCAACATTATTTGTAGAGTAATTATTAACGTCATCAGTTGTTAAAACATATTCATTTTTACCTGATTTTTCCATATCAGGTTCTTTGTCTTGAAAAAAATCAGATAATTTTTGATTAAAAGGTCCTGAGTCTAAACTTCTTAGTTCTAATTTTTCTTGTGGAGTTTTTGGTCTAAATTTATCAAACTTAGTTTCTAAATTATTTATGGTGGTTACCAAACCATCCATTTCACCTAATTTTTCCTCAAGAGTTTTTAGTTGAGCAAATAAGTTATCAAAATATTCTTCTTGTTTTTGTTCCATATTTTTTTGACTCGCAACTAAATCTGTAACATCTAATTCTTCTTTGTTTTCTTTTTCTTCTCCCTCAGATCCAAGTTCTTCTACCTCAGGATCAGTTGCAAGATCAATAGGTGCTGCCGGAGGAATTGGAGCAACTGCGTTAGGGTCTGCGGGTGCCGCATTAGGATCAACAGGTGCCGCAGGATCAACAGGTGGAACTGCTCCCGCCAATGCAGGGTCCGCGGGTGGTGCCAAGGTAGGGTCTAATGCTGGATCAACTTGTTCACTTATGTATTTGTTAATAGAATTGAATCTACTTATTTCTTTTAATATTTTTTTATCTATTGACATGGTTATCCGTTTAATAATTGTTTAATTCCTGTTTTAGTTTCAACTTGAATTTTTTTGAATGTGTTCATAGTATTATCAACTCTTTCAATTAATCCGTCTTTTATTCTAAGTGTGTAACAATCTCCAGTATCTAAGTCACAAACTTCTTTGTACCCATTACCTTTATCTTTCTCTGACACTCTTGTGTTTTTACCCAAGTAGTTATCTAAAATTAATTTTGTATCCATAATTGTTTTTATTTATAAATATCTACTTATTCAATAAAATTAATTTAATGACTTATATATGTTTAATCCTTGTTTTACTTTATTTTCCAATGTGTTTTTATCTTGTTCGGTCATTTCAGTATAAACATTATTAGGTTGTGTATTTGGATATTTAGTAACATATAACTTAACTATATTAACTTCAGGTTCTAAATTATTATCAATTAACGATAAGATATCTTTAACCTTCGCAATTGCAAAATCAATAAATTTTTCCGCAGATGTAAACGACACAATTGGTATGTTTAAATTAGTACCTCTTGATAGGCAATAGAATTTTTTATTAGTTGTTGTGGAAAGTACCTCACCATAAGTTTCAGTTAAATTAATTGTACTATAGTTATTTTCATAAGACTTTAATCCACTTGATGATGACGAATCTAAATATATAAACGAAAATAAAAATATTGACATGTTAACAAAAGTCATATTATCTATTGTAGTTTCATTTGATGTTATTTTTTTAGGTATACCACTATTCACAATTCTGTCTCCAAGTAAATTTTTAAAATCTTTATATGATAGTTGAGTTATCGTTGGGTTATCCAATAGTGTAAATCCAACATATCCGCTATTAATTTTATCAGAACAATCTTGATTTTTAGTTATTGTATCAGTACCAGTTACATTTGAAACCACATTATTTTTTTGGAATATCACATTTTCACTTGAGTTTTTTTTCTTTTCTTCATTTGATTTTACTATTTCTTGTAATTTAGAAATTATATCCAAACTTAAAGATTGTATAAAATTATCAATTTTAGGTAAACTATAAAAAGGTTGTCTTGTGCCTTTAAAAGTTGTAGTAAACTCACCTTCACTGATATCATGCGTTACTGATGTGATCATATATGGTCCTGAGAACATAGGTATGTTTCTTACATTGAAGTACATCATTGGTTGTATAAGAGCGTTACCTAACATTTCAACAGAACAATCGTAACTTCTATTTCTATATAGGTTATATAACGATACATTTTGTGAACCCGTACTTCTATTTCTGCTTTGATTTGCCATTTGATTTAACATTTCCAAAGATTCTGCAGTTGGTTTACCAACATCTTGACCAACACTAAAGTTTTTAAATATTTGTTGGTTTTGATTACTAATGTCTATATTAAACCCAACAACTTTATTTGACTTATCCCAATTCTTTTTATTTAATTGATTTTCCACTAATGGATTGTCGCTTGCTCTTCTAAGATCAAAAGCGTCATCTCTAAATCTATAATCAACATTGTCTTTCATATCTACATATTGACTAGGTTTGTTTGCATAATAACATAAAAACTTAGGAGATGTATTTCTGTAATCTACATTTAAGAACGTACCCCAAAATGAATTTGCAAAATCCGTTGACCCTTCAGATCTTGGAACAGGGTTTTTCTCCGCATCTTGAGCATTATAAAAATTAGCATAAGCAGGTAAGGGAAAATAAGTAAAATTATTTTGTGTTAATATTGTTGAGATAATATCTAACATATTATTCTTATAAAGTGAACCTTCAATTAAATCTTTAATTTTAAAGATATCAATATAAACTTTTTGACCAACATCTCTACTTGCCCTATCAAATAATAGAACATCTTCAAACATTGTTTTTGATTTAAAGTCTCCACCGGCAACCCACGTATCATTGAATGCTTTAAATGTCTCCCACATTTCAACTCTTGTTTGTTCTCCCTCAAGTTGTGACTTATTACCTGTATCCCCTTCTATTGTAATGTTTGGTAAACCATCTCTTACGCCCGTCATTAAATTAGAAATAACATTTTTAAGATAAGTTTCAGATTTATCAAGGTATTCATCCATAAGACCATAAAACTTAACACCATCTAAAGTATTACCTAAATTTTGCACAATAGGAAGTGTGGTGGTAGTTGTTGTTACTTGTGAAGTAGTTACATTAACAGTACTAATAATAAATTGTGGGTCATTAGGTGTTAAGGCTAAACCCGTAGTGTATTGACTTATAATAATTTCATCAACAATAGGAGTATTTAATGGGTATAATGTTGCACTTACAGGTTGTCCTGTAAATAAAATTGTTCCTGAAGCGTCTTTATAAACCCCATATTTTTGTGGTCCAAATTTATAGACCGAAATTGTCTTAGTATCTTTAAGTGTTACCGTAGTTAATAAATCTCCAGGTGTTTGAGGACTTGGTGCGGGTGTCGGTACAGGGTTTGGTATTACAACATTATTTGTTGGGACTTTAAAATTATTAAGTTTATGAGTTGCATATAACATAATCAACGGAGCAAAATCTTTAACATTTTTTTCAGTAAATTGTACATTCAAATCAATAAAGAAATCCGTTATATATGATCCATTATCAGAATACACTAGCTCAGGTATTTCGGAAAATCCAACATATTTCTCCAACGTTTTCCATGTTTCAGGGTTTGCAATTTTAGATTGAGCCAATGTAATGGTTCCACCATTTGATGGTAAACCACCTGTTGTACCTTGAGCATATCCCTGATAAGATACAGGATCAATTAAGAATTTAGTAGAAAATGTTAAAAATGTTCTTCTATCAAACATAGATGGATTACCCATTTTCAATACAACATTATATTCTAAGAAATTAGTTAGTATCCCTTGGAAATTTGTTTTTTGTTTTTCAATAACAGAATTAATCATCTCCTCAGAATTAAGAGTAGATGGTTTTTCAACAACTAATAATTCTCTCATTAATAATTGAAAGTTCTTATATGATCTTTCAGATTCAGTTTCAATATCTTTATCACTTGGGACCAATGTTTTAAAATCGTAAATTGATCTACTAAAATTTAAAAACTCTTGTTCAAAGTAATCTAATATTTCCGTATCAAATGTTGTAAACATTTCCGATATTTTATCGTATTTTGTAATATCACCATTTAATGAAAAATTCTGTTGTGTTTTCTTATCTGTTAATATTTCTTTTAAATATGAATCAGGATTTGGTTTTGTAATTTTAGTATTATCAAAATAACCATAGTTTGGAGAACCCCAAAATAATCTAACCGATCCGTTAAAGACCGCAGGATTACTAGAAACCTCTACTTTCATTTTGTTATTTTTAAAACACTCGTCTTTTATTTGATTTTTTGTATAACCAAAAGACGGCATTATAAAATATTTATCGCCTTCAGTTGTTTTAACAATTGTTGACCAAGGCGTTATTTTTAATGATCTATCATTATCGTTAGGATCAAAACCACTTGTTTCAGTAATCTTACCATCTTGATTAGTTGTTATCACCATTTTACCATTATTAATTAATGTTTGGATTTCAGTTTGTGAATATCCCCCTGTCGCCGAATTAGTAATATAAAAAATATTTGGTGTAACCACAGTAAAGGCTTCTCCTGTAAGTGTTTGGGTTATATCAATAATATATTGTCCAACACCTCCTGTAGTACCACTCACTTGACTAACAATTTTAGTTCCAAGAGCAAGAGTTGGTCCTGAAATAATTTGTCCTGTAGATAATGTACCACCTGTAAACGTTAAAACGTCCATTGTTGTTCCATTAACATTACAAGTACCATTTAATATTGATGTATTTTGAGATATGTCAACAACATATTTACCAACACCTCCTGTTGTACCATTTATTTGGGATACAATAGTTGTATTAACATCTACTGTTGGTCCAGCTAATATTTCGCCAGGAGCCAAGTTATTATCATTAATAGTATAAACGTCTAATGTTGTTCCAACAATACTACAAGTACCATTTAATTGTGTTGCCCCCGAAAATAATTGTAATCCTTGTAAGAATACATTCATATCATCATATAACTTAGGGAAAAACCCTATGTTCATAGTTGTTGAATTATATGCAACTAAGTTTGGTGTTGCACTTACTGTATTTTCTAAAACTATATTGTTTTGTAATCCTTCAATATTCAAAGAATAAACTTTTGTTGATGCTGATGTTACGGGATCATAATTACCTAAATAATCAAAATCTTTCCAAACCTCATCTAATATATCTACACCAGTATCATTCCAAGTTTTATATCTATGCCAAACTGATCCGTATTTAACGACCCAAGCGTATGGTAATTTATGTACCGCTCCAAATTTTTTAATGGTTGATAAGATATAACTTAAATCATTAGGTTCATTATATGATCTATATTTTTCTCTAAGACTTGCTAGTGGTAAACTATTCAAGAATAGATATGCCGCCTGTTTATACGATGATAAATCATTTGGTTTATATCTAAAATTATAAACACCATTTTGAATTGCGTTTATAAAATAAGGTGTGTTCAATATTGAGGTCGTTTGAGTATCTGTAACAAACCCATCATAATTAGTGTAATTTAAATTACCTTCAGTTGTGAATTGTTCCTCAATTTTTCTAGTATTATAGAATGTTTTAAAATTAGAAATGACAATATTTTGACTAAAAACATCCGCTTTATAATTAAAGTTAGTTATAGGTCTTTTCTTATCGTTAGTATCGTCGTTATTAAAATTACAAATTGTTTTATGTGTTGTATTATACGATAATACGTCTTTAGTATTATATGCTAAATTAACATTTTGAAGTGCTTCCCCGTCCGCAAGATAATTCTTACACCAATCAAAATTAGTAATAGGATACATATCAGAAAAATCAAATTCATTACTAGAGGTTTGGTTTCCTATGTAGTCTATTATTTTTGATTCATCAGTTAATGAAACATTTGGTTGAGATCTTTCATTTGTTAAAATTTGTTGATTAAATAATTCAAATGGTACGTTAGTTTTATTCTTAAGGTAATTTATTGTAAATTCTCCTCTTATGAATTTTTGCCAACTTTCACCTTCTCCTTGATTTGAAATGTGCCTTAAAAATGTTAAGAAATTATTTTGATCAATTAAGTATTGTTTTAATTTTTGAGTTAAAAATGGATTATCATTACCTAAACTTTTAAGTATATTAATCTTTTCATCTTCCGCCTCAACCATAAAAATACTTGATCCATACCCCGATTGTCTATTTAATTTAGAATAATAAGTGTTAACCATAATCCTTTCATAAATCTCATAAAAGAATTTTATCTCTTCTTTATTTTGAAATACCTCATTTGACACAGGGAAATCAAGAGCATTTAAACTTAATCTATCTGGTCTTGTAAGTACATTAGACTGATCACCATAATCCTCTTTTTCCCCTTCCCTTTTAGTATAACCTTTAATAAATTCCTCAACAAATTCAACTTCAGGCCATATTTCAGGAATATACGCCTTTGTCATAGTTGAAATTGCTTTATCTCCCGGATAAACAATTTCAAATTTTTCTTCCTTATCATCACCTAAAGTTTCTTTAATAACTTGAGGCCAAGGATAAATTGGTTCGTTATTTTGCGTAGATGATTTAACGTCCACACTTAATGCGCTACTATTACTACCAAAAATTGCTTGTCGTCTGTATTTATTTTCTCTTAAACCCCAAGCTTTAGAATGGACATCATCCATTAAACGAATAAACGCCTCACCTTGTGCAAAGAAAACTGCTAATACGTTTCTAATAGATGGTTTAAACCCAACACCAGTGTCTTTATTACTTAATTGTTCATTAAGATTTTCGGTAATTTTTTCTTCAATTTCTCTTCTAAGTTTTGACGATTCTTTGGCCGCCTTTTCTGTTATATCAATAAAGTGATCAGTGCCCTCAAATACAAAGAACTTAGTTCCAGGTACAATTGAGTTAGTTGCAATGAACGTATCTAATTCAGTTTTTGTCTTTGCAGGTTTACCTGTTCTTTCTTCATATGTTTTTTCAAAATCAATATCCGTAAGTGGGTTAATTTTTGCATAACATTTTTCTACAGTTGCGTTTATAGGTACTTCACTTTTTGTGATTTTACCACTAACGGTATAACTACCATTTTTTCCCGCAACACTATTACTTTCAAATAATTTTTGATATTCAGTAAAAATACCAGCTAATTTAGTTTCGGCCTCAGCTTGTTTGTTAGGATCCGAATAGTCTTTCTTATACGTATATACAACTTCCTTAGTTTCTTTTAAACTATATGAATTTTTTTTATCCATGTATGTTTCAAACCATGAATCGCCATAAAAAAATACTTTTTTCTGAAATTCCGTTAACTGAGTTTGAAAATTATCTAATTCTGTTATTGATCCCAAATTTTCTTTGGTGAATTTTTCTAATATATTATTAATAAATCTATCTAAACGAGCTTTTAACTGTGTAATCGTTATCTCAGGAAAATCATCATCGATTAAACCTTTTGATTTATATTCAGAATATAATTCTTTCATTTTTTGATGACCCCTACTAACTTGTTTTGATGTCATTTTATCAAGGTTAGATCCCGCGGGTGTGTTTGTACTTGCTTGTGCAGTTGAAACAAAATTATTATACATATGTGGTACCGATATCATAGCTCCCCAATTCACATAAGACATTACCGTATACTTATATCCAAAAAACTTTAATGTAATCTTAAAGTTGCCTGTTGTATTATCAAAGCTTGATGTAAACGATTGTAACATTAATGGTAATCTAACTGCCTTTCCATAATATCCCTTTAATGTTAAATAAAACATTGGATATGGTAATTGGAAAAACGCAGAATATGGTGAATTGTTTCCTCCTTCAAATAATGCTCTCCCTTTAACATCTGTTAATCTAACCGTTACGGTAGGTAAGAAACTTGTGTCAATAGCAACCTGTATGTCATTTATTCCTAATAAACCATTATCAACCGAACCAGGTGTCCCATTTGAATACATACTCTGTGTAAGATAAAAATCGTCAGATTTATTTGGGTTTTGAACTGCATTTAATTTTGGTTGGTTTACACCTTTACCCTGCACAGATCCTTTACCCGTAATCTCATCAGTGTATCTATTATCCATAAAAGTTTTGTTTCCAGGATTTAAGAAATTAATCTTACCCACGGAAACAGTTCTAACGGAATCATTCAATGCAGAACCTAAGGCTAATTTAGTTCTTGGTAATACATTACATTCAAGATTAGCATAAAACACAAGGTTCTCATGTTTAACTAATCTATCACTAACCTTACCTTCACTATCTACAATTTTATTTGGGTCTATTAAGGTAATGTTATCATAATCAAATTCCACTAATATATTTTCACCTTTATCTACCATAATAGAAGTAATAATTTTCTAATTCGTTTTTATAATCCTGTAATGATTTAACAAGGGGGAATGGTATTGTTAAAATTGCCCCATCGGGTATGTTTGATTCCATACCACTATATTGAGGGTTTGCCATTTGTACTAACCAACCAAAATATGGTGTGTTATAAAATTGGAATGATACCTTATCTAATCTTGATTGACCAACCTTATATATAAAATTTTTATCAGTTGTTTTTGCAGGTAAATTTATATATGGAACAACTGTTTGTTGTCCATTTATTAAAAACTCATTATATCTGTTATAATATTGTAAATTCATTTTTAATTAAATTTAATTTTACCATCAAAGGTTTTTTCTTTATTATTTACATTCACATTTGAATACAATTCCTTTATATCCTTTTTTTGTTGTGATGTCCCACTAACTTTTTTATATGTTAATTCAAATTTAATATCACCCTCAATTGGACTTTTAATTAATGTTTTATACAATGGCGTCGTATTTATTTTATCATAACTATCTTTATTAACTTTAGTGTATGAGTTAAACTTATTTGAACATTGTAAAATTGCTTGATCAACAACCTCCGTAACCAAAGTTATGTTACTATATTGACCATTAAGTATGAACGTTTTTAACTCATTTTTACTATTATCATCATTAAAAATATGTGCCATTACTTGATAAAGTCTATTATTTGGGTCACTAAACATTAGATAGTCTCTAGAAGTTTTAGAGTCACTGTTTGCATTACAAGAGTTAAAATAATCACAACCTCTAACATCAGTAAAAGTTGAAGATGATTTTTTATAATGTTCCTCATTTAAATATAAACATTCCTGTGCTTCAACTATTCCTTCCTTTACAAGATAAAATTCCTTATGTTTATCCGTTATTTTTTTCAAATAAGTTTCTAACTGAGTAAAAGTATCTCCTGAAATATCATATACCTCAGGTTCATTATTTGAATTTATTATTCCGTCAGTTTTTGATAGTACCAAATTTGCCTTTCTTATATATTGAATATAGTCCTGTTGTAATAAAACTAAATCGTTTACACTGTTACTAACATTTGTGATAAAATCAGGTTTAATTCCTGTTACATATTCTTTTAATTTATTTTCAATTTCTCTCTTGTCACTATTAGTTATATTTTGATCACTGATAACAACTATTTGCATAAAAGGATCAGTTCTACTTGAGATATCCCCATTAACTTTATTAAATAATTTATCCAATTTGTCTTCAACATTACTTGGTTTACCATAAATTGGAACTTCAATTTCAGGTGTAAACTCTGCGGTACCTTTAGAATAATCTCTATCAGTATATAATAAATCTAAAATACCTATGTTATAGTTTTTAACAATTGTCGCATTTGTATTAATATAAGCGTCAAAATATTCTTTAGTACTATTCCAATAATCAGTCACAAATTTAGTGTAGTCTATATCAGTATCTCCAGATATTTTTCCAATTGCCTCACCACCTCTTTTTGGTTGTTGATTTACAACATTGGCGGTTGTTACCTTTGGTTGGTTAGCCAATATTTTCTCAACCATGTATTTGTCTCTTGCTTCAGTACTTTCTGTTGCAGTTGCTCTTTCGTCGTAAATTTCAGTATTTGCGTAATAGTTAAATGATAATGCGTTTTGTAATTCTTCAACAGGTTCTTTTAGACCATGCCCACCAATAAAGTTAAAACTTAATGTTACTTTAGCAATCATTGGTTGTACTCCAATACCTTCAGGGTTTAAATCAAATGTGAATGGATCATATTGAATACCTAAATTTGTTGGGACAATCTTACTATGATAAAAGTCTCCCATTCTCAAAATTAAGATTGGTGGAGCACCAAAGGAAGTATTTAAAGCATCATTATATTTTGGTCTACCATCAGGTCCTATAACAGGAATCGTTTGACCAGGTCTTACACATTGATTTAAGAATGTTAGTCTCGCATTTAATCCTTCAGGTGTTGTTGAGTGGAACGCAGGATTAAAGTACTTAATTTTTTGTTTGATACTATCATATATCATAGGATCACTTTCCTTAATAACCTCAAAGTAATCACATTCTGAGAATAAAAATCTCAATATTTTTTTAGAGATACCTTCTTTAATTTTTTGTTCAATCCTTAAATTAGGTGATGGTTTGATTGTTTTAGATGGATCATCTTTCTTTTTTTTGTTATCTTCGTCACCACCTCCTGTCTTCGTTTCTGTTGGATCTTCTGTTTTCTCAACAGGAATTGGTTCTGGTGGAACCATAACTTTAATTTCAGTTAAAGCAACTCGTCTACACGCCATTGCAGGTACTGACCACCATTGTGCCGCACCATCAGAAGAGGCTCCCGCAATATTACCACCATTTGGGTTTGCAGATGGAGTTAAAGTTATGTTAGTCGTACAATTAATTGGTTTTCCATTACCACCATCAGTAGTACCAACAGTTACAATTTCCTCCTCACCCTGTGTTTGAATTACAATTTTAAATTGATCTTTTAATTCACTTATAAGTTTATCCCCAAGTTTTTGGTTATTAAACCATTTTTGTACACTATCTACCCTTCTTTGTGATAATTTTTTGTTATACCCTACTTGAGCAGGTGCTGACGCAGAACCTCTTAATGTTAATTCAACGGTACCATGTTTATCTATTATTATGTCTTTTAATTTTTCTAAAAATTCTTTTTTTAATTTATCAAAATTTTGTTTAATAACACCATTAAAAAATGTCTGTACACCTTCTTTGGTAAACGGTTCTGATCCAACATAAACTGTTGCGGGAGCTTTTGTTACATATGTTGTACTTTGGTTAGTAATATATGAATCATACCAACTATCAAATGGTTTTGATGAGGTTGTTGCATATGTACTATAACATTCTGGACAATCATTTTCAAAATAAAATGCATAATTTATAAATTCTTTTAAAATATCTGAACTTTGTAATGTTGATGTTGCGTTTTGTGTTTTAGAAGTATTACCAAGTGAATTTTGCGGACCATCAGCGTTTTCTGCCGTTTTGGTATTATCGGCATTTGCTGCCACATCCACAGGTATTTCAAATGCCACTTGACCCAACTCTTCATTGGTCAATCTTGGGTTATTTAATATCTGTTGATATGTAAATAGATCTCTTGTTGGTATTGTGTTAAATTTAATACCCAATTCATACATATCATATTTTGTACATCCCGCAAAAAATGAATCAACAATTGAATCAACTCTTTGTTTTGCGACCCCCGATAATTGTTTCTGTATAATAGTATTCATAATTGCAGGGTGATCGACAACAATCTTCCAACTTAAACTACCTTTTCTTGAAGTATTTTTATACGTGTAAATTGGTTCGGGTCTACCCAAGAAATTGGTTGACGAGAAATCAGGAGTACTATCATCACTAAATGCAATATCATATGGTGGGAACCACATGACTCTACCCCCATTTGGTCCTTTTTCACAAACAGGTAAATCATCATAAGTAAAACCAGGTCTATCTGAAGTTCTCCACGCTAAGTTCTCAATAGAAAACATATATTTTTTAACTTTGTTGTCTACAATGTTTGTTGATCCCGGATTCTTAAATGGAGCAATGTTAAGGTTATAAGTATTATCCAATACAGAATAAGAGAATTTTCTACCTTTCGTAGTAATACCATCACTTTTTTGTAAGTCGGCATATGTGAAGTAAGGTGTGTCCTTTTGAAACACTCTACAGTACTCAATACCCGCTTGAGACCCATCGGCCTGATCTTTATAAGATAATACCATAGAACCCTTAGTCATCTCTTTGTATCCATCGTTGAATACCTTTGATACTTGGTTAATTGCATTACCTACGTGTTTTAATCTTGATTGACCTTGTACTTGGTCTGCAGATTCAATAAGTCTTTGTGTCTTATCTAAGATTGAATCCCCTTTAAACTCAATATCTGTTGATTGGTATCTACCATAATCACTTTTAATTGTTTCAAATTCATTATCTAATCTTGTAGGAACTCCTCCAGGTCCTACTTTGAACCCCGCATTGTCTTTATATTTTGGTGATGTCCAAATAAATTGTCCATCAATACCACCACCATCGGTGTATGATTTTCCTTTTAAACCAAATTGTAATTTACCTTCATTGCCTTCATATAGAATACCAAGTTCTTGTGGACCATAAACAATAGTTTGTACTTGTCTACCATTTTTCCCAATTGGGACTTGATTTGCGGGTGAATCAATCTGAGAAGGTTCAGAATTTGGACTACCAACATAATAACCACCACTTTGTGCTTTATCGTTATCAAATAATCTACTTATCGCAGTTGTTGCACCTTGTATGATACCTCTACTATAAGCCGGTCTATATTTATTATAATCTAGACTTGAAAATAAAACCGATCTTTGTCCAAATCCTGTATTTGCAACAAATATTTCAGAAGGATTCTTAAATTTATTTAAGATTGGACCCAAAAATCCACCCGTTAAATTATTCACAACATTTAATGCCGATTCAATTTGTGGCTTATCAATAAATGATTCATCAAAGTAATCACCAGGAATAAATGATACAGGAAAATATGTTCCTGTTAATCTATTTGCCAATGTTACCGAAGCTGTTATTGGATTCTCAGGTACGGTAATTCTCCAATTTTTTGTGAAGAATGGTTGTTTTCCTGTTGCAACCATACTTGCACTAAACGGGTCTTGTAGTGAATCTAAATTAACACTACCAATAGTTGCTTGTAATAATTCACTTGCAATTCTCTCCTCAAATAAACTTTTAAGTTGAGCCGCTCCAATCTTTGCTAAATATGTATCTTCAGATAATGGTCCATTACTTCCATTTGGATTATCACTGAAAATTATCTCATATGGTGAATATGATGATGTTACAAACGTTGAGGGATCCCAATATGGTGTATATAACTTTTCGTTACCAACAACATCGGTTATTATAACCAAATCTTTATAACCACCTTCAGGACCATAAATATTTTGAACATAAGCAGCATCAATATAAAATTCATTAACTAAATCTAATACTGTATCTGTCGGATCGTATGGTCCTGAATTTGAATCAACAGGTAGTGGAGATCCGGGGACAGAATATTTTCCATCATAACCACCTTCAGGTCCATATTCATTAAGTGGATATAAATTATTTGCAAATTGATTTGTTGAAATTAAAGAGTCAGGTGAATCAATAACATTACTCACGGATAAATTAGTTTCATAATTAACACTATTACTACTAGAGGAATAAGTACCTAGAACAGAATAGGGTTGTAAATTACGGGATAATAATATATTCCTGAAATTCGATGAAGATGTAAACGATAATGTACTATCCGACATACTTTTTTATTAATAAATACATTGAGAATTTTTTTATAGAAAACATAATTTTAAGAATTTTCTATTTCTTATCCGTCATAAGTCCTGAGTTTGACGTTCCGTACGCCTCAACAGCTTTTGATTTAATGGTTGGGTCCGTCCACGCATTTAAGAAAAATTTATTAAATTCCGTCTGAGTAAGTGATCCAACACCATCACCTTTAATATTAAAATTATGTGTAACCTCACCACTAACTTCTTGTTTTGTTGCCACCTTAGTAAATGCCTCAACTATATTGGTCACTAATTTAGGACCAAATAAATTTTGTAAATCAGTATATAATGCAGAGGATTTATCATCATCTGATAAAGGTTTATTACCACTTACAGGACTATAAATGTTTCCGAGACCTTGTTTTATATTTCCATAACTTTGATTCAAAGCTGTCCCAAATCCCGTCGCAATGTTTTCACCTATTTTTAATAAGGCAGGACCCATATTTAGAAGTGCATCTCCAGCACCCGAAAAATCTCCTTGTAATGCCTTAACCCCCGCGCCTTCAATTTCACCAGTCATCGAACTATAGTCGTTTCTAACGTTTTTTGATGTTACATTTCTTGTGACCGATTTAACAGTTTCTCCTCTAACAACATTAACCGCGTTATAAAACCTTTCCATTGCCGGTGTTGACGCTTTACCAAATTGTACTGCCGTTTTACCTCCACGAATATTAGCATCAATAGATTGTAATACAGTTAATTGATCATATGCTAATTCTTCAATAGATTTATTCTGGTCGGATTGTTGGTCTTTTAATTTTGTAATTTGATCCGCAGTTAACTTAGAAACATTAACTTCTTCCATTTCTCCCGTTTTTTCGTTTTTAATCTGAACAACCGCCTCACCTTTACTATTTATTTGAGCCATATTTGCAATTAACATCTTATCTTCCTCAGATGACGCTAAACTTGGGAATTTAATTTTACTCATTTTCATATCCAAGTCGGCACTTTTAATTGACATATTTGCCAGCTCATCAGCAGTCATACCCATCGCTGCCGCAACTTCTCTTAACCTACGTTTTGCGCCAGGTAAAATTTCAAAACCTGACCCATCAGCCTTTAATTTAGTAAATTCTTTAGATACGTTAATCATTTCTTTTTGTAATGCTTCAGGATCATTTTGAGCTAAATCCATAGCTTTTAATGGATCTAATAGTGCACTACTTGAAACACCTAAACGTTGTAATGATGCGGATAACTCAATTGCTTTTTCAGGTGACATAAGATCATCTGCAAGTTTAAATGTCTTATCCATACTAATACCTAACATAGTTGCCTGTGATGCCATTTTTGCTAAACCTTTAACTCCATTATCAAAATTGTATAAATTTAATTGTTTTAAATTAGTTACAACTAAACCTGACACCGCCTGTACGTTAACACCAACACTTTTAGCGTAATTCGCCACTTCACCCATTTTATCTCCAACATCATATAGTGAAATACCAACATTTTTAAATTCTTTAGCTAATTTTTCTGTTTCAAGACCACTTACTTTAGACGCTGCTCCCATTTCAACAATAGCTTCAGTTGCCATAGTTGTGTTTACGCCAAGTTCCTCTGGGACATCCTTGATTACGTCAAATGCCTCATTACCAGTCATTCCTAATTTCATCATTTCTGGAATTGCATCCGCAATTGTGGTTCTCATCTCAGACATTCTTGCTTGTCCAATTCCCATTGCATTGGCCAATTCTTGGCCTTTATTCATTAGGTATTCTGCTCCTTTGAAGTTCGAAGGGTCTAATTCTTTCGCCATGTCTTCAACCGCTTTTTTAGCTTCACCTAACGGCCCAAACGGGTTTTGTTTTTGGTTGAATATTAAATTAAAATTGTCTGTTCCAGAAGAATTACTAATAAGTGGGTCTTCCGTATTTTTTCTTTGGTATTCTAAATCAATATGATCATATATTTTCTTATAGTCTTCTTCACTTAATTTAGCTGATAAACCTTTTATGTTTTCTGGTCCTCCCATTAATAGTTTTTAGTATAAATATTTAAGTATTAAGTTTTGGGCGTATTTTCCTCAACTATCTTATCTAAAAGATATTTTCTAATATATGTTGGTAATTTTAAGAACTCATTATATGATATTCTTAAAAATTTTGCCAAATAATAAAATTCGTCTAATAAAATTTTTGTATGATTAGAAGAAAGGCCGAAAAAACTCCACCCCAAAATTGATGGCAACATCAACTTTTTCTCCTGACGGGGCGTAAACTGTTTTCCTCAAATCCAATCTTGATTCGTTTTCTTTAAGGAAATTTCTTATGAACTTAGAATCACCAATTGGCATATTTTGACAAAATACGCTTATTTCATTTCTATCAGAACTACCATTTAATTCCAAAATAGTTTTATTTAACCTTGTTGTTATTGTAGGTGCGGTATATCCCACAGGGTATGAGTCAATTATTTTTAAAATTTCAATGGTATCATATAAACTTAACATTTTAAGTTTAACATCAGCTTTTGATTGTGGTAACTTAACAGTAAATGTACCATCATCATCAGGTTGTACTTTAGGTTTTGTGAGATTTAACTCATCCAACATAATAGATGTCTCAAAAGATTTTCCATTAGTCGGGTCAACTGTCGATATTCTATATTCAGGACCAAAAGATGTGTTACGTAAAAACAAAAGTATTGCTTCAATATCAGTTTCTAGTAATTCTTCAGGTCTAATATCTCTTTCATAAAGTTTATTTCTTAATAAAGGTAATACAACACTTTCATTAATTGATTTACGTGAATCAATATTCACTAAAATATTTTCATCGCTTGCAGTTAAGTAACCAACTTTAACGCTTTTCTTTTTTGATTTATAGAATAAACCACCTGAAGGTAATGTTACCACATCATGTGGTAAGTTAAAATCCATTTGTCCGTAAGATATCGTATCTTGATCCATTTTTTTTATATTTTTTTAATTTATTATTGCACAAAAAACCGTATACATCATAAATGTACACGGTTAATATTAAAAGTAAAGTTTTTTAATATACTAATATACAACGATCCATACGAATATTTGAAGTAATCCCCGCAATTTTATCAGAGTCATATGATAAAGATCCACCATCATATCCTAGTAAGAAAGCCCCTTCTAAAATCCATTTCTCAACAACAACTCCCGTTGGGTCTAACATTTCCAAATCAACATTTTTCTTGTATCCCGCAGCATAACCCATACGACCTGTAACAGACTCCGCACATAAACGAATCCATTCCATAACCGCTTGAGACGCTGAAGGTCCGATTGGATCTCTAAACTTAACGGTAATTTCTTCCCAGGCGAATTTACCAGCAACATACGTTTCAGTGTTCAAGAAAGGAATTGCTACTGAAGCGATTTTTAATTTAGGTCTCGAAGTACTCTCCACATACCACTCATTAATTCCAAGTGATGATGGAAACCTTAAAATCCAACGATTTTCTCTTTTTGGTTCGTAAGGAATTGGCATTTTCATTAACAAATCAGCCATAATTTTTTATTTTAGTTTTTAGTTTATTTTAGTTTTTTATTATAAATATCACGATAATGAATTTTTTCTATTTACTTACATTTTTTTTGAACATATTCTTATACTAGACCAGAAAAACTAGTTAATATAATTTCTTTTGTCCTCCTGCAGTTAAATAAGTCTTTAATATATTATCTTCTTTTTTATCAAAATGTTTCTTCATAGTTTCTACATTTCTTACATCATCATCTGAAAAACCAATAAATGGTGTAAAGTAGTTACTAATCTTGTTCTTCATAAATGCCTTTTGTTGTAATGAATGTGATAAGTTTTTTATATAACTTACAAATTCTTCCATTGCATCTATTTTTCCTTGTTCGGGGTTAGTTGCGGAACCATCTCCGAAAGACACAGGGTGAAAACGACACATATCTAAGTAAGATCGTATTAGTTGATCTTTAGATAATTTATCTTCATCCGCTAAATCTCTATACTTTAAAAGATTTTTCGCTAACTGATTTGAGTCCAAACCATGTTTATTCTGTTTAATTAATCTATAAACCCCCTCTTTTAATATAGAAGGTGTGTGTCCTCTTGCGGTAACAATAGCAAATATTGAACCATTATTAACTGCTTCCACAAAATCATCCCATGCCGGTCCTGTTGGTGCAGACATTGCATCCGTTATAAATTTTTTGTCTCCTGATACAAGAAAATCTCTGAAAGGTTCTTTATCAAAAGATACTATCGTATGTCCCTCATATTCAAAAGTAGTTTCTCCAATATCAGTTCTATATTCCGCAAAATCTTCGGTTGACATTCCAACACTTTTACCTTTATCATCTTTAAGATATATTTTTGTTGGCATAAACATAAGATTATCATCCCAGTCAAAAGCGTAATATTTCATTACCGGTGTTTGTTTTTCTTGAATAATTTCGTTGATAATTTCTTTAACAATAATTTTGTGGTAATCTTTCATACACTAATAAATATTAGTAAAATAAAAAAAGGGGAACAAATTCCCCTTTTCCTTTAATTTATTTGTATGATTAGATATTGTCAAACGATGCTCCTGTTGGAGTGATGTAGAATGTTATATCTATGAACTCTAAAGAACGAGTTGGTTTGATATATATTTTACCTACCAATTGATTTCTGTCTAAGTCTTCAGTGTCACTTGAAACCGTAACTTTAAAGTCGTATAAACCTCTGTCTCGTCTAATTGCATCTAAGATTGGATTAACTGCATTTAAAAAGTCTTGCCTTACTTGTTCGTCGTTTTGATCAAATAGTAATCTCACAGAAACTGCAGATATCAATTTACGAGCTTGTAGTAATAATCTTCTCACGTTAATTCTATCAAGAGCTGATTCTCTAATTTGAAGAGTTTTATTACCCCAAATTACTGTACCAACATCAGAGAAGGTCGCAATTGGGTTGATTCTTCCTTGGTAAAGAGTATCTCTATCTTCTTGAGTCAACTTCTTACGTGCTTTGATTGAGTTTACAATACCTCTTGTGTAACCTGCCGCCGCAAACCAAGGGAATGCAATGTTGTCGGTTAATGCCAAGTTTCTTGTTACCTCAGCCGTTGCTGGGATATAGATTTGAGTATTGTTCACACTATCACGAGTTAACACCCAAGGGTAATAAGTAGCCGTGTAATTGGAGTCAATTCCTGTTTGTTCTAAGTTGTCAACCGCTTCTTGTGGATATATCATTCCATCTCCTCCTGTTGTTGTAGGTAAAAACAAATCGTAATCTGGAGTTGTTGTAATATAAAGTGAATCAGCCCTATCGTTTTCAATCATATCAATTGTAGCCTCAACTAAGTCAGTATTGTTTACGTAGTCAATACCTGGAGATACAAATACATTAATGTTAACCGCTTCAGGATTAGAGAATGTTTGAAATCCTAATAAGTAAGCGTAGTAGTCAGTATTTGCAAAACTTTGTGTTCCATCTCCGATAGAGATTTGTTTAAATGCTCCCCACCCTGTTGCTAATGGATATCTTGATGAAGGACAAGATCCATTCAAGAATCCATTTCTACCAAGTACAAATTTGTCTGAATTTGTTCTGTATTCTCTATAGATATCCCATCCGTCAAAACCACCATAGAACATTGTTGTGAATTTTCTTGAGTAAATTCTGTAATATGGACTTGTTTCGTTTGTAGGTTCTTGTTGGAATGTAGCATCACCAACATAGTATTTAGGTGTTCCACTTGTTGTAAACGCTGGTCCGATTTCAATCACACTAGCATCTTTATCCATGTGGAATCCTTTTGTTTGGTATGACCACTCAACTCCATCAATATTACATAAATCAATTGGAGCTCTTTTTCCTTTGTATTGGAAAAAGTCTGTATCAAATCCGATGTTATTAGAGAAACCTAAATAAGTTCTTCTAACGTTATCACCATTTGATCTGATTGCATCATCGTTACCACTTGTAAAACCAAAAGGTGGATTATAAATAATTTCACCTGGAAAATCATATTTAGTTTTATATACAGGGAATGGAGGTGTTACATCAGCATATTCTCTGAATGTATATCCATCAAAACCACAAGGTAATGAATCAATAGGTGCGTCCTCATCAATTTCAACCATTACAAATTTAGAGTTCAACGCATATTCTCCGTCTAATGAACCTATTTTTTTACCGATGAAATTATTTTGATTTAAATCCATACTACAATTTGTAAATTTTTCTAAAACTGTAGGGTTAGCATCTGAATCGTAATAATCTCTTATAATTACATCAAACGTTCCATTGGAGAATGACATATTGATAATTGAAACTTTAATTTCAGAGTTTGCTGAGTTACCATCAGAAATTGAGTAGAACTTGAACAAGTTAAATACTTTGGTACCTCTTAATTCAGATACAATCCAAGGGGTACTTGGTGATTGGTATCTATCTAAGTACCATCCAATACTATCTTGTTGTCCACTTTGTGCGGAATCTAATTCAATTAAATTTGAACTCAAACCTCTAATGAAACCTTTGTTCCACCCATAGTTTAATAAAGCTTGGAATTTTTCCTCTAAGAATAAAGGAACATTCTTTCTTGGTTTTTGGAAGTTAGTAGATCCAAAAACTTTAGAAATGTAGTTAGAATCTGAAATCGAAAATGATGTCTCAAAAGAGAATGCAGTTCCATCATCATTTGTAACATTAACAACAAATGGTAAATATGGATTTTTAAGAACACCCACATATTGTCCTGACATATTTAAATTTACGTTATTGATATTCGTCACTTCAAACAATGGATTTGTTGAGTCTGAATATGTTGCAATACCTCTTGATCTTAATGTACCAACAACTAAATCATCAAAGTTAGTATATGATGTACCTGTATAATAATAAACCGATCCATTAATTGTACCTGTATAACAATTAGTATTAACTGCAGTTGGTGTAGGTGTCGGTGATGATAATGGTGTTGCCGTAGCACATGGATTAACTGCCGACGGTGTTGGTGTCGGTGTAAATGGAACTGTTGTTGTTACAGTTACTGGTATTAAATGCAAATCATCAACATAAGCAAAGAATGAGAATCCCGAATAACTATTATTACCATTATTTGTAAATAATGAATAATACCAAGGATCGTTATATGGTGATTCATAATCAGTTTCAGTACTTGATACTGAAGGAACATTATAAACATTAGTTTCATTTGTGAAAATTGTTGATAATGTATCATAATCAGGACCATAAATTGTTCCAAAATAATCAATTGTATTAGTTTGGGCAGTAAATGGGTTAGCATCGGTAATTACATCAAAAACCATATTATTGATTTGAGTTTCTAATGTTGATACATCTCCATTGAATTGTTCAAACTGAGTAGTTAATATAGTTTCAATCTCATCGGGAAAAGTAGTTATATAACTAATAGTTGATGGTGAGTTTGTACATCCAGTAAATTGAACAATATAAGGTACAACCATATAATCCGCAGGATCACAATAAGGTAAACACTCAACTATTTGTGGTGTTTCACAATAAAAGTCAATAGTAGTTGGATCTACATTTGCTTTAGTTATAATTGACCATGATGGTCCTGCGTCATAACCAGAAAGTCCTAAAACTCTTGTTACAAATAATTGATTAGATTGCTGTAAATATGATTTTGCTATGTACGCCGCCTCATACTTAGGAATCTGTGTATTTATGAATTTTTCTGCAGATGTTCCTCCGAAGTAAGTTTGAAATTCATCATAGTTTTTGATGAATATCGGCTCAAAAGCTGGTCCCTTTAAAGTTTCGCCCGCAATACCCAATGTGGTAACTCCCACACTTTGAGCCACAAAACTTAAATCCACTTCAGAAGTATAAACACCAGGTGATACGAATACTTTACCTTTAGTTGCCATAATTTAGTTTATTTTTTGGTTTTAATTTTATTTACTATATAAATATTAATAATTTGACGAAAAACTTTACTTATTAGAAAGTATTTATATTTTGGTAAGATTTTATTCTGCCTTTTTTCTACCCTATGGATAAAGATACTAAGAAGATAAAAAACCTGAAGATTTCGGTTGAATCACACAAAACCCTAAAAAAGTATTGCGATAAACGTGGTATTAAAATGTATAAGTTTTTGGAGAACCTTATTTTTGAAAAATGTAAGGAAAAAAAAGATGTATACGGGGAAGATTAAAGTAACTCTTCAGTAAATACTATTGAAGATTGTTCAGAAGGATTATCTTTATTAATTGTTATTTTAACTACATCTCCATTATTAACTAATATTACTAACACATCATCACCATAGTAATCACCATTAATAAAAACAGAATATGAATCCACGTTTTTACTACCCATAAAACACATATTAACGGTATAATGAAAAGTTTCCTCCTTTTCTGTGTCAATATCTGAATACATAAAGGTTGCGGTTTGGGGTGAATTAGGAACTTCTTTTTTAGGTTTTCTTTTTTTAATTTTACTTTCAGTTTCGTATATTTGGAATATTCTTGTAACCGCAGGTTGTACCTCAAACTGATCTTCATCAATTAAGAATCCCATCATTGTGAAAGTATATTTTTGAATGTATACTTTTCTCTTTTCCAAATCCATAATTGATTCATCAGAAATCTCATCATTTATAATTGGAATATAGTGTCCTTTAATAGTTTGATAAGCTTGTCTTGATGCAAATTTTTCTAATACAACTTGATTGAATTTATTTAATTCTCTCATTCTATTACAAACAATTGCAACCGTATATTTTATATTAACTGGTACAGGTTGCGGGATCTTGTAAATATCCATCCCATGACGTTGTCCATCCCAAGTTGGTACTTTAGCATAGTAATATAATCTTCTGTTTGGGATATTATACATAACCGATTGGTTATTACCATACTTAACTTCAGGCGTTCTGATCACCGTAATAAATGGTGGCTCAACATTCTTATCAATATTTTCAAAGTTCCATGTCTCAACAAATTGAGCCCAATTTTGTGTTGTTATTAAAACATCCACCATTGGTACCGTTTTTCCTTCAACTACGGTTTTAAGTCCGTCTTTAACAAAATCTAAAAACCCTCTATCTAAATCAGCATGTAATAAACTTTTAGGTAAATAAGTGCCGTCTTCCGAAATCATATCGGCAATCTCATGCCGTCTAGGAAGAAGTGTCTTATTAGGTATTAATGATAGATCTTTTTTTATTTTCTTAGGTAATCCCATATTAGTTTATTAAAAATATTTTATCTTTAATGTTAATCATTTCAATTTCATTTAACTTATAAATTGGTTCTTTCGTTGCTTTAATAACAAAAGAATCATATTTGTAAGGATTGTATGTAACCACATCGTTTGATTTAGGTACGGGAATATTCCCACAAGGAAATTCACAATAATCATCTAAATTACCAATAACAAATGCATGAACATTTTTTCTTTTTTCGTCTCTTACTTTTTGTTTCCCACCTTGTCTTACTCTAAACTCAACATTATTTAATTTTAAATAGTCAGCCTTTAACATAAGAAGTCCTTTATAAGTTACCGAAAATGTGTGTCTATGTAAGTCATAATAACACATTACTTTTTTACCAATTAAATTGTTAATTTTATTTTTTAACAACCCTTCTTTTTCGTCAGCAATTATTTTCATAATCCTCTAAATTCGTTTGGTCCAACAGGTGATCCAATTATTGTTCTATAAAAAGGTTTATATCCTTTATAAGTATGTTTTATATCTGAAGTGACACGACCATCATTAACTACGGTGTAATACCTCACAAACTTTTCCGTATCATAATATCCAACATAATCACCAAACTGAATGTCAATTTCTAAATCTTCTAAAGTTTTTAAATAAACCGACATTGTAATATTACCTGGCTCAAGGTTATCCATTTTTGTGGAACCCAAGAATTTATTTTCAGGTGCCGCAATTGAAATATATGCGTTGAACTCAACGGGAGGTAAAAATTTAATACCATCTTTAACCGTTTCGCCATATACATCATCAATTTTGGTTTTTATTTTATCAACTCTATAAAGTACACAAGTGAAATTCATATCACCAACCAACCACTCTTGACCCATCTCAACCTCAAGGTTAAAATCGGTATCCCCAAAAAATTTACCTAACCTTGTTATAGGAACATTATTCTCCATTTTGTCGTATTTATTGATAAATATCTTTTTTATTGTTATTTTTATAAAAAACAAAATTTTGGAAGTTGCCCCGTCACCAATAGAGCATAAAGCTTTGTCCTTATTGGATTCGTATTCGGGTGCCAACAATCATATATTGTATCTAAAAACAAAAAAAGAAACTAATAAAAAGTTTTACCCAACAAGAACTCAATCGGATTACATTATAAATTATTTTGATACGGTTCCTAAGGTTGCTCGTAAGTGGGTTGATCTTGATACGTATTTTGCAAAGAAGTTTGCCGAGGAAAGATATTTGATGGAAACTCCTGAAAAAATTTACATTGAGAAATTATTAGTTGAAAAAGAAAAATCATATCATATTTGGGGTAAGTTTTTTGAAAAGGATCCTTTAACCGAATTTTGGGTTCCTAAATCTTCATTAATTAAAACTCACAATGTTGAGAAAGTTGAGGTAGATTATTTTAAATACAGTCATAGACCTCCACTACAACATCAAAAAGAAGC